>Ga0209942_1002110_pt1 | contig 10329 bp, 6 predicted proteins | sample SalPonR1_A_D2_MG_FD_185695 | JGI IMG/M metagenome (GOLD analysis project Ga0209942, IMG submission 185695) | Salt pond soil microbial communities from South San Francisco under conditions of wetland restoration - Salt Pond MetaG R1_A_D2_MG... ... | reverse complement strand
GCGTCGCGGGCGTCGCCGTGGCGGCGGCGGCGTGGATCGTCGCGCGAAGGAGCGCCGCCGGGTCAGGACCGACGTCCCGGCCGCCGAGCTCGCCACCGAGCACGCGTCCGCCCCCTGCCTCGGAGGCGGAGGACGGCTCGGTCGGCTAGCATGGGGTCCCGCATCGCTGCGAGTCCGAAGGAGGAACCGTGAGCAAGCCCGAGCCGTACATCCGCCTGCAACGCGAGAACCCCGAGCTGGTGGAGGCCTACGAACGTTTCGCGTCGGTCGCGCACGAGTCCGGTCCGTTGAGCGACCGCGAGCGCCGCCTGATCAAGCTGGCGATCGCCGTCGCGTCCGGGTCGGAAGGCGCGACGCACAGCCACGCCCGGCAGGCGGTGAACGCCGGGATCGAAGCGGCCGACCTGCGCCACGTGGCCTTCCTGACCGCCAGCACCATGGGGTTCCCGACCATGATGCGTGCGCTGTCGTGGATCGAGGACGTGACCGAGCCGGAGTGACGCTCCAGAGGCGGTCCCGCGAGCGCGGTCAGCGCTCGCCGGCGTCCGCCGCTCCGTCGAGCAGCACGACCCCCTCGTGGGGTCGCAGCGTGACGGCGCCGTTCCGGGGTCGGACGGCGTCGTCCAGCACCGTCGAAAGCGCGACGCTCCAGCGCTGCGGGCGTGGAAGTGCGACGTCCTGCGCGGTGTCGGTGAAGTTCAGGACGACCAACGAGGCGTCGTCGCCGTCCTGCCGGCGGTAGGCGAACACCCCTTCGGGCGTGCCGTCGAGCGGCTCGTAGCCGCCCGAGTTGAGCGACGGCCGGGCACGCCGCAGGTCCAGCAGCCGACGGTGGAGGGACAGCATCGAGCGGGGATCGGACCGCTGGGCCTCGACGTTCACCTCGTGCGCGTCGGCGGCGACGGGAAGCCACGGCTCCCCGTCGGTGAACCCGGCGTTCGGGCCGGGGGTCCACTGCATCGGGGTGCGCACGCCGTCCCGCGTCGTACCCGTCAGGTAGATGATGAACGGGTCCAGCTGCTGCTCGGGCGGCACGTCGACGTTGGCCATGCCGATCTCGTCGCCGTAGTACAGGAACGGCGTGCCCCGTAGCGTCAGCAGCAGCATCACCGCCAGCCGGGTCGCTTCGCCGTGCCGACGTAGTCGCGGCATGTCGTGGTTCGCGAGGTTGTAGTTGGGCCAACGGTCGCCCAGCGCCGCTTCGTACGCGTCGATGCGAGCGCGGAGCGGACCGGCCCGCATCGGCACGAACATCAGCCCGAAGTGGAACGGCATGTCGAGGCCCTCGTCCTGGAGCTCCTCGCCGTCGACCGAGCGTTGGGCCGGTTCGCTCGATGCGGGATCGGCGCCACGGTAGTACGACGCGAGCTGGGTCGGGGAGAGCTGGTAGAGGACTTCGCCGATCAGCGCCCTGTCCGGGCGAGCGTGGACGGTCCGGCCCAGCTCGGCGAGGTGGGCGCGCGTGACCGGTGCGCACAGCTGGAAGCGCGAGGCCGCGAGGTAGTCGTCCGCGGCAGCGGTTTCGGGCGGCTCGTCGCGGAAGTGGGGGTCCTTGCCCAGGAAATCCGCCATGTCCAGCCGGAAGCCGTCGACACCGCGGTCGAGCCAGAACCGCAACACGTCGTTCATCGCCTCCCGCACCTCGGCGTTCGCCCAGTTCAGGTCGGGCTGGAAGCCCGAGAACGAAGCCAGGTAGAACTGGCCGGTGCGCGCGTCGAAACGCCATACGCTGCCCGGCGTGTCCAGCGCGTCGACGCCTCGCCAGTTCGTGGGGGGCGAGCCGTCGGGCTTGGCGTCGCGCCAGATGTACCAGTCGCGCTTCGGATCGTCCTTCGAGCTGCGCGAGCGCTCGAACCACGGGTGTTCGTCCGAGGTGTGGTTGGGCACCACGTCCAGCACGAGGCGCAGGTCGCGTCGGTGCGCCTCCTCGACGAGGGCGTCGAAATCGCTCAGATCGCCGAACAGCGGGTCGACGTCGGTGGCGTCGGTCACGTCGTAGCCGAAGTCGCGCATGGGGGAGGGGAAGATCGGCGAGAGCCAGATCGCGTCGACCCCCAGCCACGCCAGATGGTCGAGGCGCCCCACGATGCCTCGAAGATCGCCGATCCCGTCACCGTCGGCGTCCTGGAACGAGCGCGGGTAGATCTGGTAGACGACGCCGCGCTGCCACCAGGGGCGGGACGGCTCGGGAGCGTGGCCCATCGGATCGTTACCCCGCGTGGCCCGGCGCGCCGAGGAGGTCCACGATGCCCTCGGCGAACAGCTCGACCGCGAGCGGCAGGGCGGCCTCGTCGAGATCGAAGCGAGGATGGTGGTGCGGCCAGGAGCTGTCCTCGCCGCCGTTCGCGCCCACGAAGAAGTAGCAGCCGGGCGCACGCTGCAGCCACAGCGCCATGTCGTCGCCCCCCATCAGAAGCGCGTTCTCGTGGACGTGCTCCGAGCCCGCCACCCGCTGCGCCACCCGTCGCATGCGGGCCGTCGCGGCGACGTCGTTCAGCAGGGCCGGCGAGCCGGCGCTCCAATCGATCGTCGTCGTGGCCCGGTGCGTGGCGGCGACGCCCTCCGCCACCGCGCGGATGCGGCGCTCCATCGTCTCGCGCGTGGCGGCCTGGAACGTGCGCAGCGTGCCGGCCAGCTCCACCGATTCTGGAACGATGTTGAACGCGCTGCCGCCGTGAACGCGGGTCACGCTGATCACGGCCTGGTCGACCGGGTCTCGCTCCCGCGAGACGAGGGTCTGCAGCGCCAGCACCAGGTGCGCGCTCACCACGATCGGATCGACCGTCTCGTGAGGCTTCGCCGCGTGCCCGCCGCGCCCGTGGACGGTGATGGTGAACGTGTCGGTCGCGGCCAGGGCGGGCCCCTCGCGGATCGCCACGTTCCCGGTGGGGTGCATCGTGCTGAGGTGAAGGCCCAGCACGTGATCGATCTCGAGCCCGTCCAGCGCGCCGTCGGCGAGCATCGCCTGGGCGCCGCGCACGATCTCCTCCGCGGGCTGGAACACGAACACCATGCGGCCCCGCAGACGCGACTCTTCTGCGCGGAGCGCCTCGATCACGGACAGCAGCACGGCCACGTGCCCGTCGTGGCCGCACGCGTGGTTGGCCCCGGTGCGGGTCGAGCGGTAGTCCACCTGCTTCTCGTCGGGGACGGGCAACGCGTCCATGTCGGCGCGGGCCAGTACGGTCGGACCGGGCCGGCCCGTGTCCCAGACCGCCACGACGCCCGTGCCGCCTACCTCGGTACGCGGGGTGAGGCCCAGCTCGCGGAGCCGATCCGCGACGACGCCCATGGTGCGGACCTCCTCGAACGCGATCTCGGGGTTGCGGTGGAGGTCGCGGCGGGTGGCGACCGTGCGGTCCGCGAGGGCCGTGGCGCGGTCGTGCAGGGAGTTGGTGGGACTGGGCATGGGTCTCCTCCGGAGGGCGCGAGCCGGCTGCGGCTCGCTCGGCGATGCCGAGAACGTACCGCGGACGCCGGCTCGGGTCACACGCCTCCGGTCGGTGTCCCGTCCGCCTCTGGGCCCGAGCCCAGCGGAGCGCGGCACGATCACCCGAACGGACCGAGCAGCGCGAACACCAGCGGCAGCCACGCCAGCGCCGCGATCGTCTGGACCGCCAGGATCGCGGCCATCAGATCCCCGTCCCCACCCATCGCCGTGGCCAGCACGTACGACGCAGGCGCGGTAGGCAGCGCCTGGAACAGGATCAGCGGCCCGGTCGTAGCGGGTGGAAGCCCGAGGACCGTCGCGAACGCGAAGGTCGCGGCCGGCAGCAGCACGGCCTTGAGCGCGCTGGAGGTCGCGATCGGCCGAAGGCCGGCGCGGATCGTGCCGAAGCGGAGGATGGCGCCGACCGACAGCAGGCCGCTTGCCAGCGACGCCTGCCCCAGCGTGCTCAAGGCCGCCTCGAACGGACCCAGCGGCACGGCCAGGCGGGCGGCCGCCACGCCCAGCAGCGACGCCAGGATCAGCGGATTGCTCGCGACCGACGTCAGCAGCGTGCGCCACCGCAGGGGAGCGCTCGACGCATGGCGTGCCAGCACCACCACGCACGCGACGTTCACCACCGGCACCGTGAGCGCCACCATCAACGCGGTCAGCGCGTCGCTGCCGGGGAACAGCGTGGGGAGAACGATGAACGCCACGTAGCTGTTGAACCGGATGCCGCCTTGGAACACGCTGGTGAGCGCCGGGCCGTCCTCGACGACGTGGGGTCCCAGCGACAGCGCCACGCCGCCGGTCACCGCGAGCCCGCCCCACACCGCCAGCCCGACGGGCCCGGTGCCCGTCAGGCCCTGGTCGGCGCCCGCCAGGCTGACGAAGATCAGCGAGGGAAAGAACACCCAGTAGTTCAGCCGGTCCAGGCCCGGCCAGAACGGCTCTGGGAGGAACCGGCTTCGCCTGAGCACGAGCCCCATGGCGATGAGCAGCACGATGGGGACGAGCGCGCTCGCGACGAGGGGCATGCGGCCGATCGTACCGTCGGGACGGTGCGCGTCTCACGCCTGGGCGTGCGCGAACGTCGTCTCAGCCGAAGATGCGGAACGCCAGGAACGCCGCCCCGTAGGCGACGGCCAGCTGATAGCCCACCGAGAACAGCGCGTAGTGCGTGCCGAACGCCTTGCGGATCGCGGCCAGCGTCGCGACGCAGGGGACGTAGAGCAGGGTGAACACCATCAGCGCGACCGCGCCGCCGGTCGAGACGGCCCCCGACAGCCGGGCGCCCAGCGTGCCGTCGGGCGCGTCCGCTGCGAGGGCGAAGCCCCAGAGCGAGGTGATGGTGCCCTGGACGGCATCGACGAACGCCTGGCCGATCGCTACGAGGCCGGACGCGAAGCCCAGCGCGGCGGTCGTTTCGCCGCCCGTGAACGTCAGCGCCAGGCTGCCGATCACGACCTCCTTGGCGACCGCGCCCGGGATCAGGGCGCCCACGACGCGCCAGTCGCCGAAGCCCAGCGGCGCGAACAGGGGAGCCAGCGCACGTGACGTGGCCTCGAACACGCTGGTGCCGCCCGGCAGCTGCAGCGTCAGCAGGGCCCAGACAGCTACCACCGCGACCAGGATCGGACCGCCGGCGCCGGCCAGGAACGCTCGGGTCCGAAGCCACGCCAGGCGGAGCACCAGCCGGAAGGGGGGCAGACGGTAGGCGGGAAGCTCCATCGCCGCGCTGCCCGAGTCGTGCCCCAGCAGATGCTTGAACGCGAGCGCCGAGAGGACCGCGACCACGAAGCCCAGCAGGTACAGGCCGGTGAGCACCAGCCCGGCATGCTCGGGAACGAAGGCGGCGGCCAGCAGGACGAACACCGGTAGGCGTGCGCTGCACGGGATCGAGGGCAGCGACAGCGCGACTCGGAGGCGATCGCCGCGCTGATCCAGCATGCGGGTGGACTGAATCGCCGGCACCGTGCAGCCCAGCGACAGCACCATCGGCAGTACGGCCCGGCCGGGAAGCCCGATCGCCCGCATCAGGCCGTCGGCCAGGTAGGCCACGCGCGAGAGCACACCGGCGTTCTCCAGGAAGCCCAGGATGGCGTACAGCGTGAACAGCACGGGCACGAACGCGACGACGGTGCCGACCCCGTCCACCACCGCGCCGCTCAGGAAGCTGCCGACCAGAACCGGCAGCGGCAGCGTCGCGATCCAGCCTGAGAGCACTTCCTGGACGCTGCCCAGGAAGCCGACCCAGGGGTCGGAGAGCGCGAAGGTGAAGTGGAACGTGGTCGCGAGGCCGGCCAGGAGGACGAACGGTCCGAGGAAGGGGTTCAGGAGGATCCGGTCGATCCGCTCGCTGGGGTCTTCGCCGCTGGACCCGGTGCGGGTCGCGGCGTCCGCGAGGGCGTGGGCCGCCTGATGGCGGGCCTCGGCGATCGCCAGGAACGCGTCCAGCGAACGGTCGTCGTGGAGCGCCGCCCGCTCGGACGCCCCCACGGACGCCAGCGTCGCGGTGGGCGCCTCGACCGGACCGCCGGCGGGAGGACCGCCGCCACGCCGGCGTCGCGGCGCGGGCGGGGCAGGGCGCGCGGGCAGCTCGTCGGCCAGCGCGGCGACCGCGTGCCAGCGGTTCGGGGCCAGCTCGTCCAGGCGTCGAACCGCGGCGTCGAGCCCCGCGGGGTAGGTCACCATCGGCCGGGGCGCGGTCGCCCGCGAGGCGGCGGCGACGATCTCCGGCACGCCGGTCCCGACGTGTGCGCGGATCGCTACCACGGGCACGCCCAGGCGTCGTTCCAGCGCGGCGGCGTCCACCGCTCGGCCTTGCGCGGCGGCCTGATCGACGAGGTTCAGCGCCACGACCATCGGCATGCCCAGCTCGGTCAGCTCCAGCGTCAGCGTCAGGTCGCGCGACAGGTGCGTGGCGTCGACGACGTTCACGACCAGCGCGCCCGGGTCCGCCGTGAGAGCGGGCAGCAGCACCTCCTCGTCGGGCGCCGTGCCGGCCAGGGTATAGGCGCCGGGAAGGTCGATCAGCGTGACGTCGCCACAGCCGAGCCGGGCGCGCGCGCTCTTCACTTCGACCGTCGTGCCCGGCCAGTTGCCGACCTCCAGCCCGCTGCCGGCCACGGCGTTCACGAGGCTGGTCTTGCCGACGTTGGGCGTGCCCACCATGTACCAGCGCGGCGGGCAGGCAGGGACGTGGGCGGGTCCGTCGCCGGGTGCTCCGCACCCTGCGGCGCAGACCCCCTTCAGCTCACAGCGACGACACGACATGCGAGATCTCCGTACCGTCGTCCCGCTCGATCAGGACGTCCGCCGCCTCGTCGGCCCGCAGCATCAGGTGCACCGAGCCGGCGCGGACGTGCAGCGGTCCGCCGCTGGGGGTACGGCCGAGAACGTGACAGCGGGTGCTGGGCCGGATGCCCAGCGCCAGCAGGCGCCGGACGATGCGTGGAGCGCCGGACAGCCGCACCACGCGGCCCCCGTCTCCGCAGCCCAGCGCATTCAGCGGGCACAGCTCGCAGCGATCGCCGGTGGCCGTGGCGGCCGGGACGACGCTCGATACTGGAGTCGGCCCGTCGGGTTTCATGCGGCGAGTTTCGCCGCTCCAGGCGTCGCTCGCCAGGGACATCCTTCCCTACGGACGCGCGGTCGGCCGATCCCGCAGCCACGCCAGGAAGCTCCGGGCGACCGCCTCGTTCGCGAGCGCGTGCATGCGGACGCAGGCGCGCCACGCGTCGCCGTCCACCGTCTCGTCCGGGACCTCGGTGATCAGCGTGGCCAGCGGCGTCAGCACGGGGTCGTCGTCGCCTGCGGCGGGGTCCTCCGGCGCCGCCGCAGGCGTCTGGTGTGGACGGTGATGGAGCCAGAACGGCAGCCCCGAGCGGAAGGTGAAGGTGTCGTCGCCGGCGGGTCGGTACGGCTCGCGGCGGCGCACCTGCGCGACCGTCCGTGCGCGGATGTCGGCGTCGCGGACGACGGCCGACTCGGTCGCGGCGGTCAGGACCGATCGGAGGCCGTGCGCGACCTCCGCCTCGGCCGGATGCACGGTCACGATCGACAGGTGCCCGACCGGGAGCGACCAGTCCTCGAACCCGCGCGGGAGGAAGCCCGTCTGCGAGCGGATCCACGCATGGGCCGGGTAGCCGTGATCGTTCAGGTGCAGCACGGGTCGCCAGCGTCGCGCTGCGTCGCGCCGGATGGCGCTCTCGCCGATCATCGCCCCGCCGACGCGCGGCTCGGTCTGGAGGTCCGCGCCGAACGCCGTGTAGCGCGCCGCGTGATGCATGTGGTTGGGCGCCAGCGAGCAGAGCGCCGCGTGAAGGCGTGCGCCGTCGGGATTCTCGACCGGATGGACGATCAGGTTCGCCTGGCTCAGCAGATCGTCGTCGCCCAGCAGCCGCTCCAGCCAGGCGAACGCCGCCTGCGTGCTGGTCGCCTCGTTCGCGTGCTGGCGAGCGGAGAGCAGGATGCTGGGCTTCCATGCGGCTCGGCGAGGCACGGACACGGCCGGTCCCGCGGGGCGTCCCGTCTCGACCACGATCAGCGGCTGCCCCAGGCAGCTCTCGCGTGGAAGGGCGACGTGGACGTCGGGGTGACGGGCGGCGACGCCTCGGGCGTGAGCGACGACCTCGCGCGGGTGGAGCGGCCGATCGGGAAGCGACCCGACGTGTAGGGCGATCGGGACCGCGTCCAAACGGACAGCCGGCGCCGCGTCGTCCGGTCCGCGCAACACGATCGGGACGCCGGCCGGCAGGACGCCCGGCCGGGCCCACCGTGCCCAGGCCAGGCGATCGGCGGCGTCCGACGAGACCGCCGAGCCCTCGGTGACGACGAGGTGCAGCTCCCGCACGTCCTCCGCCTCGCCGACGACGGCGCCGATGCGGACCGTCGCGTCGCACGAGGGGGCGGAGCGCCAGGCGCCGGTCCGGTCGACGACGCCGCAGCGCTCGCTGCCCCAACGCCGCCGGATCGCCTGCGCGCGCATCGGCGCACGCTCGGCGGCCCGGACGAACGGCAGGATTCGGCCCGGACTGGCGTGGCGCGGACGCTGGGCGCCGAGGGCGTGGTCGAACGCCTCGAGAACCGAGAAGTACACGTCCTCGTGCAGCGCCTCGAGCACGCTGTCCGTCTCGTGGTCCACCTCCAGCCGATCGTCCGGCTCGGACAGCGTCGCGACGACGGCCAGCTCGTGCAGGTGGGGCGAGCGGTCCAGCTCCAGCTCGCCGGTGAGCTCGGGCAGCACCTCGCCGGCGAACCACGCCCAGAACGCGTCGGCGTCGGTGGCGTTCCGCTGCTCCGCGACGACGGCGCCTTCCATGCGGAGCCGAACGCCACCCGTGGCCGTGGGCACCCAGCCGCCCTCGGGAAGCGGCGAGTCGGCGACGAACGGCGACAGCTCGAAGCGCGCGAGCGGCACGCCGTCGCCGTCCAGCGCCAGCGCCCGGTAGACGGGCGTTTCTGCGGGCGCGTCCAAGCCGAGCTCCACCGTGGTGCCCGGTCGTCGCGCCTCGATCAGCTCGGCGACGGGGTACAGCTCGCGAAGCCAGCGTTCCGGCGGCGCAGGCGGACCGCCCCCGGGTTCGGGCTTCGAGGCCTCGACGCGGACGGTGACGCACGCCGGCGGCAGGGCCGGCACGACCTCCTCGATCAGCCAGTGCAGCGCGGGGCGGAAGGCGTGCCGGACACGCACGTCGGACGCGACCAGGCCGGCGTCCTCGACGGCGTCGCGGACGTCGTCCGCGATCGACGCTCGAACCTCGAGGCGCTCGGACGCGAACGCCTCGATGGCGACCCGGGTTGGGCCCGGGGCGCCGTCGGTGAGGTGCTCCTGCCGGTCCGCGACCTCCGTCGCCAGCCGGCGCGCCCGCTCGACGAGGCGATCGCCCTCCCAGGGGATTTCGGTACGCCAGCGGTGGACGCCGCCGTCGCGCGCGCTGTTGCGCACCGGTGTTCCCAGCAGTCGCGGCGCGTCGTGTGCGGGGTAGGGGAGCTCGGCCCGAAGCGCCGATCCGCCCTGGGCTCGGAGCTCACGGAGCGCCGCCGCGGCGCCCGCCAAGCGCCCGTCGCGCGTCCGGGCCCGCACGAAGCGCGTCAGACCTGCCTCGACGTCGTCCACCCAACGGCCGTCCGGCAGCCGTGGATGGTGCCGCGCGAACCAGCGGCACCCTCGCCCCAGAGCTGCGGCGTCGTGGCCGACGATCGCGTGCCCGGCGGCGGCGGCGCGCTGCGCCGAGCCGTCGCCGTGGTCCCGGCGGCGGATCTCCCAGCGTCCGGGAGGCAGCCCCGGATCGAGGGCGACGACGGTACGGGCGCGTTCGGGCGAGACGACGAGCCGGCGGGGAACGTGCGTCGCATCGAGCGCGGCGCGGACCGCGGCGGCCAGCGTCTCCGGCGCGCCGCAGCTCGTGGCGAACGCGAACGAAGGGACGAGGGTCGCCTCTCCGTCGGCCGGCGGCGGGTCGGCGTCGCGCTGTTCGTCCAGCCAGGTCGTCACGCCCAGGATCAGCGCATCGCCGTCCGGCGCGTCGAACGTCACGCCCTCCGCGTCCCAGCGTACGCGTGCGCTGGCAGGGAGGGTCGCCCACGAGGCGGACGTCGCGCGTCGGTCGGCCCCGTGCCGGTCGGACGGTCGCGCCTCCGAGTCGGGCGCGACGGTGGCGATGCGGAACGCCGGTCGCACGTGCGCCCAGCTGCGCACGGACAGGGGGAGCGTCAGTGCGCGCTGCGCGAGGGACGCCACCAGCTCCGCGGCGGCGGCGACGGCTGCGTCGACGTCCTCCGGGCTCCGGCCGGCGGCGATCCAGACCGGGCCCAGCAGCGCGTCGGGAAAGCCGTCGCGGTCCAGGTCGCGCAGCAGCAGCCGGCGCGCCTCGGCGAGGTCGGGAACGCTCACC
>Ga0209942_1002109_pt1 | contig 10329 bp, 10 predicted proteins | sample SalPonR1_A_D2_MG_FD_185695 | JGI IMG/M metagenome (GOLD analysis project Ga0209942, IMG submission 185695) | Salt pond soil microbial communities from South San Francisco under conditions of wetland restoration - Salt Pond MetaG R1_A_D2_MG... ... | reverse complement strand
GATATCTATGCAGAAACAGGCATGGGTTGTACAGGACCAATTATAAGTGTTAACGAAAAGAACCTAGTAAAAGGAAAAGCTATTCTTAAAGAAGCTGGCTTTATTTCTTAATAATCATTAAAAAAACCGCTTAGACCATAATAGTCTTTGCGGTTTTCTTTTAATAACCCTCTTTTAAATGATCAATTAAGTCATTTGAAATAAAAGGGTTATTTTTAGTTGCTTTAATTAACTCATCAATTGGGTAGTCTACCTGAACAATATTACTTCTGATTTCATCAGTTATTTCAAGAATCATATAAGTCGCCTCGTACCTGCGATCCTTAGGCTTTCCTACTGAGCCTGGATTAATAAAATGTTTACCGTTTTTTATCAAATGATAAGGTATATGCGTATGACCTGAGATAATAATGTTTTCATCAATAGTTTGGGAGAGTTTAATCAATTGTTCACTATCGGGATATAAGTATTCATCAATTTTACTTGGACTCCCATGAACCAATAATAGTTCAAACCCCTTTAAGCTTAGTTTTAATTGCAAAGGAAGATTTTTTAAATATTTTCTATTATCTGTAGTAATTTCTAAATTGTTAAAAGCTAAAGAGCCTTTGCTATATATTTCATCTAATGTCATGGATTTAATCTTTTTAATATTAATAGGGGTTGCGTTAGCAAGTTTTTGGTCATGATTACCCATGATAGATAAAACATTATGTTTTCTAAGCATTTCAATGACTTCATTGGGATGAGTCAAATAACCAACTAAATCACCAGTTGATAATATAAAGTCAATATTTTTTCTTTGAATATCATCTAGTACACTTTTAAGTGCATACTTATTGCTATGAATATCACCAATAATGGCAAACTTCATTTAATCACCTTCTTTATTTTACTTTAAATTGATTTAACTTTTCACTTAAGTCATTGCTTAAAGCACTTGATTCTTCAGATAAATTTGAAAGTTCTTCAACTAGTTTTGACTCTTCTTCAGTTGCCGCTGCGACTTCTTGTGAATAACTTGCGTTTTGATTAGAAATCATTGATAGTTCACTAAAAATCTCTAATAACTCATTAGAGTTTTTACGCTGAACATTTGAATATTCATCAATGTTTTTGATATTCTCTTTTGTATCATTCATAGATTGAACGATTTGATCAAATACGGATTCAGTATTTTTAATAGCTGATTTACCTTCTGTAACAGCGTTAATTGTTTCATCAACACTTTTAACGGTATCTGTTATTTTATCTTGAATTGTAGTAATTAATTGACTGATTTTTTCAGCTGAGTCTTGAGAATCTTCAGCTAATTCTCGTATTTCATCTGCTACAACTGAGAAACCTCTGCCATGTTCACCTGCTCTTGAGGCTTCTATAGCAGCATTTAGTGCTAATAGATTTGTTTGCTCTGAAATTTGTGAAATGACATCGATAATTTCGCTAATTTTATCTGAATAACCTTTTAGTTCGGACATTTGACTGGCTACAATTTGGCTTTCATCTTCAATTAATTCAATTTTGGATATTGAATTGTTCATACGATTACGACCATCGGAAACAATTTTAATTGCAGATTCTGAAATTTTATTAGTACGATCACCCATTTTTGAAAGGGTAATGATGAGATCATCAAGGGCATTAATCTTTTCTTTTGCTTCAGATATATAGTGGTTTTGTTGATCACTACCAGAAGCGACAAAATCCATGGATTCAGAAATTTCATCAATCGACTTTCTTAAAGAATCTAATTGTTTTTTTAATTGATTGCTTATATTCTCTGAATGGCTTGAATCATCTTGTAAATTTTTCGCAAATTTTGAAAGGGTAGCCATAGTTTTATTAGTTACATCATTAAGTTTTTTGAACTGACCAGTGCCCTTTATATCTGAATTTTTGCTAAAATCACCTTGGCTCATGGCTTCAATTTTTTTCATATGCTCTTTTAATGGTTTTAAGACAATATTGTTAATAAAAAACAATATTATACCATTAATCACAATTAATTGTAATAGCATATTGATGTAGATGCTTATGGAGGGATCATAAAGATTCATCTTATCAATAAAGTTAAAAATTAAATCTGTTACTTTAGTATTTATTAGAATCGTGAATGTAATTATTAATACAATTCGAAACTTAATACTGTTGACCACCTTCATTAGTCTGTTTTCTTCTGACATTTTCATCTCCTTCAATTCAATTGTGTGTTTCAAATAGATTATATCATTTAAAATAAAAGTATCTTACTATAACATTGTTACATGTCATTATCGAACTTATTTTACATTATTTATACGTTAAAGAAAAGTATAAAAAATATTTTCTTCAATTAGTGAAAGTTAATTTTATTAATGATATAATTACAAAAAGAGGTGGGTGAATGAATAAAAAATTAATTGTCAGTTTAATGCTATTTATAATTTTATTTTCTAATATAGTGTTTAGTAATTCAGCCGAACCCCCTAGCTTAATCATTGTTGTACCGTCTAGTGCTGACGGTATTGAAATATCTATAGTAGGGGAGCCTGATGGAATAAGTGATAATAAAATCAGTAAGGTTTTTGAAACATATCATCAATTTTATCTATATGATCTAAGTAAAAGAGATACGTTAACAGTTCATGTTAATACAGAAAGTAAAAGTTTCAATATTACAATAGACGAACCCTTAAACCAATATAGAAATACCTATACATTAAATTTAGAGAAACAAATTCTTGAAGAGGGATATAATAGACCGCTTTTGAATCTATTTTTAATTTTAGTACGAATTCTATTAACCTTATTAATTGAAGGTTTTGTATTTTATGTTTTAGGCTTTCGTTGGAAACAATCGTGGCATATTTTCTTAATTATAAATTTGATTACTCAAGGCGCTTTAAATATTTGGCTATCAACTTTTAATCTATCCACTGGCTACAGCGTTTTCTTAGCATTAGTTTTGTCTGAAATACTAATATTGATTGTAGAAACAATCACCTTCTTCATGGGGATTAATGAGAAGCATAAGTTAATTCTACTAATTCATGTAGTTACAGCTAATGTTTTAAGCTTTATTGCAGGGGGGTATTTAATTACTTGGTTACCCTTATAAAAATTAAAAAAAGGCTGATTTCTCAGCCTTTTAATAGTTAAAATTGTGATAATAAATTTGTCATTTCTATTGCACTTAATGCAGCGTCAAAGCCTTTGTTACCGGCTTTAGTACCAGCTCTTTCGATGGCTTGTTCAATTGTGTCTGTAGTTAATACTCCGAAGATGATAGGGATACCAGTATCAATGGATACATTGGCTATGCCTTTAGATACTTCACTTGATACATAATCAAAGTGAGGCGTTGCACCACGAATGACAGCACCTAAGCATAAAATAGCATCATAATTATTAGTCTTAGCCATTTTCTTTGAAACCAGTGGAATTTCATAAGCGCCAGGAACCCATACAATTTCAATGTTTTCTTCTGATACACCATGACGTTTTAAACCATCAAGGGCCCCGTCTAATAGTTTTCCACCGATAAACTCATTGAATCGTCCTACAATGATACCAAATTTTCCTTCACCAGCAATTAATTGTCCTTCAAAAGTTTTCATTTTTAACCTCCTAGTTAAAATTTAATAGATGTCCCATTTTGTCTTTTTTAGTCTTTAGATAATCTCTATTTTTTTCATTATGATTTAATTGAATTGGTACACGTTCAACAACTTCTAGACCATAACCAGATAGACCAGATATTTTCTTAGGGTTATTAGTCATTAATCGAAGCTTTTTAGCGCCAAGATCTGCTAAAATTTGTGCCCCAATACCATAGTTTCTCAAGTCATCTTCAAAACCTAAAGCAATATTCGCTTCTACGGTATCCATGCCTTTGTCCTGAAGGTCATAGGCTTTAATCTTATTGATTAAACCAATGCCCCGACCTTCTTGTCGCATGTATACTAAAACGCCACGTCCTTCCGATTCAATGGCTTCTAAAGCATGATCTAATTGTTCGCCACAGTCACATCGTTTAGAACCAAAAGCATCTCCTGTTAAACACTCAGAGTGTACTCTTACAAGTACCGGTTCATCTGTTGAGATATCACCTTTAACTAAAGCTACATGATGTTTTCCATTCAAACGATTGGAATAACCAATCATATTAAAATCACCATGTTTCGTTGGTAGATAAGCTTCTGATTCCCGTATAATTAATTCTTCAGTATTTTTTCGATAGGCAATGAGATCTGCAATTGTAATCATTTTTAAATCATGTTTTTTCGAATACTCAATTAAGTCTGGGACCCGAGCCATGGAACCATCGTCATTAATAATTTCGCAAATGACACCTGCTGGTTCTAAGCCTGCTAAACGAGAAAGGTCAACTGAAGCTTCTGTATGACCAGCCCGTATTAAAACACCACCATCACGTGCTGCTAAAGGGAAAATATGACCTGGTTGATTAAAATCACTGGATTTACTTGAATCATCAACGAGGGCTTTAATCGTTCGTGAGCGTTCCATAGCAGAAATACCAGTTGTCGTGTCTTTATGATCAACGGAAATTGTAAAAGCGGTTTGATTAACATCTGTATTGTTCATTACCATTGGCCCCAGTTCCAAATGATTTAATCGGTCAAGAGTCATAGGAACGCAGACTAAACCTCGGGCCTCTTTAATCATAAAATTAATGTTTTCAGGTGTTGCAAATTCTGCTGCTAAGACAAGGTCGCCTTCGTTTTCTCGATCTTCATCATCAATAACGATGACCATTTCACCTTTTTTTATGCTTTCAATTGCTTCTTCAATTGTGTTGAATGACATATTTACCTCCTACATAAATCCATTATCTTTTAGAAAATTCTTTGAAATAGAAGACTTCTTTGAACTTTCTTTATTATTAAATTGCATTAATCTTTCCACATATTTACCTAATACGTCTCCTTCGATATTGACGGATGATCCAACTGTCTTTTCTTTTAAAGTTGTCCACTCTCGTGTATGGGGGATGATTGAAACGGTGAAATCTTTATCTCTTAACTCAGCTATTGTCAAGCTGATGCCATCAATAGCAACAGAGCCTTCAGGTATAAAGTATTTCAAAGTTTCTTGTGGTGGTTCAATACGAATTAAAATCGCATTATAATCTTGTTTGATTTTGGTTATTTTTCCGATACTATCAATATGTCCTGTAACAATATGTCCATCAAATCCATCCGTTATTCGCATGGATTTTTCTAAGTTAACTAAAGATCCGATATTTAAGTCACTAAAAGTTGATTTTCTATAAGTTGTTGGCATAACATCAGCAGTAAATTCGTTATTTGATTTCCTTGTTACAGTTAAACAAACACCATTCGTTGCAATGCTGTCACCAATGCTAACAGTGTCTAGGAAATCATCTACAGTGACCGTAAGTTTATAGGACTCACCTTGATTATTAATTTGTTTAACTCTTCCCATTTTTTGAATAATACCAGTAAACATTATTCACCTCCAGATTTCAATTTTCCAATGATTAAGATGTTATTATCAATCAGTTGTGTTTTAAAGCTACTCAAATGAATGGCATCACTAATAGATGAAATACCTTCACCACTGACAGGTGTTTTTGCTTCTTTACCACCAATAATAATCGGCGCAATAAAAGTATATAATTTATGAACAAGATTATTTTCTAAAAAGCTAAAATTAACTGTACCGCCGCCTTCGATTAATAATGAATCAATCTGATGAGCACCAAGAATTTTCATTAATGATTGGAGATCTACTTGATTATTCTTCGATTGTATTGAAATAACATGAATTCCTAATGATTTGAGTCTTGCTATTTTTTCTTTTGAAGCTTTTTCTGTTGTAGCAATAAATGTTTTGGCATTTGAAGTTAATTTTAAAATTTTAGAATCTAAAGGAATTTTTAAAGTAGAATCTAAAATAATTCTATGAGGATCCTTTCCTTCTTTATCTTTTAATCGAGTCGTTAATGAAGGATCATCTGCTAAAACAGTATTGATACCAACTAAGATGCCACTGACTTCATGGCGTAGTTCATGACCAAAATATCTTGCTTTTTCATTACTTATCCATTTTGAATCGCCAGTTTTAGTTGCTATTTTTCCATCTAAAGACATTGCAGTTTTCATGATTATATAAGGTGTCTTTTTTTGAATAAAATGATAAAAAATTTCATTTATTTCTTTGATTTCTTCTGACAATACCCCAGTAATTACCTCGATACCAGCATTTCTTAAAATTTCAATACCTTTGTGATTGACAAGTGGATTCGGATCAACTAATCCAATAACGACTTTTTTTATTTTTTTTTCTACAATTTTTTCTGCACAGGGTGGCGTATTGCCATGATGTGCACAAGGTTCTAATGTAACATACATGGTAGCCCCCTTTGGATCAATCGAACAATGGTTGAAGGCATTTACTTCAGCATGGGCTTCACCATACCTTTCATGATATCCCTCACCAATGATTTGTCCATTTTTAACGATAACAGCCCCTACCATTGGATTAGGATTGGTATAGCCTTTACCTTTCTTGGCTAATGCAATTGCTTTTTTCATGTATCTAATATCCATAATTTCCCCCAATAAAAAAACTCTGAAATCATAAGACTTCAGAGTAATACTTAGCATAATGTTAAGCAATAAAAAATATCTTCTTTCATCCAGACTTTACTGTCGGTATTGGAATTGCACCAATTCAACCTGTTAAGGCTCGCGGACTTTACCGCCGGTTAGGAATTTCACCTGACCCTGAAGACTTATTTAATTTGATAATAGATTATCATACTATTATTTAGTCGTCAAATAATTTAATTGCTTATTGACTGAATCGAAGATTAAAGAGATAATAAAATTGAGGTGATTGAATGAGTAAAGATGCAGCAAAAACTGGCTTAGGGCCAACAGCATTAATTGCTATGGAGCAGTTTAATCCTTTAGACGAAAGAATTGTTAAAGACCCATTAGCTTGTGATTTTTTACCACTAGGGATGAAAATTTTCGTTTGGTTCACAAGATATGATGTCTTTAGACACTGGTTAGAAAACTCTGCTGAAAAAAGCATTCCAGGTATGTGGTTAGGCATGTTAATTAGAAAGAAATATATTGATGATTTATTATTTGATTTAAATCAAAGTATAGAAGTTGTTTTGAATTTAGGTGCCGGTTTTGATACAAGACTTTTTCGATTGAACAAAGAATTGCCACTATTTGAGTTAGATCAGAGAGTGACTATTCAAAAAAAGAGAAAACTAATAAAAAAATATTTCGGTGAAATACCTAGGAACATAAATTTGATTGATACAGATTTTTCTCAAAATGATTTAATCAAACAATTAGAAATATTTGGTTATGATTTTTCTTATCAGACATTTTTCATAATGGAAGGGGTAACACAGTATTTAGAGAAAAAAACTATAGGTGAGACTTTTGAATTTCTATCAAAGGCTAAAAAAAATAGTCAATTAGTATTCACATATGTTAGAAAAGATTTTATTGATGGGAATGTTATGTATGGTTGGGAAGCAGCTTATAAAAAGTATGTAAAAAAAGGTATTTGGACCTTTGGATTACTTCCAGATGAAATAGATGACTTTTTAAGAAAGTATGGTTATAAACTAATTGAAGACGTAAGCTTTCATGATCTATCTCAAAGAATGGCTATTAAGGATAGAGGGCTTGCATTAACTGAAGTAGAAAGAATAGTTTACTGTATTAAAGAATAATTGGAAGGAAAAAAATATATGACACCATTGATGAAATATCGTTATATAAAATTAATAAAATATATTTCGGTTATTTTGCTGATATTTTTTATTGTTAGCATACCCATAAGGTATCTAAGTTTAGAATTTATACCACCAAAGATAAATACTACTTTTGTTTTAGGATTTTCTTTCTTAAGGGCACTCGGATGGCTACCATCAATCATTATGTTAATTGTTTTTTGGTTATTATTTACTAAACTGGATCAAAAGTTAGCAGGTTACAAAGGAGAAGCTTTAGGACAAAAAGAGTTGAAAAAACTAAAAAGGTATGGTTATAAAGTCTTTGCAAATATGAAACTTAACCACAATAATGATCAAAGTGAAATGGATTTTATTGTCCTTGGTAGTAACGGTATTTTTATTGTCGAAGTAAAAAACATTAAAGGAATTATTAAAGGTCATGCAAATGATCAGTATTTAATACAACATAAGAAAACTAAGTATAATACTTATGAAAATAAATTCTATAATCCGTTAAAGCAAGTGAGCACCCATGTCTACAAACTTTCAAAGTATTTGAAAGATAACAATACTAATTATTGGATAGAAGGCTATGTCTATTTTCCGAAGAGACACTCTAAGATCCATGTACAGAACAATGAAAGGATCTATAGTAAAAAGGGAAAGCATAGTTTATTAAAGCATATACGTTATTACAAAGGCAAGAACAAAATTTCTTTAAAAAAACAAGAAATAATAGGAGAATTAATTGAAAAATATGCAGTCAAAATTTAATGTTTATAAATCAAACTATTCCATCAAAAGAATAGTTTTTTTATATTGACAAGTTAAAATTCAAAGTGTATTATAAACTTATGTTTAGAGTATAAAGAAAAGTGGTGGCAAATTGACAAACAGAGAAAAAGAAATTTATCAATTAATTAAGAAAAATCCTTTTATTACTCAGCAAGAGTTGGCAGACCAAATGGGAATAACCCGTTCATCTGTCGGTGTACATATTAGAAATCTTATGAGTAAAGGGCACATAAAAGGTAGAGGTTATATTTTAGATGAAGACGACTATGTCATTGTTATTGGCGGCTCAAATATTGATTTAGTTGGGTTTTCGAAGGATAATATTATCTTAGAAGATTCAAATCCAGGACGATTAAAAACCTCTTTAGGTGGTGTTGGTCGAAATATTGCTGACAATTTAGGCAGATTAGATGTTAAAACTCAATTACTTTCTGCTGTTGGTGATGATGCCCAAGGTCAAGAGTTAATTGAAAACTCAGTAAAAAGTGGTATTGATATGCGTCATGTGATTCGGTCAAAGATTTTTACAACTTCGACGTACTTATCTGTTGTAGATCATGATGGCAATATGGTATTAGCACTTTCTGACATGGAAAGTATAAATGCCATTAACATTGACTATTTGGAAAAGCATCACAAAGAAATTGTAAATGCCAAGGCAATTGTTATAGATACTAACTTAACAGAAGAGAGTATTGAGTATATTTTTGAGAAGTATCAAAACATACCGATTTATGTTGATACGGTTTCTACAACGAAGGCCATGAAAATTCTTCCATATTTAGGAAGTATTCATACGCTAAAACCCAACAGAATAGAGGCAGAAAGATTATTAGGAATGACAATTCAAACAGATGAAGATATGATGAAAGCTGCTGAAAGTTTTCTAGAAAAAGGCATGGAGCAGATTGTGATATCTAATGGTGGCGATGGTATTTTTTATGGCGATAATCAAGGAATTCATAAGATTGTTCCCGAACCTGTTAAAATGGTTAATGCCAATGGCGCCGGAGATGCTTTTATGGCTGGTTTAGTCTATGGTTACATGCATGATATAACATTAGAACAAGCAGTTGAGTTCGCAATGATTATGTCGAGATTGACTTTAGAAAGTAATGAAACAATTAGTCCAATGATTATTAGAGAAAAAATAATAGATTTATTAAAAGGAGTGTAACATATGATTAAAAAAGAATATTTAGAGATCAATTCAGAAGTTAAAGAAGCTTTAGAAAATGGGAAACCAGTTGTGGCTTTAGAATCAACAATTATTTCACATGGTATGCCTTATCCCCAAAATGTTGAAACGGCAAAGAAAGTAGAAGAAATCGTAAGAGAAAATGGCGCTGTTCCGGCCACAATAGCCATTATTGGTGGCAAGTTAAAAGTAGGTTTAACAGATGAAGAATTAGAATATTTCGGAAAAACAGAAGGAATTTTAAAAGCTTCTAGAAGAGATTTACCATTTATTATTTCAAAAAAGTTAGATGGTGCAACAACAGTTGCCTCAACAATGATTATTGCTGATTTAGCAGGGATAAAAGTATTTGTAACAGGCGGTATCGGTGGTGTTCACAGAGGTGCTGAGGAAACTTTTGATATTTCAGCAGATCTAGAAGAACTTTCAAAAACAGATGTTGCTGTTGTATGTGCAGGAGTAAAATCTATATTAGATATTGGGCTAACATTAGAATATCTTGAAACCAATGGTGTGCCAGTTGTAGGTTATCAAACAGGTGAGTTGCCTGCTTTTTACAGTCCGATCAGTGGTTTTGGCGTAGATTATAAAGCTGAAAATCCAGAAGAAA
>Ga0209942_1002108_pt1 | contig 10334 bp, 5 predicted proteins | sample SalPonR1_A_D2_MG_FD_185695 | JGI IMG/M metagenome (GOLD analysis project Ga0209942, IMG submission 185695) | Salt pond soil microbial communities from South San Francisco under conditions of wetland restoration - Salt Pond MetaG R1_A_D2_MG... ... | reverse complement strand
TGTGCCCAACAACGGGAGTCAAGATATCACGGTGCCATCAACGAATACCATGGAGGGAAGAATTAAAGTACAGCCCACAGGAGATTATATCTTCTTCGATATAAATAATGGCGATGTTATCATATCTGAAGAGTGTCTGGCAAATGGAGAGCAGATTTTTCCATCTACTTCACTCATAGCCGAGGAGGGCGATTCAGAATTGATCTTGGATATGGACTATGGGACAATATTTACCTCTATCTCAGAATCATTAATAGCAAGTGATCCCAACTATTTTATAGCCCCAGAAGATCAAAATATGGGAACTTGTAGAGTTTTTGGCAATAACCCAAACTACAAGGTTTACTCAATTAAAACTACAGAAACGGGTCCATATACCTTTACTAAAACTGGTAGTATCCCTTCCTACCTGATGAATATTTATGACCCTACATTTGTTACGAGTTCTGTATGCAGTAACTGGGTGGCTTGTAGTGGAAATTATAATGGAACGGTCATCGATATAAGCAATGTGGTTTCTGGTTCTTTAACTGAATTTTCTCATTACGAACTTACCTTTAATGGATTTAACTCGGTTAATACTGGCTCTTTCACCATAACCCCTTCCGGTCCTGGCGATGTTTATTTCCCAGGGAATCCGCTCCCGGGTTTTTCTTACGAATACGTGGTCGTCAATGACGCCACCGGCAACATCGATTTGATTGCAGACAATCCAGACTTGACCACCTTCGGCGCAGGTAATTATACTGTTCATGGCCTTAGTTTTAACAGTTCAGAGAATGTACAAACATATGTGGGAGGCCTATTTACCACATTGCAGAATGATGTGATAAATGAGAATATCTGCGCCAACCTCAGCTCCAATAGCAGAAATATTGAAATTCAGCAACTTATGCCTCTGGACTTTTTACATTTCGAAGTGGAACGCGTAGAGTCAGGAGCTGCCCTCCAATGGAGCATTGCAAATCCGGTCAATGTATCTCATTTTGTGGTACAACGCCTAGACCCCAAAACATCCGAATTCATCGGCTTTGCGGAAACGGACTTTGTAGATGGCGTTAACACCTATTCTGAAATCGATCCCAATATCCAGCCGGGCGAAACCTATTTTTATCGCATTCAATCCGTCGATCACGATGGCTATTCACAGCTATCACCGGTTCGGTGGATGCGCACAGCCGCTTCCTCTGATCTTGTCATATTTCCCAATCCCACACGAAATTATTTCCGTATTCAAGGAGCCTGGGATAAGGTCGAGCAGATGCGGGTGTACGATATGCTAGGCCGCATCGTACATGAGCAAAATAATCTCAACTCAAATCGCATCTCCACAACAGAATGGCCTGCCGGAATGTATAAAATTGAGTTGTTCTCAGGAGGCAAAAGCATCCACTTGCCCCTTGTCATTCAGTAAAGACAAACCCAGAGGTTAGTGAGAAGAATACACCGCCGGCTAATACCGCTGAACTTATTGGCTTTCAAGTTGTCCTATTAGCACTACAAGACTACATGAGGGTTAGAACGGTTTTGATTTTAATCAGGTAAGTCCACACTCATGCTAAAAAAGACAATCAATAGTGCCTTTTCATTTCTTTTTAATGATCCGTTAAAAACGAAATTAGAGAGCATCACACTTTATGTGGCTTCCATTGGATTCCTCCTTCATTTGATAGGGGTGTTTTTATGGTCCTACGGTTGGATATCTGTACCCGAAAAAGTACAGCATTTTTTAGCCAACCCCATTTCTGCAATTTATACACCCTTCTCTTTTATTCTTGTTTTCGAGGTGTATTTATTGATTTTTTATCTGCCGAGGTCCTTTTCTATTTCCATAGCCAAGCAATATGAAATCGTATCCCTGATTCTCATTCGGCGAATTTTTAAAGATATTTCAAACCTGGGTTGGGATGAGATGAATATCATGACAGCAGCGAATTTAAACTTACTCTATGATATCGGGGGCTTTCTATTTTTATTTTTTCTCATTTTCCTATTCCGCTATTTATTGATTAACCGAAAAAGCAGAACCGTCACGCCAAACATTGAGGGATTTATTCTTTTCAAAAAATCCCTGTGCATCGCATTAGTTCCTATCTTAATCACCTTGTCGATATACAGCTTCGGCAATTGGGTCAGCGAACTCAACCAGCTCAAACTCGGCCTTATCACCTCAATTAAAGACTTCAACGATATCTTCTATCACGAATTCTTTGCCGCACTCATCATTGTTGATGTATTTATTTTGATCGCATCCTTTCGCTACACCGATCGCTACAGCCTACTCATTCGAAATACCGGCTTCGTCATCACCACCATATTGATTCGCCTATCCTTTTCCGCCCACGGCATCGGTAATATATTATTGCTGGTCGGCGGCGTCCTCTTCGGTGTTGTCATCCTGTATTTATTTTCACTGTACGACAAAATAGACCGCGGCGACCATACCAAAGAGAGTTACGCCTATCTTTAGATTTTATCTTTTCTGTTTTTGAGGGCGATCCCATTTCTCCGCTGTCAGCGGAGAAATGGGCGCTATGTCCAGGGGCTCTCTATTCGCTCGGCCCTCCGCTGCGCTCCGGTCTTCCTCCCTTTGGTCGTCACCCCTTACCAGCGCTATCGCAGCAAGGCATAGCCAGCATTTCAGTTTTAGCTTATCTTCTTAACGGCCAAAAGCCATTAGCATATTTTTGTTGGTTGTTTCCCGGGAATCGTTTACCGTTGGTACTAAAAGTATAATCAGGGGTTTTGAATTAATATGTATTTTGTTTAGAATTTTAAAAAGTAAGTTATGAGTTACAAGTATGGTTTTGAAAGGTTGAATGTATGGCAAGACACACGAGTTTTTGTTAAAGATATTTATAAATTGACTGCGGGATTTCCATCATCTGAGTAATTTGGCTTGATAAATCAAATGCGCAGGTGTGCGATTTCCATTTCGTCAAATAATCTACCTGTGAAATAAATTTAAATCTCGTGGACGAATTCATCTATTCCTACATTTTAGAAAGTGAAAATCACGGTAAAAAGTATGTTAGGTATACTAAACATTTAAATTTACGATTTGAGCAGCATCAAAATGGAGAAATAAAATCAATAAAAGATAGAAGACCTTTGAAGCTTTTTTATTTTGAGGCTTGTCATTGCCAGGCTGATGCATTAAAAAGGGAGAAGTACTTTAAAACGCATTATGGGAAGATGCTTTTAAAAAATAGACTCAAATCGTATTTCACAGGTTAAAGAAGGCTCTGGTAGAAAAACGGCTAAGGATCAGGCTCATTTCTATTCTATTGCCTATTCTAGCTGTCTGGAACTAGTCAGTCAGTTAATTCTTTCATGTGATCTAGAATTCATGGATGCTCAAACCCTGGCAGAGCTTAGAGAACGGATTGAATACATATCCAATCGTTTATATGCTCTGCGAAACAAGCAAAAAAAGTAAAATTTATTAATGCCTTAATTTTTTTATTACCCCCAAATCGTGACACAACATTGCCGGCAAACAGCAAACGGTAAACAGCAAACGATAAACGATAAACGATAAACGATAAACGGCCAAAAGCCAAAACCTAATACGGATCTACATCAATTTTAATGCGTACTGTAGAATATCCGGTCGATTTATGTAGACGAAGAACACCATCCTGCAAAATGCTTTTAACCGCTGCCAATTCTTTTCGTTGCTGGGCTACTTTGAGTTGGACATGATAGATGTAAAAGTTAGCGATACGCGGTATTGGTGCCTGAGCGGGCGGATGTAAGGTGCCCATTACTTTATCCTGATAGTAATCAAATAATGCCTGTGCCGCATCCCGGGCTTTGTCTGGGTTTTTATGCTTGATCTCCAGATGAATCAAGCGATTAAAGGGTGGATAATCTAAAGATTTTCGCTCAGCCATTTCGCGCTCGTAAAATGCCTTGTAATCCCGCGCCTTTACCCGTTGCAATACGGGATGCGTCGGCTGATAGGTTTGTATAGCCACATGCCCTTTTTTCTGCCGGCGACCAGCTCGACCGGCCACTTGCGTGAGCAGCTGAAAAGCCACTTCATTGGTCCGAAAATCGGGAAAGAACAATAGCTGATCAGCATCTACCACGCCTACCATACCTACATTATCAAAATCGAGTCCTTTACTGACCATTTGTGTGCCGATGAGGATCTGTGTCCGCTGCCGATCAAATCGCTTTACAATTTTACCGAAAGCATGTTTGCCTTTAGCAGTGTCCCAATCCAATCGCTCCATGCTTATACTGGGAAAAAGGTCTTGAAGCTCGTCTTCTACACGCTGTGTGCCCAGACCTTTTTCCATTAAGGAAGGTGAGCCACAGTCAGGGCAGTGAGAAAGTAAAGATTGCTGGTATCCGCAGTAATGACATTTGAGTTTGCGTTCGTGCTTATGAAGCGTCAGGCTGATATCGCAATGTCGACACATGGCGTGATATCCACAGGTGGTGCAATGAATCACTGGAACATAGCCTCTGCGATTGTGAAAAAGTATGATCTGCTCACCCTGAGCCAGGTGGTGCTCCATGCGCTGCAGGAAAGCAGGTGAAAAATTACCTTTCATTTGCTTGCGTTGCTTGGTGCCCGATACATCGATCAACTCTATGTCGGGCAAGGACACGCCACCATAGCGTTCATTGAGTTCCGAATAGCCGTAAACACCGGATTCTGCCTTAAAAAAGGAGTCAAAGGAGGGTGTAGCACTTCCCAAAATAACCTGACAGTCTTTCTCCCATTGTGCAGACATGATAGCTACCGAACGGGCGTGGTATCGAGGGGCTGGATCGTATTGCTTAAAGGACCGGTCGTGTTCTTCATCTACAATGATGAGTCCCAGCTCCTGAAAAGGGAGAAGCATGCCGGAGCGAGGCGCTAAAATAACCTTCTTATCTTCTAAGATGGACTGCCAGACTTCCACTCGTTCCTGTGCATTGAGTTTGCTGTGATAAACTGCAAGCTCCTGGCCGAACACTTGCTTTAATCGATCGGTAAGTTGAGCTGTAAGTCCGATCTCCGGCACTAAATACAGTACTTGCTGACCGCGACCCAATGCCTCTTTGATGCATTCGACATACACTTGAGTCTTTCCACTGCCTGTGACGCCCTTTATGAGAAATACAGACTGGCCTTCAGCTTTTGATTTTTGAATGTCCTTAAGCACGCGGTCCTGTTCAAGACTTAAAGTATCTGAGTAACTCAGATTTTCGCCGTAGTCAGGCAGTCGACTAACGGCTCGTTCCACGATTTCAATAATTCCTTTTTTTTCAAGGGCACGAGCCACAGATAGATTGACATCAGCTTTATGACTGAGAAAAAGCCAGGGTACCTCTTCTTTTTTCCGAGCCTCCTGATTGAGAAGCATGAGTAAATGGGTTTGGTGTTCAGACCGTGAACAGGCATCAAAGGCTGCTCTTAGTTCAGGTGCAGTAGGAGAGTAGGGCGGCCGAAAACGCAAAAACTTTTCTTTTCGCTCCCTGTATTGGTCCTCCATTTCCTCTTTCAGTCGAATGTAGCCGCGCTGCATCATGCGTTTCAACAATGGCAGCACCGTTTTTTTATCTAGAATTAGAGCCACCTCCTTTAGGGATAGTTCATCCTGTGCTTCCAGCGCTTCAACGACTAGAAACTCCTCATTGCTCAGCATTGTCAGATCATCAGGGAGATGCTCACCGAGTATCACGACGCTTTGGCTGGCCATTTTCAGTGCTGATGGGAGTGCGGCCTGCATCACCTCCCCCAGTGTGCAGGCATAGTAGGAAGAAATCCACTTCCACAAACGAAGTTGGTGATTCGTAATAATGGGCGCATCATCAATGGGCTGAAGTATGGATTTGATGCGATGGGAATCATCAACCTGATTAGTAAGGTTTATGACTAGTCCTGCATATCGTTTTTTTGCTCCAACAGGGACTTCTACGCGAATGCCAAATTGAATATCGTCCCTCCATTCCTCCGGAATGCGATAGGTGAGAGGTCCGGAGATAGCTAAAGGAATAATGACTTGTGCGTACAAGGGTGTCAGTTTCATCAGTTGAAAGGTAACAAAAAATTATAGGAAACCGGGAGATTATACTCCTGTAATTAGACAATCAATCAGCTTAAAAATAAGTGTCTTTCGCCGTTCGGAATGTGTTGGCATGTGCATCTATAATATGTGCAATCCGCAAGGAATATCCACCGCCCATAGTGGCTACGACGGGAATGTGGTGCCGATGGGCATGACTAAAGACCAGCTGGTCGCGTTCCATGCACTCCTGAATAGATAAAGATAGTCTCCCCAATTTATCCGCTTCCAATACATCCACGCCGGACTGATAAAAAATAAGGTCGGGCTTGACGCTGTCTATGAGCTCGGGCAGTAATTCTTGTAATTTGGGCAGATATTCACTTCCGGTAGTGCCATCCGGCCAACCGATATCCAGGTCACTTTTGGGCTTTTTAAGCGGATAATTTTTAGCTCCGTGCATGGAAAATGTAAATACCCGATCTTCTGCAGAAAAAATAGCTGCATTGCCATTGCCTTGATGAACATCCAGGTCTACGATTAAAATCTGTCGAATGGAGTGCTTATCTAAAAGCATACGACTGGCAATGGCGATATCATTAAATACACAAAAGCCTTCCCCGTGGTCGGCAAATGCGTGATGCGTACCTCCGGCAATATTTAGGCTTACCCCATCGTCCATGGCGTGCAGGGCGCATTCATAGGTGCCGCGTGCAATATACCGCCCCCGATCTACGAGATCTGCTCGCATCGGGAAACCTATTTTTCGCTCCTCTTTTCGACTGATGGTTTGGCTCTTGAGTTTTGACCAGTAATCTGCAGTATGAACCTGTAGAATATCTTCTTCTGACAGTTTTTGCGGGTGAAAAAAGTCCGCTTGATCTATAGTGCCCTCGTAGAGCAGCTGCTCGGGCAAGAGCTCATACTTTTCCATGGGAAAGCGATGCCCTTCAGGCAACTGGTATTTATAAATAGGGGCGAATGCTATTTTCATATCTGCTAAGCCTAACAATAGACAAGCAAATTGGTTGGAAGGAAAAAACTCGGCGGTAGTGCTGTGCAGAGGTGAGGTGCTGCGGAGCAGCGCCGAAGATCCGTATTCCTAGCGCAGCGCAGGATACGGAGCCGAGCGAAGCCGCCGATGTACGTAGGACAGAGGCGGACCCCCTGAGCGAGCCTCGGAACATAACGCCCGGCATCGGGCCGGGACCGCCCCAAAGGGGTTATTGCACCAAGGTAATTGTCCCTTTGAAAAATTGGATTTCACCGTTGGCGTTGAGAAATTCGAAAGCATATACATATACTCCCGGAGTCATGGGGGCTCCGTTGACGCGACCGTTCCAACCCGCAGCGGGTGCATTAATAGGAATATTCTGACGCTCAAATAGTTGGTTGCCCCATCGATCATAAATGCGTAGAGAGCGGATACTGCCGCTACCCGGACTGGCAAATAAACTAAAAAAGTCATTAATTCCGTCTCCGTTCGGGCTGAAAACATTGGGAATAAAAATATCTTCTCCGGCCTCTAGAACGCGAAGGTTGAAAATAGCCTCAACCGGACATCCATTGGTATCAATAGCCATGAGTCGGATGGTCGTAGTGCGCGCCGGAAAGGCAAAGGGAGAGGGGCAAGAGGGGCAAGAGAGAATATTGGTGGGACTCCATTCTAACATGTTGACCGAGCCGGTTGGATTTATAGTAAGACTGGCGGTATCTCCAGCAGTAATGGATGGCGGTCCCAATATTTCAATGTCCAGCGGCTCAATTTCCTCGCCCGTAAAGGTGAAGGTGTCGCTTTGGCATCCCCGCGCATCAGTCAGGAGGAAGGTGTTTGTGCCAGACTCTGCTGAAATGGCAGCGGGTAGATCTTCAATGCTAAGGGTTTCGCCATTGAGTTGAATGCTAAAGGGGGAGGTACCTGTGGTCGAGTCGATCTGTAATTGTGTTGTCTGATAATCAATGCAATTTGGTGGCAAGAGTGACCAATCTAAAAGCAAGGGGTCGAAGGTCAGATTGACTATGATGACTGAATCACATCCATTTGCTGCAGCGCCTTCTAGTGTGACCATGCCGATGGGGTTGGTGGCTGTGAATGTGGAATCACCAACAATCAGGCTATCTCCCGGGCATAAAACGCGATCGATAAGTGACTGGGCAAGTGGCGATTCTGCGATATTAAAGGTCTCATTGTATGAGCAGGTTCCGGCATCCAAAATAGTAAGTGTGCCGGAATAACTAGAAATCTCTAATACGGTATCGCCAAAAAATTGGCTTAGGGTATCGCCATCGATGAGTAACTGGTATGGAGGGAGCCCATCTAGCTCTTCGATAGAGATATTGACTGATTCACCTTGGCAAACACTATCGGGCAATAATATAGCCGCGGTTAGATTTTGTGCCTCTCGAACGAAGGTCGTACCGAGCGCGAGACAGTTTAAGGTGGTATCGCGCACTTCTACCGCATAATTTCCAGGTGTCGCATTTTGGATAGGATTTTGATTGCGCAGGCTATCGATGCCCCAATTAAAGGTGTAATCTCCGCTCCCGCCACTGACAAATACTTCAATTCGCCCGCTTTGTGGAGCTGCGCAAGTCGGGGACGTGCTAACAATGCTGTCGATGCTAAAGACACCACATCCGCCATTGGGCATAAAAATCGAACAGGTATCTACACAGCCAAAGCTGTTTTCTATGGTTATGAGATAGGTGCCGGAGTCCAGATCATTGAAAGCGATGGTGTCGGAAAGGGAGCCGGAAACTTCATCGAAATAATTAAATCCAACGATGGTGAGCCGGATGGGTTGGGAGGCCGAATCGATAACTACACCGCCCACGCCATCGCCTGCACCAAATCCAGAGGGATTGGAAAAGACCTGACAGTCGAAATCGAGTACACTGAGATCCGGTTGGTCAATTTGGACCGTGTCGGAACATAAACTGAGCGTATCTATAGCAATGACCTGGTAGCTACCGGCGGCTAAATTGGTTTGTTGCAACAGATTCAGGGTATCTGAATTCCAGATATAAATGGTATGCCGGGTGGTATCTGAAGCCGCTAATCGGATGAGTAAATTACTGTCGGTGGGGCAACCATCAAAAAAGGCCGTATCGATTTCGATGTCCAGCAAGCAGCCGCCCGCTGTCAAATTGAGTACACAGGAATAGCTGCAGCCCAGGCTGTCAGTCAGGGTGATTGTATAACTGCCTTCACCCAAATCGGTCCAGATCAGGCTGTCGGTTTCCAGTCCAGAAGAGTCCCGGCTGCCTTGCGGCCCTGTTAAACGGGCTTCGTAGGGCGTTGCAATTTGATCAACCGAAAAGCCGAGCGCCCCATCTTGCATTCCTGATTGAGAGGGGTTTTCCACGACAAAGCAGTTAAGGGCTGCCGCTGGCGGGGCCGGATAATCCAGAAGTAGGCTGTCCCGGCAACCTGTCAGGGTATCAACATATTGAATGAGGTACATTCCTGCTGAAAGCTCGCTTCGCTCAGGCTGAGATACGGTATCTGCATTCCAAAGGAGTATGGTATGGCTGTCCAGCGGATTGGGATTGAGGCGGATCGTTAAAGTACTGTCGGAAGGACAGCCGGCAAAGAAAGCCGTGTCTAGCTCTATGCTTAAGTCGCAGGGGGTATCGTTAAGAGTAAAACTGCAGCTTTGTTCGCAGGGGAAACTATCCTGAACAGTCACTTGATATAGGCCAGCGGGAAGGCTATCCAAGATAAAGGACAGGTCGGTAATAAGTAGAGTAGTGTCTACAGGCCCAGTAACTTCTACGGTATAGGAAGGGGGCATACCCGCCTCACCACCGGTCCATGAGATTTCCACGCTTCCATCGCTATTGCCTGGGGCACTAACGGATTGTAGAATATCACAATTCAAAATCTCCAGTGCATTTTCGTTTTCCAGTATTCGGAAGGTGTCAGAAACTGAGCAATTATCATCGCTTACAATCAGTTCATATAATCCGGACCGCAAGTTGGTAACCGTGTCCAATTGTCCGAGCGTGTCTCGCGATGACTCTTCCAACCAATAGAAAGTATAATTGCCGCTTGGCCCGCCGGAAATCGTGGCAGTGGCACGAGCTGTCGAATCGCCAAGGCAAGAGAGGCTATCGAGAAGGGTTATAGCTAAAATTTCTAAATCGCAGTCTGCGGGGGCAAGCGTAAGACTACAATCACTCACGCAGCCATTTTCATCTATAATTTCGATGTCATATGTTCCGGGAGAGAGTGTATCAATGATTAGGGGAGAAGTGACATTTGGAGTTTGAACTCCATTCATAATAAGATCGTAATCGGGAGTGCCTCCGCTGAACGAAATTTGAATC
>Ga0209942_1002107_pt1 | contig 10334 bp, 9 predicted proteins | sample SalPonR1_A_D2_MG_FD_185695 | JGI IMG/M metagenome (GOLD analysis project Ga0209942, IMG submission 185695) | Salt pond soil microbial communities from South San Francisco under conditions of wetland restoration - Salt Pond MetaG R1_A_D2_MG... ... | reverse complement strand
ATAAGTCTTAATCCTATCTAATCTGGACGGTGGTTCTGAGAGCAATTTTTCGTAAAATATTGATTTTTAAGTTGTAAAGTGTTGAAAGATTAAGTTGATTTCCCATGATTAACATTTCGTTAACAGTTTAAATAAAAATGACATGTTTTTGGGAGCGGCTAAATTCCATATCTACATCTTTACCTACCATCCGCATTTCGGCCAAGTGGTATTCTCCTATAGGTACCATAAAGATACTATCTAAATCGTCAAAAACCTCCTCCAGCTCTTGAAATGTCTCAAAAATGTCATTATACATCTTCTTTGTTATATTTGCAAGATACACCGATTTTTGTATTCTTTGACAGCCTTTTTCCAATAAATATTTAGCGATTTTCACTCTTAGTCTATTGTTCTGAATGTCGTAAAAAATAAAGCAATTCATTGCTCTTGGATTTTCAAAGTTTAGATGTAATATCTCGAAGATTTCTTCATTACTTAATTTTTGCCCCAATGGTAAATCCAGTTTCTCTATGGCGGTTGTAAACAACAAAGAAACGAGTCTTGCCTCTTTTTCTAGTTTGTCCTGATTGGATAATTGACTCCTAAATGCCGCTAGTTTTGCTTTCATTTCTTTTAAAAGCTTTCATTTGGTTTGCAAACTCTTGTATCCTGTTTTTCAAATGAAGGATGCGTTTATGGTTTTGGCCTTTAATTGTCACTCGTTCATTCAAATAGCCCATTAGCAACTCAATGATAACGCGCTTGCCCGGAGACTTTATTTTTACCGATTTGGGCAAAACATCAAACATCTCTTCACGAATGATTCCTTTTCTAAATGATTGTGTTACTGGATACTCTGCCCAATGTCTATACATCTCTATGAAGTCAAACACAAGTACTGGACGGTTATGTTGGTCTTTATGGAAAACACCAATATGAGGATCTAAACCTGCTCTAATCATCATCCCCTCAATTTTATTGTACAAAATTCCGTAACAGTAATTGAGCATAGCATTAAAGGGGTCCTTTGCAGGTCGCTTGCTTCTTTTTTCAAATCGAAACTCGGTGGGTAAGGATCGGCTCAAAGACTTGAAAAATAACTTAGAGGCATTTGCTTCCCACCCTCTCATTTGATTCGCTAGGTCCAGCGCATCATTTGTGTTTGTTTCTCCTAATTTGAGTAGGTACTTACTAAATTTTTCATGGGTCTTTTTTAAATGTGGTCCTGCGTTTTTGTCCTCCTGAGCCAGCTGCTGGACCAATGCCATTTGGTTGCGAATTTTTTCACAAATCACTTCTCGAATCCATTGACTCCCTTCCGGGGATTCAGAAAACTCGAGCTGTCTCCGTCTAATGGTTGTGATTGATCCGAATTTGCTATTCCATACTCTTGCATAGGGCATCCCATCTCTTTCAATGAAGCTGATGTCGATTTCATTGTCAAGGGCAAGTTTAACTGCACCGCCAGAAATGATTGTGGACTTACTCAAAACAATGGTTCGTACTTTAGAACTGGGTATTTGCTGCCTTGAATCTTTGGTGCGAATTAAAAACTGCCCATCCTTCATACGTAAGCTGGACCCGTATTTGTCGATGTGAAGGTCAAATTTTTTCATTAGAGCTTATCTCTTTTAGTAAATTATCTCTAATATTTGTAAACTTTACAAGCCCATTTGTTCCAGCAAATTTATCGATTAGGCTGTCTAAGTCAGATATTTTGTCCTTTCCCAGCTTATTTTCGATATCCTCTAATGCCGCATGACCTAACGAGTGATTAATTTGGTTGCGAAGGCCTCTCAATCTATTCAAAATGCTGTCGAGCTTTTTTACGTTTCCATCCTCAAACCTATTTTCTTTATTGTCCTCAATAAGGAACCGCAAAAGATAAAAGTAGGTCATACTATTAGGATTGTTTAGATGTATGCCTTTCCTACGTTTTTCTAATCTTTTGATGACCTCTTGACCAAAATACCTCTTTAAAAAGGACTCCCATTTTATATTCTTATCATTAGGCGACCTTTTTTTGTTATCATAAAACTCAGATGTTCTATGCGCCGCGTATTCGTCAATAATTTGCTTAAAAATATTCTCATAAATGGTGTATAATTTGGTTAAGCCATCATTGTGCCTTTTTTGTTTGAAGTCTATTCGGTATGAATATATTAGATCATTTAACCTTTGTCGATTTTTGCAAATCTCATCTTTTTCGTTCCAACTTTTTTTAAAGTTCTCATTTACAATGGACTCATGATTTAGAGATAAACGCCTATTTGCATCTTCGCATCTTTTACGCAATCTAGAATTATTTAAGACCAATTCTGCTGCTCGGGCGAAATCAAAGTCAGCGAGGTGGTTTATAATCTTCTGTTTTGTTAAATCTGTTAAAAAAAGCTGCGCAAACGCAACCTTCTTCAACTTTTCATTTTCAGCTTTTTGATAAATGGATACATTTTCTTTAAATTTTTGCAAAAGCTGTAAAGTAATAGCTTGATTTATTTGATCTATACCACCTTGTGCAAATAGATAGTAATGGCACTTGCTGTTCTTGCCTGAATATAAATCAGAGAATTTTTCACCCCAGAGCTTGTATTGCCTGTCGGCATCTTTGACGTACTCATGAACCTTCTCAACGGTGTAAGAAATATTTTGGATTCCATTCTCCTCAAAATACTTTTGAATAATGGATGGGTAGTATAGCGTATCACCTTTCGAATATATTTCAGTATTTTGATCGGTAACCACAAAAATTATGTTCGTGATCTTGTGCTTTGGGATAAAGTTGATTAGAGGCTTGACAATAGGGAATTTAAGTATATTTTTAAATTCATTATAATTTTCTTTTATGATTTTACCTCCTTTCCGGGAGTATCGGGGAATATAAAATTTTCTAAGGCCAATCCTATTATTGGGTTTTACTGGTATACTGATTTCACCCTTCATCAAATTATTATCTTCACTTAACTTAAATGATCCAAGATTAGATTTGTCAAACTGGACCTCGGAGTTTCCAAGCGTTATTATTAATGTATTCATTTTAGATTTATCATTTATAACAATTTATTACTATCTATCAATTATATTGCAATACGCTTATCGCTCTTATTTTCGTATGGGTCTCCCCTGGTGCTGTAGTCTTTTTCCACTTGAGATCAATCTCATTTTGAGACTAAGTATTGTTCCTTTTTCAACCGGATTTGGTAGTTTAAGCTTATAAATTGTTTCTTGAAATCCTTCTACATAAGGTTTTACCTTTAAGTTCCTGAACTTCCATTCTAGAACTTCAATATCCACATATTCAAAGTCCTTTTTGATTTTTTCTTTTGGAGTCATCTTAGGCTTTTTTGCCTCCTCCGCTTTTCGCTTTTCTTCTTCCTGCTTTTTTCTCTCCTCCTCAGCTGCCCTTCTTTTTTCCTCCAAAATTCTACTCTTCCTCGCCTCAACGGCCGGAGCTATGTTTTCGTTGTAGTCTTCTTCCGTCAGGAACTGAATGTAACCCATTGGAGAGAATGAGTATCTTTTTTTTTCTTTGGAATGCTGAAAGCTTAATTTTCTTGTTTTAGCCGACTCTTTTCCATTCCTCATTCCTCGATTTCGATCCCCAATTTTATCGATAAGATGATCCTTAAACTGCCAGTCGCCCGTAATACTGTGAAAGCCGCTTCCTGCGGCTACTCTTAAAGATGCGCGTTGTTTAGCAAATAAATCATTTTTAAGAGAGACGATATCTGCTTTGGCTTGCTCAATATATTCTGCATCGCTCCCAAATTGTACATATCGATCAAAATACCCCAGCTCCTTTTTGAAGTATGAACGGGAGTGCTCATTGATGATGTTAAAGAGGGTTTCTTCAAATTGTGCACTAAATAAATTTTCTAACCCCTTTGGGGTATGAACTATATTTTCTGCCCGCCGATACCCTTCGAGATCAAATTTGATTTTTGCAGTAGTATATTGGTTTGGAGCAATGCACTCATAGCCGGTTGTGAAATATTTTTCATTTAGGTTAGCTTCGCTACCTTTTCTTCTGTTTTTCCACCCAAGATTTTTTCTTTCATTTAGGCTCAGAATTTTTGTATTCAAGATTTCTGTTCTTTCAAATTCCACATCCCCTACTTGAATAAAGCGCATGAAATCTTCACTAATTTTTCCAAATATTTTGGACTCGGCATTTTTTCCATTAAATGAATGGTGCGACTGGTCTATTAAATACTTAAATATGACGGACCTAAGCGCGCCTTTCAAACTACTTCCGGGTATAATAGGCTTACCGCTTGCTGCATTTTTTATATGCTGCCTGATTTCCTCGGTTTTTCCTGATATCGGTTCTACTCTATCAGAAAAATCTTTTATTTTAATGTTCTTTATAAGTTCTTTTATTTTTCCGGAAGCTAAAAAGTCACTATAGCGATCAATCCCCCAATGATTTATCATTTTTTCCTGATTTAGGAAATATACCTTCCGGTCTTTTATGATGAAATCCAGCCCCTCTTGCCAATGCTTTTCTTGAGCTCCTCCAATATGAACAGGAGTTAGGATTTTGATTTTCCAGTCACAGTTGATTTTCATGATTCGGAACTTTTTACAGGTATAAATAGGCTGCGCCCAGAGCGATAAACGGGATGATTTAGTGATTGAGGACTTAAATTAATGTCATGTTTACCTAATATGGCTGAATAACTTTTAAAAACAGATCCTTCTTGAAACATATTGACTGAAAACTTGCGCAAGCCTGTTCCTGAAGAGGAAGTTACCCATCCCCCGCGTTTCAGTAGTGCAAAAGAAATAGGTGCATGCGCGTCTAATTCATTTGGACTGGGGCAATAAAGACCAAGATTCATACAATGGTCACCATTCGTCGGTACTTTGAGATCAATTTTTTCTCTTTTCATTTGGAATTGACCATTCCCTATATTCCTATCTGTACCTATTCCTTCTGTCTCTAAAATTTCTAATGCTATTTTTAGTCTTTTCGTATCGCCTTTTACTACAAAGTACAAACCACTTTTATCAGAAAACCGTAAGCGCTCCATTGTGAAGGGTGTTGTATCGGATTCATTACCTCTTGGAACGGACACTCGCTCTTGCATTTCCTTTTGGTAGATTCTTCCCATTTTTCTAGTACATAGAAAAGCACCTTGTAAATCGTCTTGATTAGAAATTATATCAATAGGGTTTTGTTGGATAACCTGCTCGAAATACTTTTGATCAAGCCACTTAACTTTTTTTATCTTCTTGCTCAAACTAGGCTCGTAGCTAGTTAGATTCCATTCTATCTGCGGTCTGGGAAAAAAATGGTTGAAATGCCCTTCATATTTAGCGAATGGGAATGCACTACTAATAGCAAATGAGGGCTCCGCAATATACTCTTCGATCCATTCTACCTTTCCAATTAGCACCCATGTTTGCATGACCGCTGCTAAAAGAGTGTCAGAGCGAAGGAATAATTCTGATTTCTCATAGCCTTCCGGCTTGTGATTACCAATGTGTAGGGGAGAGCTGAAATCTAAGTAGATGGTGTCAAACTTCATACTTACTCAGATTGTGATTTTGGATAGACTTGCACGGGTTCGTTTAGGTCGATTTTTACCTGGCCGTATCCCCGTGTCCCATTTCCGCCGAGATAGTCGTTTTCAAGCAGATCCAATCCTTCTTTTAAGAGGTTTAATGATTCCTCTTCAGTATTCCCATTCTCATTTAGATTTAAAATTATCTCAAAGTCAAACTTTGCACCGGCGGGAACTCTTTCTATTTGCCTTGGATGCAATGCTTTTCCTTTAACTCTATCGATGGTGTTTTCAAATTTTATTTCCGAGTAGGGAAGGTCAAGGGAATCATTTTTAGCAAACTCATCAATTGATTCATTTTCCATAAACAGGTCCCTGAAAATAATTCTTGATGCCTTTTGTTTTTCTCCTTTTCCTATCATTCCAAATAAATCATTTACTTCATCAGAATCCCCAACATTTGAGGCTCCTCTGCTTTGCTCTAAAAGCGATCTTATTTTCCCTTTAAAGGAACTTCCTGGAATATATGGAACGTTATCTTGTTTATTCCTTACGATCGGTAAATCTACTCCACCTATGGCAGCATTTTCATTTGAGTCACCAATATGTAATCCAGTAATGCAAGTTAATACCCCAGAAATCCTTATTTTTTTTTCAAGTTTCATATTTTTCATTTTTTATTTAATCTTGACCTCCATGATGTTTATGGAAAGCGACAATAGATTCACAAAGGCTCACAAATCTGTTGAAATCCTCACTTGATTTGACCGCTGTAATTCCCGTCGTTACCTGCTCATAAAAATCTTTTATTTTGGAGTTCCTGTTCGCTCTTCCAACTGCATATGCAAGTTTAGCTCTTAATAATGGAACTTCATTTTTCCTTTTATCAAAAGATGATTGAATTCTCTTAACTTCTCCAAAAAATTTTCGGATTTGGGAAGTAGAAAGTGCTTCTTTATCATATCTTTTTTGAGGGGCAAGAAATTTCCCAAAGGAATGTGTCCATTCAACTACATCGTCATTGATGGGGTGATCTCCACTTACCCATTTTGGGTTGAATTTAGTTTCTGGATATTTCATACTTATTCTTTTTTCATTTTCAATAAATACTCTGCCCATCTGGCTGATAGGGCGATCAGATCTAAGTATCGATCAGATCCAAATTTTTCATGATGCATCATATGTGTGCTGATTTTGGTTAGGAAATTTATGAGTTCTTTATTCTGAGTTTCATTCTTTTTTAAGGGCTCTACCATTCTAGATACAGTATAAGCTGCATGCCATTTGTAAGAAAAGTCCTTACGCTTTTCGCTTAAGGCTTGGTCTTTACGAACCTTGTAGGATTGAAGCTTATGCAAAAAGCCTCGGGATATTACTTTTTGGTACTGAAGGAACTGCTCTTTCACTTCTTCAACAAAGGGAAACTCCTCATCCCATGAAACCGTTTCCCCAAAAAAGGTGATGGCATTTTTTTCTTTTTTCGCTTTACCGTAAGGGAAGTCTTTTGATGCGTTTTCAGCTTCGTCAGCAAGATCTGCAGCTTTCGAAATAGGAAATTTAGCGCGAACGATTGCTATTCCAGCAGATAAAGTCGCTATATCTTGTCGGCCTGTGTAATCATGGAAGCTCGCATTGACATCTTTTGAAAATTCAATTATCTTGTCCCATCGACCTACGGCAAAGATGTCATCCCCACCACTATATATGATTTGGATGTGACTTCTGTATTTTTCAGAGTTCCTGATTTTATTAATATGGCCGCTGAAGAATGCTTCGAGATAAAAAGAAAGCGTGGAATAGGCTGAAAAACTTTTATCTGTGTTTTTGAAACCATGGATAAATATTTGTCCCAGGTTATCCACATCCATCTTCAAAACTCCGAGCTTAGTTTCACCCCCATTTTCATCTTTACAGAATTCGTGAAAGGATAAGCGATTTCCGTCCTCGCTTTGTGGCTGTATATTGCCTCCATAGAAGAGAAATCCATGCGCATCTATTAACTCCGTATTGTTATATTGTAAGGTTAATAATTCCGGGTTTTCTGATCGTCTTGAATTCCCTTTGTATAATTTGAAAGATGTATCTAAATTGGCTGGACGATGAATTTGGTTTTGATCATCATTGCTTTCAAAAACACCCATTGTCATGAAATCGACTCGGGCTAATGCATGGCCTAAATCTATTTGTCTTTTGACTTCTGGAGCTATTACCTGGCTGTCTTCTTCACCTCTCTCTTCAAACTGTTCACCTTGTTTCAACATAACTCCAGTAACAGAGCAGGGAATGGCATTTACCTCATGTTTTTGAGGTGCAAAAAATTGGTCGGATAATAGGCTTTTGTATTTCCGGGTTTTTGCTTGGGCTGCTTCATCACTTACCGCTCTCCATAGATCTCCTAGATTTAATTCTGAGCGCCCTTGATTTGCCAAATTCTCCGCTTTTATTTTTTTAAGTCTCGAATGCTCAGAAAGCAATTTCATATTATAGCTAACTTTATCACCAGTATGATAAGTAGTCTGGTACCTGAAACTTACCCAACCTAATGCCGGGTAGAGCCCAAAGCCGAAGTGTTTATGGAACTTTTCTTCTAATCTTTTTTGTATTTCCTTTAATCCACTAGAAACGCCCTTTGTATTAGGCAGTATGATATAAGCTTTACCTCCACTGGAGTAAATTATACTGCTTGGGAATAGCGATAGCTGTTCATTGTATAATATTTCATTGATGAGGGACTGCATGATTAACTGCAGGTCATAAGACCGGCCTTTCAATGCCTTGGCTGCGGACTTGGTTGCTATATCATAAATGTAGTCCTGGATTCCACTTAAATCCAGACAGGCCATGAGAAGCGGATCCTTCGCTTCTGCTCCTAATTTGATTTGCCACCCATAGTTTGGAATATTATCAGTGACAAAGAAGTGATCTTTTTCTTTTTGTTCTTGATAACTGTCCCAAAGAGCCACGGCCAGGGCTGATACTACTTTTTGATGTTCATACAAATTGGAATAGGGCATATCTATAGTCGAGGAGGGAATGCACCAGCAATATTTCTGAAGTAAACTTTGAATGTAAGCGAAATGCTGCTCAAAGGTTTCACAATGGTCTTGCTTCCGGAACTCAATAATGAATTTTTCCCATAGTGCTCTGTAGTCATTTTCTCGAGACTTTGTTTTGTCTACTCCTATTAACGGACGGGAAAAAATAGTAGGGTTTTCTCCAATAACATGTAGCGGACTAAAATCGAAAACGTGCTTATGTTTTTCCTCTAAAGAATCCTTATGCCGATTTACTAAATCAAAAATATTATGTAGCGGCACTTTTTTATAAGCATAGTTTCCCCAGTATTTATCTTCTTTATCGTCGTCATCCTCGGGCGCCAATTCAATAAATACGCGCTCGTTTTTAGCCGCCCACTTGTCTGCCATCGAAATAATGGCTTGTGGTAGATTGTTCTCTTCCGGTCTGTGGTGTCTTGCAGCTAGCAATGCAAATTCTGTATTAGAATAATCGGGATCATCATTAAAAATCCTCGAGAACAGTTCTTTATGACTTTCTATAAATTTATGTGTCCAAAGAGCGTGCTTGTAACCCAGGTTATTATTCTTATTTCTTGGAACAATTGTATCTCCCCAACTTTCATAAGATTTTACAAAATCACTTTTTCTAGAAGAGACATCCCCTCTCTGCCAGAATTTTCCTATGTCGTGGAGTAAAGCAGCTAGCGCAATTTTCTTTCTTGTTATTTTATGATTCATCTTCTTGTACCTGATAATCCTTTAATAATTCCAAAACCGACCGATGACCCTTTACCAATGCCTATATAGTTTGGTAGTGATAAGTTTGTTCTAAAGTTAATATGGTAGGATTGGTGAAAAACTCCCTTATGTTCGATGTATTTACTTCCCTTGATCTTTTCTATTTTAACACGCAAGTCTACTGGAGTTGGTAGTTTCATATGCTTAATCGTTGCGTACATATGACTAAAAAGACGGTCTTGAATAAATTTACTTCGCTCTAGTTCAAACTCTATCTTTTGAAACTCCTTATAATTTTCACTGTTAAATGGAAGATAGTTTAAAATGTTATACCTGAAATCTTCATTCCAGGTTTGCAAAGAAGTATATTTGAGATGTATATCTTCTATTGAAAATTTGATGGTGTTTTTACCTATAAGTAAGTCGAAATCTCGATTTTCTAAAAAATAATGTATATCATCTGTGGCCTCGTTCAAACATAAAATCATGGGTCTTTTGTCAATAACTTTATATTGAATAAGAGGATATCTATAAATGCTACTGCCATCCGATTTATGATTGTGAAATAGATCGGATTTTCTTTTGGATTTCTCGATTACGGCTGCACGAAATTTTCGAATATCATAGGCCATAATTGGCGTATCGAAGTGTATAGAAAGATAGCGTTGTTTATTCAACTTCACCTCGTAAATTTAAAGGGTTTTATCAATGATTAAATTACTTGAAAAACTCTTACTATAAAAAGTAATAACTTCAATTTAGTCATTTCCTTTTTCTTATCCAAAAGGAAGTTGATTTTTCAAATTATTACTCATATTTAAACCTATTTTTAACTTTTCTTATTTTGTCACAAATTTGGCGTTCGACTATTATCAGGATAAGATCGTGGTTGATGTCCTTGAGTATCTTATATTTTATTTTTTTGTAAGCTCATAGAATTTGTTCGGATTTTTGTTTGGAAATCATTTCTTGTCTCTCCCGGCCCAGCGCTGAGTAGGGGTGCAAAGCAGACCAAGTGGCGCACAGCGCCATGCAGGTGGCGCGGAGCGCCATGAAGGGCCGAGCGAAGCCGCCGGAATCCCGAAGAAGGCCA
>Ga0209942_1002103_pt1 | contig 10345 bp, 5 predicted proteins | sample SalPonR1_A_D2_MG_FD_185695 | JGI IMG/M metagenome (GOLD analysis project Ga0209942, IMG submission 185695) | Salt pond soil microbial communities from South San Francisco under conditions of wetland restoration - Salt Pond MetaG R1_A_D2_MG... ... | reverse complement strand
GGATTGCGATACGCAGGGGCAGCCGGTTATCAACCGATTGCAAGTACTGCTCATTTCTCCTGAGGATGCACGATATATTGCGAATCAGGATTCGCTGCTATCGGGGTTCATCCAAAAAGAAACAGGGAGTGGATATCACATTCTGCCCCGGCATTTTGCCCCTCGCATTGCATTAAATAATATGAATACCCGTTCATACAGTGACTTCAAAAAGGAGTACCAGCTCTCTTTTGAATCACTGGCTGAAAAGATCGAGACACTTTCTGATTTCGGTATCTTCGGGGAAGCCTTAGATCGTGCTGAGATTGATCCCATTGATGAACTGCTTCAAAAATCACCCGGAAAGTTCAGCTTTCAGTATTGCTACGATTTTTACAGAGATATGACTACGGCATACAACGAGCTTCGTGAAGCTCTTACGGAAAGAATTGGGATGTGCAGTCCCGATCCTGAGGCATTTCCGAAACATGTGCTCTTGGGGGGAATTGCAGAAGACCAAAAAGATTGGCGGCATTCGTTTTACCCATCACCTGTACATGGAGCACCCATGCTCGATGATGTTGTTCGTTTGTTCGAACGTATTCTTTTAATGGTTAAGAATTTTGAAGCAGGCCTGGTAAATGAGATAAAAATTACACCATCAAAAGACGAACACTATTCCCTGGGACAGCGTGCAGTTCCATTTTATTATGATCTTGGAAAAGCAGACAGTACAGCCGATTTTTTAAAGAAATGGGCTGAAAATAGCAGAGATCTGACATTAAACTATCATGGAGTTAGTTACCCGGAAGAAAATTTTGATCCGCTGAAGGTCGTTCTGGAGGGGCACGACTTTTACAGGGTGGAAGGCCATGCGGGGAAAAATATAAGAGAAGCACAGAAGCAAATTCAGGCGATTCGGGACAAAAAAGGGCTAGCGTTTGATATCAAACCTGTTGCTGTTGGGCGCTACCCTGATGAGACACTTGTCGACTATGAGAAGTATCGGATCTACTTTGAAGATCTTCAGGTCGTTTTGGAAGCCTGGAATGAGGAGCAGCAGTGTTTAATTCGGTCTGCAAGTGCATTTTTGTCTGGCTTCAGCGTAAAAGAACCAGGTACACATACAGCTTACAATCCCGCTGTATCTCAAAACGATAATAACAATGATGAAACAGACACTCCGAGTAATAACGAGTTTTTTGGGACGGTTGTGCAACCGATCTTTACCCCGGTAAAATACACTGCAATAACATCATATCAGCCCCAAAAAATGACCTACAAAAAAAAGAAAGCCTCGAAGAACGAATCTATTAAAAGTTTTTCAAAGGTCAACGAATCAATTGGTTATACACTAATTGACAAGGTTAAGGTGAGTGATTCCAAAAATGATATTGCAGCAAAATTATTGGATGTCTTACCAACCCTAACAATAAATTGGCAAACGGATATAAGACAAGCAACGATTACCATTCCGGCCCAAATTATTGGGCATCTTAAGGAGGTTGAAGATTATAAACTTACAGATATTGGAGAATTTTCGGACGAAAATCTAAACAGTTTCCTTAAGGCGCTGCACGATTTAAGCAACAGGGCTTCGTCGGCAATCAACCGTCTGCAGCATATGATTGCCAAGGAGGAGAGTGAAATTAAAGGCAAAATTTGGCTTGATGACTATCTTCATATTTTGAATAGGCTTTCCTCTTCGCGTTGCCTTATTGAAAAGATCAAGGTTCTGTATGAGACGATTATTGAGCGAAAAGCTGAGCTCTTTAGTGGGTTAACGCTGCAAGAATTCATTGATAAGCACCCCGGTGCTGAGCATAAGGCCGGAGTAGAGCGGGGAGGTACGTTTGTGCTTCTTTACTACTCAAAAAAATCGGGGCCTTCAAGTAAGCAGCAAATGCTACAGCAACAGTTACAGCTTCTGACGGGGTCAGAAAAAGAAAGCCAGCTGAAAATGCATCATGGATTATCGATTGCGGGCGGGAAAGAGACAGAAGCTATTTTTGGAAGACAGCGATTTAATCAGCCCGGCGTTTATATAGAAAATATCCCGGATAGCTTTATAAACGTGAATGTTGGAGAACGGTTCAAGAAGCCGCTAACTGATGAACCACAAGATGGGGATGTAATAGGTGATTTATGCCTGCCCTATGTCTGTTGTTCCGACACTCCATCGGTTACGTTTGTTTTCCCCGATCAGCTTGCGACTTTGCGCATCCCCGTTGACCACGTATGTGTAGATGGCAATGGCAATGCCGATCCCGTACCCCTCAACGTAATGCCGGCGGGCGGGACGATAAAAGCATTTGTTGGACAATCTGAGTTGGACAACGTTATTTCGGAACAGGAAAACGGACTATTCTTCAATCCGGGAAAAGTAGATCCCGACTATTATGGGGAAACTATACGATTTGAAGTGAATGGTCAGGCCGTGGATTCGACCCTTCATATTGCGCGCAAGCCCAAAGCCGCTTTCACAATTTCAGATCAGGTAACATTCGAAAGAAATAACAGTGGAGCTGTTTTGGTGATTAACAACGAGTCGGTTCCGTTCGACGAACTTCAGTTCGAATGGACGATTAATGGACACAGGATTGCCAATGAGAATGCAACGGAGTTTAAACACGCGATAAAAGTGCGTCCCGGACAAAATGTGAAGGTAGATGTTCGGTTAACTGCGTTTAACGAATACTGCAGCGATACCCACCGGGAAACAATGGAGTTTAAAGTACCCGGCGGAAATGAACCCGATAATCCCAACGAACCGGATGAGCCAATCAACCCGAATGAACCAAATAAGGTAGATCTCATACTGAAAACAGCCGGGGACCGAAAAATCGAGGTGATTAAATTAATGCGCGAGATCACGGGAATTCGATTAAAAGATGCCAAAGAACTTGTAGATAGTGCACCGTCTGTTGTAATGAGAGGCATAACTGTTCAAGAGGCAAGGAAGTTCGGTAAACAATTCGAACGTGTCGGTGCAACAGTACAAGTTAAGTAACAGGGTATGAATGCCAGCCAGTAATCAACATATCATTCAAAAAGTAAACGCGCGCTTAAACGTGGGTAAGCATGAAGAGGGGAATGCCCGGTCTGAGCGCCTGAATGTGGCGGTAGAGCGAGCCGTACATAGTTTGGCACCGATTTTGGATACGGTTTCGGAAGATATCACGCTCTATATAGACCAGGTTACGGTAGATATTGCTCTGGATGAACTGGATCCGGGTAAGCTGGAAGAAAAAATAAGTGCTGCACTGACAGAAAAAATGCGGCATTTAATCCACACTAGACTCAGTAAGTCAAAGACAGAATCCGGCGCAGAAGGCACATTTTCAGAGGAGCAACAGTACAAGAAGGTGCTGGCATTTTTTCTGAAAAAAGGTCGCGCGCCCTGGTGGGCATCAACTCAGGTATTGGCCCGCGCAAGGGACTATCTGGATTCTCTTAAAGCTTCAGAGTGGGTTCATTTTATGGGCTCTCTGTATCAGGAATCACCATCTGTTTTAAAGCGGTATGTGAATCAGTGGCCGGAAACTTCGGTGCTTGGCACACTCAGAGCTATTGCAAGGCAGCAGCTCGGCAGTGAATCCATCGTCTCGTTGCTAAACGGGATGTCGGCCATTGATGCAGGGGTTCCTGATCCCTACAGAGCAAATAACAGAATTTCGCGGGGTTTATATGAGATCGTGATAGGTGGCCTGATTCAAAAAAAAGATGGGCGGTTAATCACTGAACATGTAATACGTACCTGGCTGAAGAAGTCTGCGGGTAATCCGAATCAACAAAGAATAAAGCTGAACGGGCTTAAGAAATATCTGAAGAGACACAGTCCGGGTGATATTGATTACAGCAGCTTGCTTGAACAGTGGTCAGGGCATCAGCCAACGGGTGAAGAGAGGGAAAGCACCCGGGAAGAGGTGAATCAAAAAGAAGAACAGCTTACGTCCGGTTTGGCTGAATCGGTTTCGGTGCACCATGCAGGGATCGTTCTGTTACATAGCTACCTTCCGCTGCTGTTTAAGAGGCTTGGTTATGTTGAGGACGGGAGCTTCCGGAATCAGGAAACCCGGGAAAGAGCGGTATGTGCCATCTACTTCCTTGCAACAGGAGAATCGGAATTCCCGGAACAAGAGCTTGGACTTGCGAAATTTCTCTGCAGCTGGCCTCATGGTAAACCAATAAATCGTTATTTGAAATTCAGCAGTTACGAAAAAGAGGAGTGTGATAATTTACTGATTAGCGTGATTTCGCACTGGAAAGCGCTGAAAAATACATCTGTAAACGGACTGCGAACCTCATTTTTGCAGCGTGAAGGGATTTTGAAACAGGAAGCATTTGGATTTACACTCTATGTAGAAGAACTCACGCACGATATTCTCTTGCAGCAGCTGCCATGGAGCTATTCTGTTGTCAAACTACCATGGATGAGCGAGATGCTGACCGTACAGTGGAGGACCTCATGACCTATCAGCACCTTCTATCGCAGACAGAGATTTTCATAAAAAAGAGACTGTCGCACTATTTTGGAAAAAGCGAGCCCCCGCCCGATGTGTCCGAATTTCACCTGGACGGAGAAAAAGGACATCCGTTTTATGATTTCATTACCAGGCACTCATTGAGCAGCACAGAGCAAATCATTCTCGGGGCGGCCCTTATTCCTCACCTCAATCCGGAGTTTTACTCGAAATTAATTCTCACCTTTCTGCCCAACGGAGGAGACCTGCCCATTTTTGGCTGCGTGAAGGGAAAACAGCATCGGGGTATCATACCCACCGGTGAAACGGTGATGTTCTTATTGGGCGGTACGGATACGGATAAAAGATTGAAAGCGGGAACATTGCTAAAGTCTTCTCTGCTTCTTAAAAAGGGAGTGGTTCTTCTTGAATCACCACCGCCTGGTGAACCTGAGATGAGCGGCAAACTGATACTCGCGAAAGAGTACGCGGGTCTTTTTTTAACGGGCACTTTACCCACACCGGAGTTTGGACCCGACTTTCCGGCCCAGAAAATAGAAACCTCGCGAAGCTGGGATGACCTGGTGCTGCCGACTGAACTGGAAGAGAAAATTGGCGAACTCAAAATCTGGATGCTCCACAATGAAACTCTGATGGACAAATGGGGCATGCGGGAGAAGGTGAAGCCGGGATACCGGGTACTTTTTTATGGTCCGTCGGGAACAGGCAAAACCCTTACGGCCACACTGCTTGGGAAATATACCGGCAGAGATGTTTTTCGGGTTGATCTGTCCACAATCGTATCAAAGTATATTGGTGAAACTGAAAAAAATCTGGAGAAACTCTTCACCAAAGCAAGCAACAGAGACTGGATTCTGTTTTTTGATGAAGCTGATGCTCTGTTTGGAAAAAGAACAGAAGTGAGCGACTCGCACGACCGGTATGCGAACCAGGAAGTAAGCTATCTGCTGCAGCGGGTAGAAACGTTTAACGGCATGGTGATTCTGTCGTCGAACTATAAAACGAATATTGATGATGCATTTCTTCGCAGGTTTAATGCCATTTTAAAGTTCACGTTCCCCGATGCCAGTGAGCGTCTGCGTATCTGGGAAACATCGCTCCCCGAAAAGATGAAAAGAGCGGGGAACCTGGATTTTTGGGAAGTTGCCAGAAGGTATAAACTTACGGGTGGGAATATTATGAATGTTGTTCACTGGGCAGCGCTGCAAACAGTAAGCCAAAATTCTCATACGATAACCCTTGAAAACATACTCCAGGGCATTAAAAGAGAAGTGGAGAAAGAAGGAAAAATTTTCAGCAATCTGTTTGAAGAAATTGTCAGTCTGAATGAGGAAAGTGAGGATGTAAAATGAAAATTGCACAATGTAAAACGAACGGGGAATCCGTTCATCACAGTATCGTTAATCACGAAAAGCAATCTTTTTTCTCTGGTCAAACGCACAATACAGAGTCGTTCTTCAGTCCGGTTACCATTCAGCCAAAACTCAAAATCGGTGCGCCTGATGATCAATATGAACGCCAGGCAGACAGGGTAGCTGAAGATGTTGTGAGTTCCCCCACTCCGGTTATTCAGCAAGAGTCAATGGAGGAGGAAGAAGAAACTCTGCAGCTAAAATGCAATGAGTGTGAGAAAGAAGAAGAAATCCAGATGAAATCAGATACTGGACAGTCTGCAGGAACAGCTATCTCTGCAATTTCCCAAAAGATTCAAAACGCCGGAGGTGGAAGCCGTTTACCGGAGTCTGTAAACAATGAGATGTCTCAAAAAATGGGAGCCGATTTTTCGAATGTGAATGTTCATACCGGAGCGGAGTCTTCCAAACTAAACCAGTCGCTGGGGGCCAGGGCATTTACACATGGAAGTGATGTATTCTTCAATTCAGGGGAGTACAATCCGGGCTCAAGGGATGGCAAGAGGCTGCTGGCTCATGAGTTGACGCATGTTGTGCAGCAGGGCAACGAGAAAAAATTAGTGCAAAGAGATGGTGACGGGGAGCAAGAGCCCGTAACTCAATTATCAGGGCATTATTGGTCTACCGAGAGGTTTGAAAATGGACATAGAAAAAGGACGGATCTATTTATTAACGTCAACCAGTTAACTCTTACGGGTAATTTCCGGAGTTTTATTGATCAGGGTAATGGATACGATATAGAAGATTCCGGAGATGTGTATGGTGAGCGTTTGGATCAGCATCTGCCAGTGCGATACAGAGTGATAATTAATGGCGAAACTTGGGATTTTGATTTTAATAGGCGTATGAGGGGCGGGCTAAATGAATTGATTGAGGGTGGGAGGCGAGTGCCGATCTATGCTATGAATATGGCTGGGCAAAGTATGGAATTCAGAAGAGTAGGCTCTACTCCTCCCGTTACTTCTCAGGAAGTTGCAAATGCTCCCCCCAATGAAGCATCTGCTCTTGAAAGTGAAAGGCAAGAGGGGTTGACTCCGGATATGATCGTTAGTTTGAGAAACAATGCAGACCAATTGGTGGAGGTGATGAGAAGATATCCTCACGCTGGTATCGGAAATCAGCTCAATGGTGCATACTTGCAGATTGCAGATCAATATAACGGAATACTTAGTCAATACTCTGGTAATCTCAGACTACGTGCGGAATCTTATTTATTGGAACGGTTGCGGAGGGTTGAGATACAATTCATGGGTGAACGTGTTCGAGCTGACAGAGTTGTTCAAACATCACTAGGGTTTCAATCTATTCAGGAGGACGGTGAAACGGGCGTTACGGGAGGTGTACCTTATCGATATGAAATCACGTTTAGAGGTGTCCGAGGTCAGGGGCGTGCAATAGTAGGCCTTCAGGGGGCAAGTGGTTCTGTGGAAGTAAAAGCATACCGGGCATCTGCAATTGAAAGCTTTGAAGAAATTGCATGGCAACAATTTTATCATTTTGTGGAAATGAGAGTTTCCGCTGCAGCTGGTGGTGGATTAAGTGGTGGGGTGTACTGGAAAACATTTGATGCAGTATCGCCCGGAGAATGGACTCAGGAAGATTTCGGAAATGCTGAGATTTATATTTTTGGACTATCGGGCCCTACAGCCCAGGCCGGAGCTGAGGCTGGTCCGCTTAGTGCAAATTTAGCTTCTTGTACAGTTTATCAATTTGAAGGAGTCTCACTTGAGTCGGGTAATAAGACGTTGGAGTTAAGTGCCGATGAAAAAAGCTTTGAGTGCCAGTCTGATTTGACCTCAGCAGGTGGTGGAGTAAATACAGATCTGGAGCAAAATAACGATACAAACAGAAGGAACAGAAGAGAAGGTGGAGTGGAAATGGGTGTGGAAGGGTCACTGGGGCAGCTTGAAGGAGGTATGGGTCACATTGAAAGCCTGCCTGGCCGTGAGTATTCTGATGAGAATCAACAGCTTCCTGAAGCTCAAGACAGAACTCGTACAGTTGAGGTTATTCCGCCGGTTGGCAGGAGTGGTTTTGATGTAGGGTCAAGCGATTTGGAAAGAAATATGCAGGTTGATATTTCCAGACAGCTGGCTTCTGTTCAACATTTGATTAGAGACGAATCTATACCCATTCGTGTTATTGGTCATGCCAGTAGTTTATGGAGAGGAAGGGAATCTGATGCAGTTCAGGGCAATATGGCGTTGAGTATGAGAAGAGCAGAAGAGGTGGAATCACTCATTCGAAGGATATATGAACTTTCTGAAGACAGAATGATTGATATTGTAGGAATGGGAGATCAGGAGCACAGAAATAATGGTGGGACTGTTGAAACAGATGACCCAGGGTATCGAAGGGTTGATGTAGTTATTCAAGGGCATAGAACTATTCCAATATTTTATTAAAGATGGTGGAGTTATTAATTGCTTTTAAAAAAAATTATTTAAACTAATCCCATGTAACCATGAACATCTTCCAAAACCTCTGCCCGCATGAATCGATCCTGATGATCCTGGGGATTGTACTGTTTGCCGCTCTGATTTTTGCTTTTATCTGGAGTGTGGTAAAAGAGAAAAAATATGCGATACTGCTCCCGTTTTTTCTTCTACCGGTCATTATGGTGGGATACCCCTCCCTGGGCTCTATAAAGTATGAGAACAATAAATTTGAGCTTGAAAATCAGAAACAGAAGCTTTTTGAGGGAGATTTTACACCCGAAGAGTACGAGGCATTTACAACGGCTTACCTGGCTATCGCTCAATCCTGTAAATCAAATCACGACCCGGAAGCACAGGAGTCTCTGGCGGAAGCGCAGCTGGCAACCGGTAACTATGAGAAGGCCCGCGAAATTGCGAACCGTACACTCAACTTACAGCCCGGAAACAGCGCTGCTCAGGAGATTATCAGGGAAAGTTCAGAGCAGATTCAGCGGGAAAATGAATTCCGGAACAATATAGATAATATGGCCCGCATGATGGCGCTGACCGAATCCGGAAGGATGGAGCGCGGGGAGGCCGCAGAAAGAATGGCAAATATTCTTGCCGGGCTGCAGCCACCACAAAATATTGAACCCCGTGATGCACTGGTTATGGCAAAGGCCCTGGCTTATACGGGTGAGAAGAAGAGCGCCCTGCAGGTTGTGGAACAGGTTATGAAAAATCCCAGGATAAGCAGAGAAGAACTGACCCGGGCGGCCAGGCTGAAAGATGAAATTGAAAATGACCGGTTTGCCCCGCCTCAGCAGGAAGGGATTCAGGATGAGAGGATTCAGCAGAATCCGGCTCTTTCACCGGAAATTCTCAACCAGCAAAGACTCAAGCTGAATATACCTTTGCAGCTGAAAATAAACAGTGATCAGTAAGAAAACGAGTTGAAACCAAACAAAACAAACGCGTATGGATACCTACTACATTACATGGTGGAACGTCGAGAACCTTTTTGATATTGAGGGGTCCGAAGATCGCCCGGATTACATGAAAAGCCGCCTCAGAAGTGAGCTGAAAGGGTGGGATGAATCGGTTCTGGATAAGAAGCTGAATCAGCTGGCCGCCATCATAACAAAATTAAACGATGGTCTGGGTCCGGATATTCTCGGCGTTTGTGAGGTCGAAAATAAAACGGTGATTGAAAAGCTCATGGCAAAGCTCACATCCCTGAACCGAAATTATGAGGTGGCTCACCATGACGGCAGTGATAACAGAGGGATTGACATTGCGTTTATTTACGATGCAGATCTGTTTACGGCCGCAGAACAGTTTCACTATGAGGTATTAAAGCGCAGCTCTACGCGCGATCTTTTTCAGGTGAATATGAAAACAGCGAAAGGCCGGGAATTTATTCTGATCGGCAATCACTGGCCGGCACGCAGCAGCGGTATCTATGAGAGTGAGCCGTATCGCATTATCGCAGCTGAAACACTGAGCTACTGGATTCAGCGTATTTTCGAAATCAGGGGAAGTGATATCCCGGTGTTTGTAATGGGCGATTTTAATGATGAATGTTTTAACAGATCCATGGTTGATTATGGCCTCTCCACCAACTCCGAAACAAAAGTCCGGTATTCAAATATTCCCAGACTGTTTAATTTGATGTGGTCGACACACTATGCCGGTATCGGAAGCTATTACTACAGCAACTTTCCGCTGACCATTGATCAGTTCCTGGTTTCCAAAGGCGGAATTCTGAAAGGATCGAAGCTTCAGGTCGGCAGTTTTGACAACGGTGAAAAGATTAAGGTAGAGATGCTTCCGGAGATGGTTAGCGACGGAAGGTATCCAACACCTGTCAGGTTTGGGCGCCCATCATCCAAAAGTACCTATCATCCCGATACGGGGTATAGTGATCACTACCCGATTTCTATTATATTAAATGAAAAGTGACGGCCTGAATCATAATAAAACGGTGAAACATTTATGAGACAAAGAGTAAAAATTGCCCAGCAGATATTAAAGGAACAAGGGTTGTATGAAG
>Ga0209942_1002084_pt1 | contig 10390 bp, 5 predicted proteins | sample SalPonR1_A_D2_MG_FD_185695 | JGI IMG/M metagenome (GOLD analysis project Ga0209942, IMG submission 185695) | Salt pond soil microbial communities from South San Francisco under conditions of wetland restoration - Salt Pond MetaG R1_A_D2_MG... ... | reverse complement strand
GAGTAATACCCCTTGAAGCAATCTCAGGGCTGCCGGTTTGAATGGAGATGTCGTTAAACATCAATCCACCTCCAAAACTACCGTATAGATTGAAGTTTTTGGAGTCGGCACCAAAAATGCGGAGAAGATTAAGTTGCGTGGTGAGGGATGTTGTGAAAAAGTTATTGTCGAAAGACAGGGCATCCTGGCGAAAATAATCACTTAGCAGAGAGAATTTCCCCGCGAAGATGTTCGACTGAAGTGCAATTTCATCTGTAGCGGTGTAGCGAATATTAAAACCAAGAGTGCTGTTGAGTCTCTCTTTGAATTCAAAATTTGTATCCGTTGCTGATTGAAAAGCAGAGCCAACGTTTAGGTGTCCGGCTGTAACTCCACCCATCAGGCCAATACTGAATCTGTTGGGTTCAGTTTCTGATTCGGATTGAGCCTGTGCAGTGAAGCTGGCAGCAAAGGCTAAAATGAAACATACAAGCAGAGCTTTGTATAGGTTTTCCATGGTTGTAAATTATTAACGAAAAGAGATACCTAAAAATGGTTGCAGGTTAAGATATACTATACATTATTAGGCAAAAAGAAACAACCATTAATCCATTTGTTTAATTTTCTCCGTCAAACAGTCGGTTGAGTATACGGCCGGCTCCGTCCCGTATATAATCCTGAATAATATTGTCGATGGTGTCGGTATCGGGCCGAACCTGTGGATTCGCCGTGGTTCCGGTAATGCGTACAGGCACTGCCAATCGGCCGTCTTCGAGCTGCATGGCATTGGCTGCCCTGCTGGAAATGATGGAAGCGATGCCGGTTTTAAACCTCTCCGGCAATAAAAGAGTTGCTTTATAATTAATCTGATCGTTAAGCATATGCAGGCTTCCATCAAGGCGTAACCCAAGATTTCCACTGGTGATGCTGAAGTTTTCGAGCGTCATTAAGGTGTCCTGAATGCTAAATGATGCGTTCCACTCATCGAGAGTAAGTTTCTCAAGCTCAGGAGTTTTTAAAAACTCAGCCAGTTTTTTCTGTATCGGATGTCCCTCGATACTGGCCCTGCTCATTCCAAATGTACCCTCTGCCACGGTTGTTGAAATATCGGGTTCAACCGCAGGTGTGAGCTGAGTTTGATAGCTGATTTCAGAGTTAAATGTGCCGGTGATATATTGGTGGAGGGTGCTTTTTGGTCCTAAAAAACCGGTATCTCTGAAGAAAGCTCCGGCTCTCAGGCTGTCAAGCTTTCCGTTAAACAGCATGGATGTTTGAAGAGGTTCGGGCACATTCCATTCTAAATTACCGCTGGCCCTGCCGTCAAACATATTTGCTGTGGCATTTTCAATTAAAAGGTTTTGGGAAGAGAGGCGGCCTTCACCAAGAATTTCTGTTATGGGAAGCCCGAATATGACCAAACTGTCGATGCCAGCATCAACTGAGGCCGTTAATTCGGGAAGTTCTATTGGTATAGGTTCCGAATCGGATTCTTCATTCCAGTCGATCATCTCATCAATGTTCAAAAAATCACTTCTATAGGTTCCCGTAACTGATGGCAGGGTTTCTGATGAGGAATGCTCCTCAAGCAGTCCAAGGTAGTTGTTCATTTCGCCTTCAAGTGAAATATCGCTCGACCCTAATTTCATAAAAAAGTTATTGAGAGACATCCGGTCTGGCGTTACATCTAAACGACCGGAAAGATCACGAACAGGCAAGAAGAGGGAATCTCCGGAGGCGGCAATATCAGCAAACTCCAGCGATCCGTTTAGCGCAATATTCTGAATATTATTTAATGGGCCAGCAGTATTCACCGCCAGATCTGCCCTTCCTGCAAGTTCCTGAATCCAGGGCTCCAGCGAGTAGTAGTTCTTTATGCTGCTTGCGACTGCATTACCATTTACCATAAGATCCAAAATGGGTGCATCGCTTAAATAATTTGTGATCGTCCCGTTAATTGAAAGATCATTTTCACCGTTGACAAACTCTGCCTCACTAATATTGAGACTGTTGCCCCTGGCTTCGGCCCTGAAGGTGATATTTTCAATGGGTTCTGTGAGAGATTTATGAGAAATAAATCCATTGGTGAGCTCTATCGTACCTCGCTGAAGCACATTCTCAACCCGGTGCGGGTCAGGTTTTCCGTTTAATGAGAGCTGTGCCAGAAGCTGTCCATTCATTTTCAGCGTGTCTTCATCAATTGGGTAAAAGTTTTTGATGGTATTGAGGTCGAAATTAATATCTGCAGTAACATCGACTCTGCGGTCCTCCTCCGAGAGTGGATTATTGATGATACCGGAAAGCATAAACCGGTTTTCCTCGGCTGTAAATCCGGATTCATCAATTTGAATTCGGTTTTCGCTGGCAGTAACCCGGGCATTAATCTGTCGAATCGAATTGGGTACATCTGCAAATTTCAACAGTCCCTCATTGAGTATAAAATTCCCGTTAAAGGTAGTGTTTTCGGGTTGGTCGATTCGGCCATTGGCTCTGGCATCGGCCTGAAGGGCTCCTGCAAGATTTTCAATTCCCGTTTCGTCAAGAGGATAGAAGCTGCTGATGGTTGCAAGATCCACATCTCCGTCTAGCTCCATTGAGAATACTGCATCGGAATCGAGTGGGCGCTCAACCGTACCGGAAGCGGTTATGCGGTTTACTCCGGCCTCGGCACTAAACTGTTCCACGGTGGCCAGGTCGTTATTGAGTAAAATTCGGAAGTTAATATTCTGAATCGCCTCCGGCAGGTCGGGATTTTGCAGGAAACCATCGGTTACGCCAAGCACCACATCGAAACGTGGATAGGAATCTTCGGTAAGTTCACCATCAACGGTTCCTTCAAAAAGAAGTGCTCCCCTGGTTTCCAGGCTTGAAAGATATTCGTCGTACTGCGGCGGGGCCAATCGCAGCAGTTCGCCAAAATTATCTGATGTAGATTCAAATTTGAGAGATAGTTCAGGTGCGCTGCTGCTCCAGTTACTCAGTGATCCGGTTAAATTCAGAGCTAGCCCCCGTATGGAAAATGTACCTTCAGTAAATTCAAGCCGCTCATTTTCAAGGTCGAGAGTAGATGTTTGATCCAGACTCAGGGATAAGTTTGTTACATAATCCTGTTCATCAATGGTTATTGACAGAGATCCCAGCTCTGCGTCTACACGACTCTCGATCACATCAGAAAAAAAGAGAGAGATATCGGCATTAAGCTGTTCAAGTGTTGCGTTGGTTCCCGTGGTTTCGTCGCTATAGAGGAGAGAACCGCCTGTTAGAGTGAACCCGGGAATGGATATGGCATAGCCGTTTTCGTCTTCGGCCGGCTGCTCATCGGAAAGAAGAAAATCTATGTTGGTAGTGGAGTCTGCATATACCTGGTAGCGGACTACAGGCCTGTTAACGGACAGATCAGAAATGGAGATCTCGTTACTAAGCAGGGGAATTAGCTCAAGAGATAATACAAGGTCATCAACTGAGGCAATCGTCTCTCCCTGCAGATCAGGCACATTGAGATTTGAGATTTCGAGGCCAAAACGCGGAAACGTTCTGAAGAACGTGATGGAAAGCTCTTCAGCCTGAATATCACTGCCGGTTGCTTCCCTGAGTTCGGGTATAATCATCCCCTGAAGGCGCTCATCCGTAAAGTAGAGATTGAGTACAGCTGCAAAAACAATAAAGATGGCGAGCAGGACGGCGATAATTCTCAAAAATATTTTCATAAGTCTCTTTTGATATATGACCTGTTAATCTTGAAATGAAACCTCTCACCTAATAACAAAAGAATGATAGCAAGAGTTTACCTGTAAAATACTGCGACGCAAACATATTTTAAGTTATCTATGACAGGAGCTGCTTAAAAGAATTATACACGGTGGCAGTAAAACTGTTTCATAAAGAAAAGGCCGTTCGGAAGTACTTTTCTGAACGGCCTGTAAGAGGAAATTCCGGATTGATCAGGCAAGACGGTCAAGAGCCGTATTCAGGCGACGAACGACGGTGTCTTTACCGAGGAGCTCCATTGACGTAAACAAGTCGGGGCCAAATCCCTGGCCCGTTACGGCGATTCGAAGAGGCATCATCAGTTTGCCAAAACCAACTTCATTCTTATTTATTACGTCTTCGAGTTTGGTTTTTAGCGTACCGGCCTCAAATTCACTTTTATCCAGCGGTTCAATCGCTTCAATATACTCTTTGACGAGTTCGGGACTGTCGGATTTCCATTTTTTAAGTGCTTTTTCGTCGTACTCTTTCGGATCGTTGAAGAAAAAGTCTCCCATCTCCATAAGTTCATCCACTTTGCTCACTCTCTCTTTGAGAAGGTCTATGGTTTTTTCAAGGAAAGGGTCGTCAGCATTTTGGATGGTCTCATCTGTGCTGATCTCCTTCACTCTGGCCGCCAGCTTTTTGCTTGAAATGTCCCGGAGATAGTGTTCGTTATACCACATCAGCTTTTTATGGTTGAAAACAGCCCCCCCTTTACTAACGCGGTCGAGTGTAAATAGCGAACAGAGTTCCTGCATCGTGTGCAGTTCGCTGTCGTCGCCGGGGCTCCATCCCAGGTACGCCAGAAAGTTGATCAGTGCTTTTGGCTCGTAGTGGTTTGCTATATAATCTTTTGTATTAATGGGGATTCCCTCCGACTCGGCTTTTCGCTTGGAGAGCTTGCCACCGCTTGGAGACATGATTAAGGGAAGATGGGCCATATTTGGCGCTTCCCAGCCAAACGCCTGATATAGAAGAATATGCTTGGGTGTGCTGCTGAGCCACTCTTCGCCCCGTATAACATGTGTGATCTTCATCAAATGATCGTCCACAACATTTGCTAGATGATAGGTAGGCATTCCGTCTGATTTGAGCAGAACCTGATCATCCAGGCCTTTGGATTCAAAAGAAACATGGCCGCGAATAAGATCTTCGAAACGGATGAGTTCCCGGCGGGGAACCTTTAACCGAACCACGTACTCATCACCCGCATCAAGTCGTTTCTGAACCTCGTCTTGTGGAAGGGTAAGACTGTTTATCATAGACTGGCGCGTAATGGCATCATACTTTGGGGAAGGATTGCCCGACTTCTGAAGTCGTTCCCGCATCTGGTCGAGCTCCTCAGTGGTGTCGAATGCGTAGTAGGCAGCTCCGGATTCGATCAGTTTTTGTGCATAATCATGATAAAGTTCTTTACGTTCGCTTTGACGATAAGGACCAACGCTGCCGGGATTTCCCGGTCCTTCATCAACTTCTATGCCGCTCCATTCAAGAGATTTTGTAATATCTTTTTCGGCATCTTCTACATACCGGCTTTGATCGGTATCTTCAATTCTCAGAATAAAAGATCCTCCGTGATGCCGGGCAAACAGGTAGTTGTAAAGAGCGGTTCTCAAGCCTCCGATATGTAAAAAACCTGTGGGTGAAGGGGCAAATCGTACGCGTACGTTATCTTTCATCTGTTAAAGTAAATCATTTTGATTTTGGTTTTTTCTGTCCCCAAAAATACGGGGATTTCCGGCCGATGGCTAATTTTATCACGCTTCTTTAACGACAAACAAAAGCGGATATAGCAACAATAACGGTAAATGGAAACGATTTGGGCAACAACTTGCCTTGTGATTTTATACATTAGTAGTTTAAACATATATAAAGTACGGCTATGGCTTTTTCACGAATTTTACTTTACAGTTCCCTTGCAACAGCTTTCATATTCCTAATGTCTGGCTATGGATATCAATGGAGACTCTGGGAACTTGGTGTTGGCTTTCTCTTTCTTCGTTACAGTGCTTATGCAGCAATTGCATTAGCCGCGACAAGCCTCGTATCTCTCTGGTTTCTGAGGAAATCCAAGTCTCAGGCGATTCTATATGCAATAATATCGCTTATTTTAACAGGGATTGTAGGTGGATCGGCATTTTATTGGCAGCAGCGCGCCCAGTCTGTCCCCCCAATTCACGATATTACCACCGACCTGGAGAATCCGCCCGCTTTTGATGCGATGGTGAGGTTGCGCCAGGATGCTCCAAATCCGCCGGAATATGCCGGGGAAGAGACGAGGCAGGCTCAAATGGAGGCCTATCCCGATGTCGAACCTCTTGTTATTAATAGCGACATGCAGGTTGTAATGGATGTTGCCGTAAATCTGATTTTACAGCGAGATTGGGATTTAGTGGCTATTAACAGGAAAGAGGGGCGTATCGAGGCGACTGAAAAACTTGCCTGGTTTGGTTTCAAAGACGATGTTGTGCTGCGGTTTACGTCTGAGGGTGAAAACGAAACACGTGTGGATATGAGATCGAAATCGAGAATTGGTCGTAGCGATGTGGGTGTAAACGCAAAGAGAATTAAACGATTCCTTACAGATCTTGAACAAAGCGTTGGCGACTAAAAACTTCACTTTCCATTAAAACAGCCCGAGCTGTTTATTTTTTGATTCGATCGGCCAATCCGGCAGCTGAGGTATTTCAATCAGCTTGCTAAGCTCGCGATGAAAATATCTTGCAAGTTCGGGCGCATGGAGTGTGTCGGGTGAGTGGATAAAGATGTATGGATGTTTACCCTCGCGTATCCAGTCTGCAGTAATAATGGCCCACTCTTTTAAATAAGCCTCGTTATTCACGATATGGTTCCCGCCTACATACCTTATCAAGGGGTTCGCCCCGGTTGTATCAAATCGAACCGGTGTTTTGGGCTTTCGTTGTTGTGCTTTTTTTACGCTTGGTTCGTCACTTTTTAAACCGTGAAGCCTGCGGGTATCAAAAATGACCCTGTTAACCCCATAGCTCTTAAGAAGATTTATAAAATGTCTCTCTTTTTTGCCTTTATCGAAAAAATCTGGGTGGCGCACTTCTACAGCAAAGCTTAAATGGGCAGGGAGTATCTCAATAAACGTCTCTAGTTTATCAATTTCATTATAGGAAAACTGTGAACTTAATTGTACATGAAATGGCCCCAGTTTATTTCTGATGGGTGTGAAGAGATCTAGGAAAGAGAGAGCCTCTTCCGTCACGTTTTTGAGCCTTTTATAATGGGTGATGGATTGTGGGAATTTAAAGCAAAATTTGAAATCGGGAGATACCTGTTCACCCCATTTCAGTACGGTTTCGGGTGACGGAGCCCGGTAAAACGTCGTGTTTCCTTCTACCGAATTGAAAACGGTGGCGTACTGTTTAAGAAAGCCGGCCGGCTTACATTCATCCGTAAAAAAAGTGCCTTTCCACTCTTTAAATCCCCATTGTGTAAGCCCAAGGTGATATTTTTTTAAGCTCATGTTTCAGAAGTTGTTCATTTATATCACTAATAAACGAATTTTGAAATGAATCTGCTGAATTTTTCATCATAAGCCATATTATACTGAAAATCGTTTGAAAAGAGAGAATGGCAATACGATTTAACAGGATGAGAGCATACGTTACCGTCATGAAACCTAAACCTGTTTTCAGCGTTAAGGTTACGGCGAAAATTTAAATGCGTGAGGTGATGTTGGTTTGGTAAAATAACGTTAAATCACATGCAGCGGCATCTTTTGTTCTGAATTTATTTACACTGATGATTTATTTGTAGTATTTTCGCATCGTTATTGTGGCAAACGAGAGTATTAATCAAAGCAGGAAGCTCTTTTTAATTAACTTTATTAATTATTTGAAAATGTCATCTCATAAAATTCAGAATCGGTATTACAGGTTTTCTGGTATTCGTACCCAATTGATTGTAACCCTGTTTGCAGGCATGCTAATTTCAGGTTTAGCAGGTTGTTCAACATCAGAAATGGCTGTCGACACGTCATCAGCAGAAACGGCAGACCAGACAGAACGGGACTTTGAAAAGATGGAAGAGATTTACTGGGCACGGATCGACAGCTCTAAAATGTCTTTCACTGATGCAGATGTGGAGTTTATGACCGGTATGATTGGCCATCACGCACAGGCATTGATCATGTCGGACCTGGCTCCCAGGAATAACGCCGGACCGGCAGTGCGAAGGCTGGCTGCAAGAATTATCAATGCCCAAAAAGACGAAATTGCAACGATGCAGCAGTGGCTTCGCGACCGAAATCAGCCTGTGCCTGTTGTGGAGATCGATGGTTTGATCTTAACCATAAGCATGGAAATGCCGGAAGAGGGGATGGATGACAATATGGATATGGATATGGAGCACGACACGAGCCATGGGATGGATCACGATATGTCGGGAGACGAGATGGACCACTCGGCAATGGGCCATCACGGGATGGACCACAGCAATATGCCGGGAATGCTCACACAGGAGCAGCTGAATGAACTTGGAAGGCTGAATGGAGAGGAGTTCGACCGAAAATTTCTCCTGTATATGATTGACCATCATCAGGGGGCCGTGATTATGTCGGATACACTTTTTGATACCGATGGTGCCGCACTGGATGAACAGGCCTTCCGGCTTGCCGCAGACATAAAAGTAGATCAGGAGACCGAAATTGAGCGAATGAAGCTTATGCTTCGGAATATGGAGTCGGAGTAGCAGACAAATTTTTTATCAACCAATACAAACCAATACAGATCGAATGAATAAAAACAATACAACACGCTATTTCTTACACAAGAAATACACATATGGCAAGCTATGGATGCTGCTGGTGCTGGCTTCATTCCTGGGGGTGTACAGCTGTGCGTCTTCAGAACAAATGCAGCAGCAATCGCAGTCTACACTGACTCCAATAACTGAGGTGGAAATTCCCACTCCCGATCCAAGAGTTGGCCTTCAGGCCGGTCTTTTTGATGCGGAAGAGACTATTTGGAATCTACGGCTGCTTTCAACGACTCCCCCGCCGGAAAATTTTCTTGGTGTTACCAATTCCGACCTCGCCTTTAAAGGCAATTACGCAATCCAGGGAAACTACAACGGTTTTATGGTGTGGGATATCTCAAATCCGGCTCAGCCCGAACTGGTTATTGATTACCTGTGCCCGGCTTCTCAAAGTGATGTTTCTGTTTATGGAGACCTGCTTTTTGTTTCCGGAGAAGGCCTTGGCGGCCGGCTCGATTGTGGCACTGAGGGTGTACAGGAAGTAGCGAGTGAAGAGCGCTTACGGGGAATCCGAATTTTTGATATTACCGATATCAAAAATCCGCTTTACGTTTCTAATGTGCAAACCTGCCGTGGTTCTCATACACACTCTGTATTGGTAGATCCCGATGATGATGAAAACGTTTATGTTTATGTCTCCGGTTCTGCACCTGTACGGCCGGAAGATGAACTTCCCGGATGCTCCAGTGCATTGCCGGAGGATGATCCCAATAGTGCGCTGTTTCGTATTGAAGTAATACAGGTACCGCTGGATAGCCCGGAAGACGCAGCGATTGTAAGTTCACCCCGAATTTTTGAGGATCTTGAAGCGCCACCGGAGCATGGCCTTTCTCCAGCCGATATTGCGGAACTGGAACAGGCAAAAGCTGAGGGCAGATTTGTGGCTGAATTTTACGGCAGAGAGCGTATTATCCCGGACCGCTTCGTAACCCGTTTGCTTGCCAACATCGTAGAAGAACGTGGTGGAACAGGCGAACCTACAGAGGCCGACAGTACACTGTTGAGAGAACGATTGCCAGATCTTCTTGCAGAGATGACGGGTGGAAATGACGGAGAAGAAGAGCAGCAGTACGGGCCCAATCAGTGTCATGATATAACACTCTATCCCGAAGTTGGCCTTGCAGGCGGCGCTTGTGAAGGCTACGGACTCCTTCTTGATATTTCCGATCCTGCAGCTCCGGTTAGAATTGACGCCGTTGCAGATTCGAACTTTGCCTATTGGCACTCTGCTACCTTCAACAACGAAGGGGACAAAGTGCTGTTTACCGATGAATGGGGAGGCGGATCGCAGCCCAAATGCCGTGCAGAAGACCCAATGGAGTGGGGAGCAAACGCGATATTTTCCATAAATGGTGGTAAGATGAATTTTGAGAGCTATTTTAAGCTTCCGGCTCCTCAAACACCTGAGGAGAACTGTGTAGCCCATAACGGATCTTTGATTCCAATACCTGACCGCGATATTATGGTGCAAAGCTGGTACCAGGGCGGTATCAATATTTTTGACTGGACAGATCCTGCCAACCCAATTGAAATTGCATATCACGATCGCGGTCCTATCGACCCGAATAGAATGCAGATGGGAGGCAGCTGGTCGGTTTACTGGTATAATGGCTACATTGTGAATTCAGAAATTGCCCGCGGACTCGATGTTTTTGAACTGACCCCTAGCGATTTTATCACTCAAAACGAGATCGATGCAGCAAACACGGTAACGCTGGATTACCTGAATGCCCAGGGGCAGCCCAAATTTGTATGGCCGGCTTCCTATGCACTGGCCAAGGCATACCTCGATCAGCTTGAGCGAAACCGCGAGCTCGATATGATGAGCATTAACTCTTTACGCTCGTCTATTGTAAGGGCCGAAAACGCAAATGGCTCG
>Ga0209942_1002083_pt1 | contig 10392 bp, 8 predicted proteins | sample SalPonR1_A_D2_MG_FD_185695 | JGI IMG/M metagenome (GOLD analysis project Ga0209942, IMG submission 185695) | Salt pond soil microbial communities from South San Francisco under conditions of wetland restoration - Salt Pond MetaG R1_A_D2_MG... ... | reverse complement strand
AAGAAAGCTATGAATACGCTTGGCCTTTCGGCCCGGGCCTTCGATCGGATTTTAAAAGTATCACGAACTATTGCGGACCTCGACCGATCAGAGCAGATATTATCTAACCACATCGCGGAGGCCATTCAGTACCGGAGTTTGGATAGAGAGGGATGGCTGGGATAAACAGGTTTACAGTTTCAGGTTTTTCTCAATAGAATAAGAAGGTTGCCTTATGAATTGGGGGTCAAAACCAAGGCCGGAAAGGCCATTGGGAAGCCCCAGGCACAAAGTGATCCCTATGGGAAGGGGCGTTTTATATTGTAAGCCAAAGTAAAGAGAAGAGCTCAGCGAGGTGTTTGCAGCCGGGGATAGTTTGATCGAGTCTTTAATCGGCAAGATTGCTATTTATTTGTTTTGTTCATTTTGGCTTGACCCAAAACGAACCAAAAGGTCAAGGCTGCGGAATGCCTGGCGGGAATGAGTGTCGTCCATCCGACACGGATTGGAATGGTCCATCCCGCTATTAGGTCGCTAAAAACGTTCGAGCCGGTGCCCAATCCTCTGTGGTCGGAGTGGCCGCCAGCTCCCTTTAAGCCCCGCCAGCCATTCCAAGGCCGAGAGGGTGATCTTTGGTTCCGTGTTTACAGTTTTTGGTTTTTCTCAATAGAATAAGAAGGTTGCCTTATGAATTGGGGGTCAAAACCAAGGCCGAAACGGCCATGAATCTGCCCCGGCGGGGCGTTTTATATTGTAACCCACGGTAAAAACACGAGCTATAGTGAGCTGTTTGCAACCGGGTGGTAGTGAGCCACACACCCCAAAACCCCGAGGCGATGAGTGTTGCATAGAATGTGTTCGCATTCGAGGGGTAGTGGGTGCAAGTGTTGAATCGATTATGATTCTTTCCGGCATGCCAGGCTATCTTTCCAACGAACGTCCCAACTATGCTTCGGCTGCGATTTGCTGCCTGTACGTGGCCGGCGCCCTCATGCGGCGTATGTAAAGAGGAAGCTTTAACACTATAAATGAAAGGTAACCCAGACTTTAAACTAACGATTCGGAACAATTCTTTCTGTTTTTGGTAAGTCAAATAAAACAGCAGGCAATGGATAGACAATATCAAACATACTGGAAAGGAAACTGGGTATTTACGCTTCCCTTTATTCTTCTTTTACTCTATCTCTTTTTATGAGATTGGGTTAAACGCGCTCCAGAATCCAGCGTGGAGTTAGCCGGATAAGCCATGCAATAAGCCTCCAGCGCCGGGTTACGTATGTATGAGCTCTTTTATTCTTAATGTCGTTCAATATTTGCTGCACAGCCTTCGTGGTGTTGGCCATCCAGAAAATCCCCTTTTTACCCTCGGTCATTTCACTTTCGATAAATCCGGCTTTTATATCCGTAATGGTGATGTTGATTCCGGATTTATTGCAGCGATTTCGATACCCCTGCATATAGGTTGAAATAAAGGCTTTGGAGGCGGCATAGGGAGCGTTTCTTGCTGATCCAAAAAAAGATGCCATTGATGAAATCCCCACGATTTGCCCGCTTCCCTTTTTTCTGAAATATTGAAATGCCTCACCAAAGAGCTGCACGAACCCTCTGATGTTCACATTAATGATCTCCTGTTCCATGGAAACGATGGATGAAGCCGGTGCATTTGAGATTCCCGCATTCAGCACCAGAATATCCATACCGCCCATCTCATCTATAAGCTGATGCAGTTGTTGGGTTGATCCTTCCAGGTTGGTAACGTCCATTTTCCGGTAAAAAAAAGAATCGCCAAGTTCGTTTTTGAGCTGTTCAAGTCGTTCGGTTCGGCGGCCGGTTCCACCCACGGTGTATCCCTCATTTATTGCCAGCTTTGCAAGGGATTTTCCTATGCCGGAGGTGGCCCCAATGATGACCATCTTCTTCATTATCAGTCTTTTTCGTTAAAAATCTGTTTATAAACTATGATTTATTATGATAAGATGTGATTGGAATAATGAGTAAAAATATCAGCCTTTTTTTGATTCTGAAAATATACTGGAAAACAGAGAGTTTTGTTGAGGCGCAGTGCATAAAGGGTATGTAACAGTTTTAAATGATCAAAACTGTGGTAAAAACACTATTTTCGATTTGAAGGCAGAGACTTATTATCATTTAATTGGAAAAAGGTTGTACTAAAAGAAAATTTCTGCTGAAATATTCGGCCGGTTCAAATAAATTGATAAACAGACATGGGACAACAAAAAGAGGAAAAAGAGAACAAAGGAGTTGAGCTCATAAATAGTATTGACTATTTCATGGGCCTGAGAATTTACGAGCAGTCAATCCGGTATAAAGATGATTGTTGTTTTTTTGTGATGAAGGAAGGATTAGAGAAGTTCTTAATTCTGATAGGGGATGAGAAAGCCTTGAGCAGATCCGGGTTTCAAGGCGCGATAATGGAGCATGAATCTCAGACATTTCTCAAATGTCCACTTACACACGAAAATGCGGAGCAGCTGCGCTCATCATTTAAATTCACAAAACCAGTACTGATAGGTAAGGCAAGCTCTTATGGCTTGGGCGATCGTCTGGGGAATGCCGGAGCAGCTCATCTGAAAGCGATAAGAAATTCGGGTTTTAAACCGGTTCTTGCTCAACAGTCTATTCGCGAGTTGGAGCGAACACGACGTACAGGTGAGGATGTGCTGGACGCTGCAAGCTGGGCAGCCTTCCAGGAAGGATACACGGATGGATTTGGCGCGGATGCCGACCATCTGAAAACAACAGATGATATTGACCGAATGGTGAAGGCGGGGTTTACCATGTTTACCATCGATCCAAGCGATTATGTTGTGAATGAAGCTTTGACGATGGGGAAGGATGATCTTCTTGATAGTTACAACGGTCTGCCCTGGGAAGATCTTAATTCAGATCCCGGAGAGCGTCTCTCTCACTACAGTAAACCCGTTAGGCTAAATAACGGCTTTTTGTTAAATCCTGCCAAAGAGGATGTGATGCGCGGTATGGTGAAATATGGTGACGTGATTGTTCACACAAAAAAAATGGTTCGATATCTGCTGAAAACATATCCGGAACACCCGGCTGAATTTGAGCTTTCTGTGGATGAGACAGACCAACCTACAACACTGTTTGAACACTATCTGATAGCCGCTGAGCTCTGCCGCTTAGGAGTAGCTGTGGTTAGCCTGGCACCAAGATTTTGTGGTGATTTTGAGAAAGGAATAGACTACCGAGGTGATTTGAACACTTTCCGGAAAGAGTATGAAATGCATCTCGCCATTGCGGAAAGTTTCGGCGGATATAAATTAAGTATTCATTCAGGGAGTGATAAGTTCTCAGTCTATGAAGTAATCGGAGAGCTGAAATCTGGGTCCGTTCATGTGAAAACAGCCGGAACCAGCTATCTGGAAGCACTAAGAACAATTGCAGAGGTTGATCCGGACCTCTTTAGGGACATTCTAAAATTTTCGCTGAAAAGATTTAATGAAGATAAAAAGACATATCATATTTCCGCGAACCCCGTACAGATTACAGATCCGGATAGTGTAAGTGGCAGAAGGTTACCTGCTTTTTTAGATGACAACCATGCCAGACAGGTGCTGCATGTTGCGTATGGATCCGTGCTGACAGAAGCCGGAGCAGAGAAACGCGGGTTTAAAAAGCGGCTGATGAAATCACTATCAGAATACGAAGAGATCTATGAAAAGAACCTAAGAGAGCACTTTATCAAACATATAAAACCATTTGACCTGTAAATCAGCACATCCCAAAATTCATGACCCATAATCAGTCTGTTCAAGGAGTTCCTGAGTATAGAAAGAAACTTTGAACAAGTATGATGTATCTAAATAAAAAATTCTTTATATGTACAATTAACTCCTGATTACCACTTAAACAGTGTCTTTCTGAATGGATAACCGCGTGGGACATGGGTATATGGTTCTGAAATATGGCATTTCATGCCTAGCGATACCCGGGTTGATGGGAGAATACCTAAAGTAGTGTTAACCAAAAGCCATAAGCCATGAAAAACAGGCATTTTACAAGGAAAGAATTTTTGAAGTCAACCGGAGCCGCTATTGGTGGCTCGTTGCTCGCCGGAGCCGCACTTTCCAACCCGAAGAAATCGTCAACTTTACTCAATAAGCGCAGAGTTGTCCTTGTCGGAACAGGTATACGGGGGATTACTTTCTGGGGACGCAGGATTCGCGAGAGATATGATGATGTGGTTGAATTTGTAGGGCTGTGTGATATTAATCCAGGCCGGCTGCAGTATGGGAAAGAGTATATCGGAGCGGATTGCCCGACGTTTACAGATTTTGATGAGATGATGGATGCCACCAAACCGGATCTCCTGATTGTGACAACCGTAGATGCTACCCATCACCAGTTTATTATCAATGGATTGAAGAGAAATATCGATGTGATCACTGAAAAACCCCTCACAACGGATGAGTTTAAGTGCCAGGCAATTCTGGATGCGGAAAAAGAGTCTGAAGGTGAATTGATCGTCGGGTTTAATTATCGCTACAGTCCGCATCACACCAGAATTAAAGAGCTCCTGATTAATAATCGGGTGGGGAAAATTACTTCGGTTGATTTTGACTGGTACCTGAATGTTTATCACGGTGCCTCCTACTTCAGAAGATGGCATGGAATTGAGGCGAGCGGTGGAACTCTCCTGGTTCATAAAGCCACCCACCATTTCGACCTGTTAAATTGGTGGTTGAATTCAGATCCCGTTGAAGTATACGCGAAAGGCTCACTTGAACACTACGGCGGAAATAACTCATTTAGGGGGAATAAATGCAGAACGTGTCCCCATAAAAATAACTGCGAATTTTACTGGGATATAACATCGAATCAAACCTACATGGATCTCTACGCCGCCAACGAACATCATGATGGATATATCCGGGATAACTGCCTCTGGAGGCATGAAATAGATATTTATGATAAGATGTCTGTTCAAATAACATACGCCAATGATGTGCAGGTAAACTACTCATTAACCACATACTCCCCATATGAAGGGATGAAAATAGGGTTTAATGGGTTTAATGGACGAATTGATGCCTGGCACGGTATTCCGTGGCGAGAACGTGAAAAAATCAGTCAAAGTGATTTGCACGCACAGGAGATGGCTCAGGGGGGAATGGATGAAGTTACCGATTTTGAAGAGATTATGGTGATGGATAATTTTGAGGCCGACTATGAGCATATTAAGGTGTACCAAAGCAGCGGCGGACACGGAGGAGGAGACGAACGGCTTCAGAATCAGATATTTAGAAACACAAATGTTGCTGATCCACTGAATCATTCAGCAGGCAGCCGCGATGGCGCGATGTCTATATTGGTGGGAATCGCTGCGCGGAATAGTATCGAATCAGGCAGGCCGGTTCGCATCGATGAATTAACCTCGCTAAAACCGCATCCAACCAGAATGCTTTAGTAAATCTTCTGTTTTAAGTAAAGGATGCGTCTACTGAATAAAAGTATTCGTTGGGCATATGACGATCTCGACTATACTGATGACTTTGTGAAAATCATAAAACATATACGTAGATTATCTGAACCGATTTTCTAAAAAACAGAACTAAAACCTTATTGTTCATAATCATCTATCTAAAAGCCGGAAACATGGGAAAAACGAGCACTTCACTATTTACAGCATTATTGATCATTCTATTAATTCCAAACTTCGCACATTCACAGGACTGGCAACCTCTCTTTGAGAATGAGAGTTTTGACGGCTGGACCCAACTCAATGGTGATGCTGAGTACCATATTGAGAGAGATGTAATAACAGGAACTGCCCGGATGGGTACTCCAAATACATTTCTGGCAACTGACCAAATCTACAGTGATTTTATTCTGGAGTTTGATGTAAGAGTTGATCCGCGTTTAAATTCAGGAGTCCAGATCAGAAGTGAAAGCCGTGACGACTACAGAAATGGAAGAGTTCATGGGTACCAGGTCGAAATTGATCCCTCTGACAGGGGCTGGAGTGGAGGAATATATGATGAAGCCCGACGAGGTTGGATTTATCCGCTCACAAAAAATGAAGCATGCTCAGACGCTTTTCAAAATGGGTTATGGAACTCGTTCAGGGTTGAGGCAGTGGGACATGAAATAAAAACCTGGGTGAATGGAGTACAGTGTGCCAATCTGTATGACAGCATGACGTCTGAAGGGTTCATCGCCCTTCAGGTTCACAGTATTTCTGATGAAGATCAGGCAGGTGCAACTGTCCAGTGGCGAGATGTCAGAATTATGACCGATAACCTGACTTCGTATCGAATGAAAGATGATCCGGATGTGGAGGTTATTAACTGGGTACCGAACACTCTTACTGATCATGAAAAGCGTCATGGTTGGAGGCTTCTCTGGGATGGCGAAACCACAGATGGGTGGAGAGGTGCAAACGCTGAGACATTTCCGGAAAGGGGTTGGGTGATTGAAGACGGCACGCTTTCTGTGATTGAGTCGGACGGAACCGAATCTCCGTTCGGGGATATTGTGACGGAGCAGGAGTTCAGCGACTTTATATTTGAACTTGATTTTAAAATTACGGAAGGTGCAAACAGCGGGATCAAGTATTTTGTGCTTGAAGGGCTGAATCCCGGGAGTGGTTCGGAAATTGGCCCCGAATACCAGATCCTGGATAATGTAAATCACCCGGACGCAAACCAGGGTGTAGCCGGAAACCGTACCGTGGCTTCACTCTACGATCTGATTACGGCCACCAATTTATCGGAAGAGAACAGGGACGATGTGCGTTTTAAAGGTATCGGAGAGTGGAACAAAGCACGCATTGTTGCTGAAGGAAATTATGTAGAGCACTGGCTGAATAATGTAAAAGTGGTTGAATACGAGCGCGGCTCACAGATCTATCGTAACCTGATCCAAAAAAGTAAATACAATGTGTATGAGGGTTTTGGTGAAGCTGCATCAGGCCATATCCTTCTTCAGGACCATGGAAATAATGTATCGTTCAGAAGTATTAAAATCCGTGAGCTTTAGTACCTTTTTAATGTGAGTTCGATATAAGAATTTGTTGAAGAGTGCCCTCCTTTTCCCAAAGGGGGACTTTTGAAGCCATTGTTCTTAACCCGAACCCACGTTTTTAATGGGAACCCGTTCTATCGGATCCCTGCTGGGAAGGAGCAGTTAATTCTTAAAAAGAATTTTTGGGTTACAGTCTTTCCCCCTGTCTCGTCCTGTTTATTGATTAACTATCAACCGAAATAGCCGCTGGATAACGAAGCTTTACCCACTCATATGCTCCAAAAAGGGCTGCTGAATAAAGTACATTACCGGCAAGTGTATAGTGGAAGAAAGGGATAGCGGCAACATAACAGCTGATGAGCCCTTCTGCAGTTAATGGATACATGGGACTGCTTACCCAAACCCCGAAGTTACTTATGATATAAAAGAGAACCGATGCCCCAATGGCTCCGCCCAGAACTCTGCCTACCGTTATCTTTTTCAAAAGGTAGTATCCAAGAACCACAACCATGGCAAAGGCACCATAAATGTAGAGAAACCCGCTGCTCAGCCAGGCAAATCCATCATAGTAACTGCTGTACATAATATTATTGAGCAAAAGATCACTAATCCAGAGAGCCGAAAGCGGTACAATAAGCGCCCATTTTTTATCTGAAAAATATGCAGCGCCAAAAAGTGCTATGGCTCCAATGGGTGTAAAGTTAGTGGCGTGGGGCAATAAACGCGAAAGTGCCGCAAGAACAATAAATGCGGTAATGATGGTGATAGCTTTTTTACTCATAACAGAGATATGTTTGGGTTAAAGAGTAAATATAAGAGATGATAAGGAAAAGTGTGAAGAACAATGCGTCATTAAAATAAAAAAGCCACAACCGGGAAGGATGTGGCTTTTCAAAACAGGTTAAAGTCTTTATTTATCTGTCGGCCATCAGTTCCAGATTCAGATTGATATTGACTTTGTCGCCAACAACAGCTGTTGCGGCCCAGTCACCTACGCCCACACCAAAGTCTGTCCTCATCAATTCAGCATTGGCTACAATTCCAGCCACCTTTTTGCCATCTTGCATTGGGTGGTCCATAACTCCCAGCAGTTCAAAAGGAAGCTCAAAATCGCGGGTAACGTCACGAATTGTTAACTGACCTTTGGCAACAAACTGGTTGTCGCCCGTCTGCTCGATTGTACTGCTTTCGAACGTCATGTTTGGCCACTGTTCTGCGTTAAAGAAATCTTCGCTCATCAAATGGTTGTCACGGCGATCATTCTTAGTGTTTATGCTTTCAATCGGGATGGCAACGCTGATACTGCTTCCTTCAAGATCGTTTGGATCAAAGATTACTTCTGCATCGTAATCATCAAAGGTTCCGTTTACCGGTGTAAAAAAGTGAGTTATAGAAAAATTAATGGCACTGTGTGCACGGTCAATTTCCCAGGAGTCAGCTCTTTTATCATCATCGATGGTGCTGGCAAAGGCAGTGCCCGCCGTAAAAATAAAAGCTGCAAGAAGTAAAGAGATTATTTTTGGGTTTGTTTTCATTGTGATGTTGTTTTGAGTGATTTTTAATTTAATATTGAACAATATAATGTTTATCTAAAAGACAAACAATATTGCAATGCTTCATTATTTCTATAAACAACATAATCATTCTGCTGAGTGATAAGTTTCGCTGATGAGTAAAGAAATTGTAACGAACCTGTCACACATGAATATTTTCAGGATCTACAAAAAACCTCCAGGGGCGTTTTGCATCTTCACCGGCGTACTCCACACCAATACGTTCTGATGTCTTAATATCAGAAAAGCTCAATCTTGTTTCTTCAATCCATACTGGCTTTGTGTAGAGATCTGTGCCGCTGAATTGTGTATGCAGGCCCAGTGCCTGTGAGAGTTTGCCGGGTCCGTTTGCCAGCTCGTTACTTGAACGATGATTTCGTCTCTTTTTGATGGTATTGAACCCTTCATCGGGCTTAACGGCACGGATAAGAACGGCATCAGCCAGTCCTTCGCGATTGGTAACTACATTAAAAAGATGGTGAATTCCATAGCATAAATAGATATATGCATGGCCGGGTGGCCCATACATTACCTCTGTTCGTTCGGTGCGCAGTCCGTTGTTTGCATGGCAGGCCCGGTCGTTACGACCACAGTACGCTTCCGTTTCTGTAATAATGCCCGAAGTTACATACCCTTCAAAAAAAGTGCAGAGCCGCTTTCCTATCAGTTGACGGCTTACGTCAACCACATCGGGATTGGCATAGAACGATTCCGGCAGTATGTTTGATGGAGACCTGCTCAAGAGATAGCCGTATATGGATTTTTTTCGATAGCCGGAGCCTGCTGCAGAAAGGTGTCGCGGTAGGCACGTGCAATTATCGTTGTGATTACGAAGAGTACAGCAGAATAAAATGCCCATAGGCTGATGATGATCAACACTGTATAGCCCTGGTAGAAGAAGCGATAGGCAGTAAAGGCATACTCCAGGTAGATGCTTACCCCGAATTTGGCTGCCTCAAACATCAAGGTGTAAAAAACCGCGGCTACGAGTGCTACTTTTGGGTGAATTCGCCTCTCACTAACAAAACGATAGATGGCATAAAAAAGAAGGAATGTAAATATAAGTGGAACAGCGCCGGTCAGCCATTCTGTGAGCCAGGAAAATTCGATCACAATATCGGTATAGGGCACCTGATAATCATTAAAAGGGAAGAGGGTTAAAAGCGAAATAGCCATCGTAAAAAAAAGAAAGACACTGCCAATACCGCCAAAAGCAAAAAAGTTATAGATAAGCTCCATCGCGGGGCCCTTTCGGTCCTGAATATCAAATACATCAAATATGACGTGCTTTAACGTATGAAACAGGCCCTGCGCGAAAAAGACGAGAATAATAAGGCCTGCAATACCAAATATCTGTCGGGCACCGACGAGTGGCTCAATGAGAGCCTCAAGAGTTTCAACACCCTCCACAATATCACCGCTTTGTGATTCGTAACTAAACGCAGGAAATAGCTCTCTTCCATAGCGGATCAGTTCCTCAAAAGCAGTATCAACTGTAAGCACATAGCCAAGAATAGATGTAATAATAAGTGTAAATGGAATAGCACAGATAAACAGGTTAAACGTGATAGCAGAAGCACCAAAAAAAATGTGTTTCTTCGATGAGAGACGAAGAACCTGTTTCCAGAACTGCACAAATCTGTTATGTTGTGGTATCGCCATAGATAAGGTAAAATAAGTGCGAATACGTTTAAACCAAAAAAGGATATCAGCTCTGCTAAAATAATAGCAGTAAAAAGCAAGATTATCCATAGTTTTAAAGACTCCGGATCATGTGGTATTTTTCACAAGGTTCATAACCATTAAGATGTGTTGGATGAATGAGACTTTCGACGTCTTTCAGAAGATGTTCTTG
>Ga0209942_1002082_pt1 | contig 10393 bp, 12 predicted proteins | sample SalPonR1_A_D2_MG_FD_185695 | JGI IMG/M metagenome (GOLD analysis project Ga0209942, IMG submission 185695) | Salt pond soil microbial communities from South San Francisco under conditions of wetland restoration - Salt Pond MetaG R1_A_D2_MG... ... | reverse complement strand
ACTAAAAAAATAAAGAAAAAAGAGATTATAAAAGGTATAAGCTTAGAAATTAATGAAGGAGAAATACTTGGTTTTTTAGGTCCTAATGGCTCTGGTAAATCCACAACATTAAGGATGATTGTAGGTTTATCCAAGCCAAATTCTGGCTATATTGAAATATGTGGATATTCTATAAAAAATGACTACGTTAAAGCTATGTCTAATGTAGGATGTATTATAGAGGAACCAAATCTATATAGCTATATGAGCGGATATAAAAATCTTGAAATGTTAGGATCTATGTCCAAAGGAGTAACAAAGAAAAGCATAGATGATGCAGTTGAATTAGTAGGTATGGAGAATCGTATTCATGATAAGGTTGCCATATATTCTATGGGTATGAAACAAAGAATAGGATTGGCCCAGGCTCTTATACATAAACCTAAATTATTAATTCTCGACGAACCTACAAACGGTCTTGATCCTCAAGGTATTCATGACTTTCGTGAAGTTGTGAAAGGATTAGCTAAAGAAAAAAATATTTCAGTATTAATATCATCCCACTTAATAAGTGAAGTACAAATGATGTGTGATAAAGTATCCATAATAAATAAGGGTAAAATCATTCGAGATGGTCCTTTAGATGAAATGATATCCACTGGAGAAGTATATTGGGTTTTAAATGATTTAAAAAAAGGACAGAAACTTCTAAAAGAGTTTTTCTGTGTAGGATCAATAATACATAAAGAACAGCTCATTGCATTAATAGACTTGAAAGAACTTACAAGAATTAATAAAAAATTTATAGAATCAGGTATAGATTTAGAATATGTAGGAACTAAGAAAAAAACTCTAGAAGATTTGTTCCTAGAAGTTACAGAAAAGCAGAATATAGAATAGAAAGTGTGATACTATGATTTTATTAATACAAAATGAAGTAATAAAGCTTTTATTAAAGAAAAAAATGATTCTTATAATATTTTTACTGCTAATTTTTATCACTTTATTTTCATATGGAGAAAAGTATGCCTATGATAAAAACATTGAAAGACTTGAAAACTTATCTGGAGATATGAATTACGATTGGAAAAGTTTAGCAAATCAGCGACTTAAAGACCTTGATAAACGACTTGATAGTCCATATATACCAGAAGGAGGGATTTCTTCTATAGAAATAGAAATTGAGCAATTAAATTATTTTATAGAGAATGATATTAATCCAATAACCCCCAGCGCAGCAAAATTCAGTGTTGAGTTTGTAGAGCAAGGCATTTTATTGTTTATTCCACTTCTTATTGTTATTTTGGCTGCAGATCTAGTTTCCGGAGAATTTTCATCAAAAACTATTAAGGTTCTTTTAACAAGAGCAGTTCCTAGGTGGAAAATACTTTTAAGCAAGTTTATTGCATTAACTATGATGACAACGATATTAGTTTTCATTATAGGAGTTTTATCTACATTTGTATCCTTTCTTTTCTTACAGCGCTGGGGATTAAATGAACCTGTTGCAACAGGATTTAGTTTGATTCAAGGTACATTAAATTCAGACTATGTTGTCTTAGTTACTAGGTTTCAATATATGGTATTGATATATTCTTTAGTTTGGTTTGTCTCAATCGTTTTAGCTTCAATAACATTATTAATATCCGTTATAGTTAATAATACTGCTTCTGCCATAGGTATATTAATGGCAGCTTTAATTAGCGGCCAATTCTTGCAATTTTTCCTATCAGACTGGACTCTGGTTAAGTATTTTTTTGTAACAAATTTGAATCTTACTCATTACCTATCAGGTTCCTACCAAGTTATTGAAGGAATGAGTTTAAAATTTTCCATCATTTTACTTAGTTTATGGGCTTTATTATCTCTTTTAATAAGCTTTATTGTATTTAATAGAGAAGATGTCTTGGTATAAAAGCATAATATAAGGAGGACTTTTATGTTTAATAAAATTATATGGCCGATTTTATCCTTTATATCTATCTCACTTGTCATCGTTTTTATTATTGGATTTGTCTTTTCTATCAATATAGATAAGGGTAATCCTGAAGACCTTATTCAAGTAATAGATAAAAAAGATGATTTTCTGAACACAAGTAATGAATCTAATCCAGAGGAAGATAAGATCCTAAACATTCTTGTAATGGGAGATTCTATAGGATTTGGGATTGGTGATGAAACAAATAAAGGAATAGGTAAAGGCTATAAAGAATTAATAAGTAAAGAAGAAAGCAAAGATATCGAAGTTGCAAATATATCAGTCCCTGGAGATGAAAGTGATGAACTTTTAAATTTAATAGAAAATAAACAAAATGACAGTATCATTCTTAAAGCAGATATTATCATTATTTCTATTGGCGGCAATGATATAAATAGTATTGAATATGAAGATGCTTTATCTTTAGATGTTAATTTTAAAGAAATATTAAAAGCTTATAAAGAAAATCTAGAAAAAATTATAAACCAAATACGTGAAATTAATACAGAAGCTCAGTTGGCAATTATAGGTTTATATGATCCTTATTCTAAAGAAGAATCTCAAAAAACCAGATTGCTTCTTGAATGGAATTATGAAACAGGACTTATTGCTAATTTAAATTATAAGATTGCCTACGTACCTACTTATGAATTATTTAAATATCATTTAGATTCATATCTTTCAGCAGATGAATTCCACCCAAGTAGCAAAGGATATCAGGCTATAGTTGAAGAACTTTATGATATATTAAATTAAAACTCTAGTATATTATATCTAATGATTAAAAACTTAAGTAAATCTTTCATCCTTTTATTCCTTTATATTAAATATTATAAATGGTAAAATATATTTAAAGTATATATTTGAGGTGGAGAATGATAACTGAAAAATAATTAATTGAAAGGAATGATATAATGAAAAAATACAGTTTTACCAACGACTACAGTGAAGGAGCACATCCCAAAATAATAGAAGCTTTAAAAAGAACTAATCTACAACAACAAAGTGGATATAGTGAAGACTCCTACACAAAAGAAGCCGTCAAATTAATTAAAATGAGAATGAATTCAGAAGATTCTGATGTTCACATAGTATCAGGAGGTACTCAAGCAAATCTTATAGTAATATCATCTATACTTAGACCACATGAAGCTGTTATCTCAGCAGCAACAGGCCATATAAATGTCCATGAAGCTGGAGCTATTGAAGCAACTGGACATAAAGTATGCACAATTAATACAGAAGATGGAAAACTCACACCAGAACAAATTCAAGAGATTTTAGATATTCATGAAGATGAACATATGGTAAAACCTAAACTTGTATATATTTCAAATTCTACAGAAATAGGTACGGTTTATAATAAAAAAGAACTTGATACTCTTAGTGATTTTTGTAAGGCGAAAAGTCTATATCTTTATATGGACGGTGCAAGATTAGGAGCAGCTTTACAATCTCCTAAAAGCGATTTGAAAATAGAAGATTTACCAAAATATACTGATGTTTTCTATATTGGAGGTACTAAAAATGGGGCCTTACTAGGAGAAGCTATAGTCATAAACAATGATGATTTAAAAGAAGATTTTAGATTTCATATAAAGCAAAAAGGTGCTATGTTGGCAAAAGGTAGAGTTTTAGGAATCCAATTTCTAGAACTTTTTAAAGATGATTTATTCTTTGAAATTGGAAAACATTCAAATAAAATGGCTTTTGAAATTAGTAGTTCTTTGAAGAATTTAGGATATGATTTTCTGGGAGAACCATCTTCTAATCAAATTTTCCCTATACTACCTAATAAATTAATAGATTCTTTATTAGAAAAATATGATTTTTACAAATGGTCTAAAGTTGACGAAGATAATTCAGCAGTTCGACTAGTAACCTCATGGGCCACTGAAGAAGCAATAATTGATAAATTTATTGAAGATATAAGGGAGTTGGGAAAATATAATGGGTAGAATGGATAAAACTTATGTAGGATTAGGGCTTGTATTTGGAGCTGGAATAGGAACCTTACTAGCTTCAATATTAACAAAGGATACTTCGATTTATGCCTCTGTCGGAGGAGGTATAGGACTAGTAGTTGGATCAATTGTTCAATTATGGATGAACAGCAAAAAAAAGTAACTTATATTATTTATGATTTTAAATTACTTGTTTAATAAATTATAAATTTGGGTATATTTAAAATATCATAGTTCAAAAAATATAATTTTGGGAGGTATATCTTGAACTCATTTCTTAATTTTAAATTTATGAATCAAAAAGCTATGGATAGAGTTCTAATCTCACTTTTACCAATAATATTTTTTGGTATTGGATCCTTTGGATGGAGGGTTCTTTTTGTAGTATTGGTATCAGTTATATTCGCATTCTTGACAGAGTGGTTTTTCAAAAGAAAAACAAATAAACCTTATACAAAAGCAATCTTTGTATCTGCTATTCTCTTTGCTTTAACTCTTCCTCCAAGAACACCTTATTGGATTGTGGCTTTAGGTATAGTCTTTGGGATAACCTTTGCTCGAGAAGTATTCGGTGGGTTTGGTAGAAATGTTTTTAATCCTGCAATAACCGCTAGAGCTTTTGTATATGTTAATTTTTCAAACTATCTTACCGCCCAGTGGTCTGCAAGTTCAGATGGATTATTAACTGGATTTACTAAATATATAACAGAGCCAATTGATGTTCTAGCTCAATCAACTCCAATGCTTATTTACAGAGAAAGTGGTGAGTTAACATCTTATTTTGATGTTATTATTGGGAACATATCCGGTTCTATTGGTGAAGTATCGGCTGTATTAATTATTCTAGCCGGTATATATTTGGTATTAAAAAAGGCAGCATATAAAGAAACTATAATTTCTGTAATACTTGGATTTGTTGGTATGAGTATTATTTTCAATTTGTTAGGTGTTGCCCAGGTTCCGAATCCACTTTGGGGTATTTTCTCCGGAGGACTGTTGTTTGGAGCAGTATTTATGGCTACAGACCCTATAACATCCCCTAAAACCTATTTAGGTAGATGGATTTACGGTATTATGATCGGTGTGATCACCGTAGTGATAAGAGGTTTTGCTCTCTTTGCTGGTGGTATTATGTTTGCAATACTAGTAGCTAATATATTTGTACCTATTTTGGATGTTGGTGTCAATCAACTTAAGAAGAGAGGTGCATAAAATGGCTAGGAAAAAGAAACAGATTGTCTATCCCATTATATTTATGATAATAGTGACCAGTATTTTTACATTAGTCCTAGCAGTAATAAATGAACTTACTTATGATAGAATACAAGAGCAGTCTAGAATTAAAACCCAAAGCAAACTGCTGTATTCACTAAATCTAGATTTTAATAATAACTCGGAAAGCATTGTAAGTTCATACAATACTTATATAACAGAAAAAACTATAAATGATTATACTTACTACATAGCTAAAGAAAATGGAGAGGTACTAGGCTATGCTTTCCAAGTTGTTGGTAAAGGACTTTGGGGACAAATAAACTCATACTTAGCTTTTGATGATTCTTTTAATCAGTTGAAGGGTGTAGATTTTATATCCCATTCTGAAACCCCTGGTTTAGGAGGTAGAATAGATGAAAGATGGTTTGTTGATCAATTTAAAGGCATAGAATTAACCCCATCTGAAAATGGAGAGTATTTAATCTTTAAGCCTTCTATAGGAGGCAATATAGATTCTATATCAGGAGCTACTTCTACCTCAAAAGCTGTTAGAAGTATTTTCAATGAAAATATTCAAGAAATTTTACAGGTGAAGGAGGAAGTAATTAATGAATCAAAAAACTAAAGGAATCTTTCTTTTAGCTTTATGGAAAGATAATCCCGTATTTAGACAGATACTTGGAATATGTTCAGCACTAGCTGTAACAAACCTTATGATAAATTCACTAGTAATGGGTCTTGGATTAATATTTGTTACTGCATTTTCCGAACTCACCGTATCACTAATAAGACAATATACTCCTAAACATATTAGAATGATGGTCCAGACCTTAATTATATCTGCATATGTAATAATTGTTGATATATTTTTAAAAGCATATTTCCCTAATATTAGTGAAGCATTAGGTCCTTATGTTGGACTTATTATTACCAACTGTATCATCATGGGAAGATGTGAATCTTATGCACAGAATAATCCTCCATACTATGCATTTATGGATGGTATTGCTTCAGGTTCAGGTTATGCTATCGTTTTACTTATTATCGCATTTGTAAGAGAACTACTCGGCTTTGGATCCCTTTTTGGAATTAACGTATTAGGAGAAGCCTGGACATCGTGGACTCTAATGATAATGCCTCCTGGAGCATTTTTTATGTTGGCTATTATCATCTGGATATCTAAAAACATGATGAATGAAGATAAAGAAGAAAGTGGAGGTGTGAAAGCACAATGACTTTAAATCCTTTTGTAATATTTTTCGCAGCTATCTTTACTAATAATATGATATTATCCAACTTTTTAGGAATGTGCTCATTTATTGCCGTAAGTAATGAAATTAAAACCTCTTTTAGCTTAGGTGAAGCAGTAACCTTTGTTTTAGGTTTTACTTCAATTATAAATTATCTTGTATACCATAAAATATTAGTACCATTAAATTTAGAATATTTAAGATACATTGTATTCATTATTGTTATTGCATCTTTTGTTCAACTGGTAGAAATGATAATAGATAGATATTTCCAAACACTGTACTATGCTCTTGGTGTCTTTCTACCTCTAATTACAGTTAACTGTGCAATATTAGGTGTTTCTCTATTTATGATTATAAGAGATTATTCTCTTGTTCAATCAGTAGCCTTTAGTATTGGCTCAGGTTTAGGATGGACATTGGCTATAGTTGCAATGGCAGGTATAAGACAAAAAATTAAAAATAACCCCCTACCTAAAGGTTTGGAAGGTCCCGGCATAACACTAATCATTACTGGAATTATGGCATTGGCTTTTATAGGATTTTCTGGAATAGTACAGATACAATAGGAGGCAGTATGAGAGAAATAATTATAACAGTTGTAACTATATCATCAATATCCGGAGTACTAGCATTTCTTCTTTCTATAGCAAACAAAACTATTGCAAACTACGGAGAAAAGACCGTTACGATTAATGAAGAAAAAGATTATATAGTAGAAGGTGGAGAAACACTTCTTTCCGCTTTAATTGAAGAAAATATATTTATACCTTCAGCTTGCGGTGGTAAGGGAAGCTGTGGCTACTGTAAAGTAAAGGTTTTAGAAGGTGGAGGTCAATTTTTGCCTACAGAAAAAGGTTATGTTACAGAAGATGAAAGAGAACAAGGTATAAGGCTTTCCTGTCAATGCAAGGTAAAAGAAGACATGAAAATAGAAATCCCTGAAGAACTTTTTAATGTAGAACAGTATGAAAGTAGGGTTGCTAAATTAGAAAATCTAACTGACAAAATCAAGTTAGTAAGATTAGAATTTGAAGAAGGAAAAGAAATGGAGTATAAACCTGGACAGTATATACAAATACTTACTCCAATATATAAGGAAAGTTTTGAGGAAATATATAGAGCATACTCAATTACAACTCCTCCAAGTTCTAAAAATGCTATAGAGCTTTTTATAGGATATGCAGGAGGTATTTGCACTACTTATGTACACGATTATCTTAAAGCAGGAGATCATCTCACTATAGTAGGACCTTTTGGAGATTTTCAATATAGAGATAATGACATGGAAATGATCCTTGTAGCTATTGGTACTGGTATGGCTCCTATTATGAGTATATTGAGATATATGGCAGAAGAAGGAATAGATCGAAAAGCCACTTTCTACTTTGGTGCAAGAACAAGAGAAGATCAGTATATGATAGAAGAGCTTAGAGAACTGGAAGAAAAACTTCCTAGATTCAAACTTAAAATGTGTCTTTCTAGACCTACGAAACAATGCAAGTGGACTGGAGAAGTTGGAAGAGTTACTGACCTGTTGAAAAAATTTGAAGAAAATGGTGAAAATAAAGAAGCCTACCTATGCGGTAGTCCTCCAATGATAGATGCTGTTATCCCTATTCTTAAAGATAAGGGTTATAAAGAAGAAAATATATTATATGATAAATTCGAATAAGCTGGAGATTTCCAGCTTATTCTTCTATTTCTTCATCTGCTTTCTTTTCGCTTTTTCTTACCAAATAATTCTGAGCTCCCATCCAAGTGATAAAAAATATTATTCCAGAAATTAAAATTCTAACTATATCTTTACTACTAGATAAATTATAGTCGGAAAAAAACCCATGAATTAATGTGAAAATTATTGAACCTACAATCCCACCAATAAGTATATTTTTTCTTTTACTTTCTTTTTCTCTGTAAGTTTGATAAAGACCTTTAAATACATTTCTTATTAATACATAGGTGGATATTCCTAGAGTTAGTACTAATATATCCCAATAATTACTGGGTTCTTGTTCTAAAATAAACTGTCTATAAATTAAAATCAACCATAATCCAATAAATACATAGCTAAAAGCTCTTGAATTTATCTTTCTTTTTTCAATTAGAATTCTTTCATCTTCTATTTTTTTCATTTTTCTTCCTCCCAAAACAAGTCATCCAAGGTTTTTCCCAATTCTTTGCATATAGATACACAAAGATTCAATGATGGGTTATATTTTCCAGCTTCTATTAAGCTTATAGTTTGTCTTGTAACATTAATCCTATCCGCAAGTTCCTCCTGTGTTAAATCTTTTTCCACCCTGGCCATTTTCATTTTGATATTTTTCATGTTAATCACCTATATTCTTTTCGTTAACTTCTTTGCTTTTCTTATTAGAAACATAGTGAACTAAAAATGTTCCCAATACCATAAAGGGTACATAGATTAAAAATGAGGCACTAAATACCAGTAAAAAATAGTTCAATCTATTACCACCGCCTCCGTATATCAAGGCGCTTCTAATACCAAAAAACAATGATATACCTAACCCACCAATTAAAGCTATTATAATCTGCTTTACATTTATTGGTAGAGAAATTTTTCTGCTTTTATCCTTTAATTCCACCATATCAGAGTACAAGCCCATCCATACAGATCTAACAAGAAAATATATTGATACCGCTATTAGTAAAATTAATTCAAATACCACATGTTCTAAATTTAAACCATAATAAAAGTATTTGGCAATTATAGATACTGCTGCTAAAATAATTACCACCGCATACACTTCTCTATATATTTTGTTATATAGATTTTCAACTCTTTCATCTTTTATTTCATTCTTTTTATTAAAAAACATAATATCAACCTCCTTTACAAATATAATATACAATATATATTTATATATGTCAAGTATATATTACATTTTGTTTTATATATATTTAATGATTCAATATATGATTACTCCAATAAGTCAATTTTATATTGCTTTTTTAAAGAAAGAAATCAAAGGTATTGTATATATATAAGTTTTAATTCTTTATAAGTATTCTAATAACAGCCTGGCTATGATGTTATCTTAGCTTCATCTCCTGCGTTTCAATTCCTTATAGGTATTCTAATAACTATCATAAACCTTATTACCTGCTTCATCAATCTTTAGTTTCAATTCCTTATAGGTATTCTAATAACAATACCTAGGCGATAAATTAGACATAGGCGACAAATGTTTCAATTCCTTATAGGTATTCTAATAACTATAGGCCATTCCTAAAGCACAATCTAACTGATATGCGTTTCAATTCCTTATAGGTATTCTAATAACTATCTATGTTTGACCCTAATTGACTTAATGTGTTTCCGTTTCAATTCCTTATAGGTATTCTAATAACCCATATACTACTTGTATCATAAGCATAAGCATTTTTGTTTCAATTCCTTATAGGTATTCTAATAACTATACGGTCAATTTCTGTATATATACACTCAATTAAAGTTTCAATTCCTTATAGGTATTCTAATAACCATTTTTTGATATCCTTTCTTTTATCATATTATTTTTGTTTCAATTCCTTATAGGTATTCTAATAACAATACTCACCGCCGTTGATAGGATTCATTTCACCATTGTTTCAATTCCTTATAGGTATTCTAATAACTTTTATATGTAACTGTATATCCTCTCTGTGGTATAGTTTCAATTCCTTATAGGTATTCTAATAACCTTACTACTTCTTCTCCTCTGTGGAGTATTGCTGGAGTTTCAATTCCTTATAGGTATTCTAATAACGAAATTCAAGCTCATCAACAATATGGAACCAGTCTTGTTTCAATTCCTTATAGGTATTCTAATAACAAAGTGATACATTAGATTTTAGATTAAAAATAGAAGAGTTTCAATTCCTTATAGGTATTCTAATAACCCATATACTACTTGTATCATAAGCATAAGCATTTTTGTTTCAATTCCTTATAGGTATTCTAATAACTAGAGAAAAACTTAGAAATGAGTCCGGAGATGTAG
>Ga0209942_1002078_pt1 | contig 10401 bp, 8 predicted proteins | sample SalPonR1_A_D2_MG_FD_185695 | JGI IMG/M metagenome (GOLD analysis project Ga0209942, IMG submission 185695) | Salt pond soil microbial communities from South San Francisco under conditions of wetland restoration - Salt Pond MetaG R1_A_D2_MG... ... | reverse complement strand
GGTTATCTGGCCGATGTGGAGGGTAATTACACCAACGGGCTCTGGTTGACGCTGGTGGTTATGGCGTTGGGGGTATTGATGCTCCATCTCGCAAGGCGGGCAAAGGAAAGAGAGGTCGAGCCTGCTCTTTCCCGTTAAACCCGGTTGTTACAGCGTTTCAATGTCATCCCTGCGAGAATTCTACTGTTCCTGAGTCCGGTAGAATGCCCGGCTCTTTTCGTAAACCGGGGACATATCAACCAGGGCGAAGCCCAGTACCGGATCATGAACCGAGAAAACGACGTCCGTTCCGGTCTCGAGGCTTTTCCAGTATTCCTGAATATTACTGCTGCGTTGATCGATAGCAGGATAGCTCGAATGCTCAAAGTGAGCAGTTTCAGTCATCTCGTAGGCAACGGACACAGGCTCCGGTGAAGTGATCAGGGTATAGCGTTGTACTCCGGGATAAGTTGCTGCTACAGCCACCAGGCAGAGCATCGCGGCAACCCCCAGTCGCTCCGCGCCGGGAGCGCCTTTGCCAAGCCGGATTCCCATCGCGCCAGCGAGTAGACCCGCCGAGACAAATGGCCATATGGGCAAATCGCCAAGAACCAGGTAATTGGTGAGCACGAGGTAGTCAATCAGTGCATAGGCACCAAGGCCGGCCAGCAACGTCAGCTCAATCAACATGCCCCGGTGCTTGAGTAGGTTGAAGTGTTTGGCCAGCGGTCCTGTGCGATCAACGGATGTCGTGGCAACATGCGCCTCACCTGCAGCTTCCGAGAGCGCTCTTACCAGAGGCGCCTCGCGGATTATGGTTTCCACCCGCACCTTGGGTTTCCCGAAGGCTCCGGCAAGACCCATTCGATGATCCGGGCCGCCGAGCCTCAAAAAGTTGTAGGGTTGTAGCAGGTAGGTTTTACTGTCAGTAACGAGACTGAGCCTCGATTGCTGAATGGCCTGAGCCATATTCCGGAAACCCGTAACCGGGGTCAGCTCGATTTTCCGTATGGTGTGCAGCGGGATTCGGTGTTCGCCAGTGGTCAGTCCCATCAACCCAAGTCCGGTCAGTTTGGGAATTTTGATGCTGACGGTTTCATTGTCCAGGGTCACTTTCACTTTGCGATTGGCTGCTGCAACCAGAGTGCCGATCAGCGAAACGATAACCAGTATCTGTAACTCGAAATGGACGTTGCCATAGTCATCTTTGTAGATCTGCGTGAGGTCCATGTCATTGAGATTGGGCAGTTCCAGCAGGAGGAGACTGCCCAGCATGAAGGTCAGCAATGCGCCCAGTGCGCCCAGTAGCTGGCCGGTTTTCAGAATACTGGCGGAATAGCGGAAATGTTGTTTTACCATGCCTTGTTCATCCCTGAATCAATAAGTCAGGGGCCATATTAATACATCATTTCGGGTAAACCATTATTTCAGGTCCGTTCTTTGCGCAGTTCCACAGAGGGAGAGAAGAAGTATGAAAGTTTTCAGTCATTGGCATGAGTAATGTCGGGTCAACGCTGGCTTTTCTGCTGACGTCCAAAATATGATTAACAGAACCGGAGAAAGAGGATAGTTAATGGCTGACAAGCCTTCAAAACCCGTATCGGCATCCGCGATTGAAAAACACGTCTACAAGGTGTTCCCGAACGACATGAATTCCCACAACACGGTGTTCGGCGGGATGATCATGGCGAAATGCGACCGGCTTGCGCTGGTTGTGGCAGAGCGGCATTCCGCCCATGTTTGTGTGACGGCTGCCGTGGATTCAATCCATTTCAGGGCGCCGGCGAAGGGCAACGATACGCTGCTATTCAGCCTGTCGCTGAATCGGAGCTGGGGATCGTCCATGGAGATTGGTGCGAGTGTAGAGGCCGAGAACAGCTACACCGGCGATACCCGGCATATTCTTTCGGCCTTTTTCACGTTTGTTGCACTGGACGAGGATGACCGGCCGGTTGATGTTCCGGAAGTGATACCGGAAACGGACGAACAGCAACGCCGCTATGACAACGCCGAGATCCGCCGGGAGGGGCGTCTTAAGACCCGAGAACAACTGGCATCCTCTTCCGGCTCGCAAACTGACTGAGTGCGCGCCTACAGAACCTCTGGTTCTGTTGTCGAATCTGTCTGGATGGCAGTATCCCGCAATCCACCGAACCGCTTGTAAAACTTCTCACCGGGACCTGGAAGGGGGCCGGAGGCGTTTTCGAGGTTCTCGTCCAGCCACTGCTCCGCCCGCACGTAGATTTGTCGATACAGGTTACGGCAGAGCTGTTTGGCGCTGCGTCCTTCCCAGTCGCCTGGTAGCAGTTCATCTGGCAGCAGAGGGTCCCTGAGGAGAATCTTGCGGTATTCGTGAATCAGCAGGATACGGAGTATCAGACACTCCGCGGGGCTGAGCGTGTCCTCAGACTGGAGTTCACGCCACAGGGGACGAAACTGGGTCAGGAAACGTCGATAGCGGCCGCCAAGCTCCTCCAGGTTCCAGCTTTCGCGAACCTGCAGTCTCAGAGCTCTTGGGCTTTTCTGTTCCATGGGCATGGTCTGCATCACGATAGTGTCTTCGAGAGCACCCCATTCCTGAAGCATTGGAATCAGTTCGCTGCGAGTGAATCGTGGGTGTTCCATCAGGCCCGGTGCCATGCTGCCAAAACTGAGCCATTTGAGCTCCTCCCGGACTTTTTGCCGGAGTTCCGGGGACAGCTGGTTCAGGTAGACCAGGCACCAGCTTCCACTCCACTCTTCGGTGTCCAGGTTGTAGACGTGCTGAAAAGCCTGCTCGAACCGCCGCAGGCCCGGGCCGGTGAGGCTGTAATAACTGCAACGGCCCACCTTTTCGGTCTGCAGCCAGGATTCCTGAACCAGACGATATACCGAGGTGCGAACCAGTCGCTGGCTGATGCCCATGGGTTCGACCAGCTTCATCAGGCTGCCCAGCCAGACATTGCCGCCACGGGGAACGATGGCATCACCGTAAATGGTAATGATGAGGGAGCCTGCACGCAGCGGCCGCTTCTTCTGGAAATTCTTGACGAGCAGTTCTAGCTGGCTTTTTGCAGTCATGGTCTGAGTTCGCAAATAAGAATCAATGAAACATGTTGCGCTTATTATCCGGTTCTTACGTGTCAGGTAAAGGCTTGTCTTTCTGTTAGCCATACTGGCGCCTTGCGGCAGTGTCGGCTTTACTGAAAGAGCCGTGACTCGACCTTCTGAAATCGGTTGACACGAGGGTTATGATACAATAACTTCGTTTGATATTCGTCAATGGTATCGAATTTTACCAGGAGCGAAGAATAGGGACTGTCGTAGTCACGGACGATGAAACAAAAACATACTCATGCCCCTGCACAATTCGGGAGAACAAAAACAATGTTTAAAACAGTGATTCGTCGCGCAGGAAAATGCGCAGCCGTTGCAGCCGCCGGTCTCATGATGATGAGCGCCCAGGCAGCTGAACCCATCAAGATCGGTTCGTTTCTGTCAGTGACAGGCCCAGCGTCGTTCCTTGGTGATCCCGAGCTGAAAACGCTCGAGATGTACGTCGAAAAAATCAATGAAGAGGGCGGTGTACTTGGTCGTCAGCTGGAGCTGATCCATTATGACGACGTTGGCAACGCTTCCTCAGCACGTAACTTTGCCAGCCGCCTGATCCGCTCGGACCAGGTTGATATCATCGTCGGCGGCAGCACTACTGGCGCCACCATGGCAGCCGTACCGCTGATCGAGCAGGCAGAAGTTCCGTTTATTTCTCTGGCCGGTGCTGTGGTTATCACCAACCCGGTGAAGAAGTGGGTATTCAAAACGCCTCAAACCGACCGCATGGCGGCAGAGCGTATTCTGACCGACATGAAGGATCGCGGCATTACCAAGTTTGGTCTGATCTCCGGTACCGGTGGTTTCGGAAGCTCGGGTCGTACCCAGACTCTGGAAGTGGCCGAGCAGATGGGTATGGAGGTTGTAGCCGACGTTACCTATAGCGGATCTGATACAGACATGACCGCCCAGCTGACCAATATCCGTAACACAAGTGGTGTGGAAGCGGTTCTGAACTTCGGTTTTGGTCAGGGTCCGGCCATCGTAACCCGCAACTATGCCCAGTTGGGTATGGAGCTTCCGTTCTACCAGTCCCACGGTGTCGCATCCGACAGCTTCCTCGAGCTCGCTGGCTCCGCGGCTAATGGCCTGCGCCTGCCCGCTTCTCCGCTGCTGGTGCCGGATTCCCTGCCGGACAGCGATCCCCAGAAAGAAGTGGTCCAGAACTACAAGGCTGAATACGAAGCCCGCTGGGATTCCAAGGTCTCTACTTTCGGTGCCTATGCCTACGACGGCCTGATGCTGGCAGTTCGCGCCATGGAAGAAGCCGGCTCTACCGATCCGGAAGCGGTTCGTAACGCGCTGGAAAACATCCAGGGCTATGTTGGAGTAACCGGCGTGTTCAACATGTCGCCGGAAGACCACAACGGCCTTGACCCGGAATCCTTCCGCATTCTGGAAGTCCAGAACGGCGAATGGAAGCTGATTAACTGATACCCCTTTAACCTGTCTCGCGGCTGGCGGCGCCCCCTATAACAGGGAAAGTCGCCAGCCGATGTTCGACCGGAACCACCGCTATGCTCGCAGAATTCTTACAGTACCTGTTCACCGGGATTACTATCGGTGCGACCTACGCCCTGATAGCCCTCGGTTTTACCCTGATCTATAACGCCAGTCACGTCATCAACTTTGCCCAGGGCGAGTTCCTGATGATTGGAGGCATGGCTACGGTTTCCCTTACGGCCATGGGTGTACCCATGATCCTGGCGGTCGTACTTGCCGTCATCCTGGCCGGCATCCTCGGCATCGCCCTGCAGAAGTTCGCGATTGCACCTGCCAAGCAGGCAGATGTCGTTACCCTGATTATCATTACCATCGGTGCGTCCATCTTTATCCGGGGTATTGCCCAGGTTGTCTGGGGCAAGGAATACCACGTGATGCAGAATTTCAGCACAGACCAGCCCATTCAGGTCTTTGGTGCAGTGCTGAACAGTCAGAGCCTGTGGGTTCTGGGTATTGGCGCGATTCTGGTGGTTGGCCTGGTGCTGTTTTTCACCAAGACACTGATTGGCAAGGCCATTCTGGCCACGTCCATGAACAAGGAAGCAGCGCGCCTTGTCGGTATTCGTACTCAGATGGTTCTGATGCTGGCGTTCATGGTATCTGCCCTGCTGGGTTCCGTGGCCGGTATTGTGGTGGCTCCAATCACGTTCACATCGTACGACATTGGCATCATTCTCGGGCTGAAAGGTTTCGTTGCCGCAGCTATTGGTGGTCTTGGCAGTGGTGTTGGTGCCGTTGTCGGTGGCCTGTCTCTGGGCATTGTTGAAGCCATGGCGGCCGGCTACATTTCGTCCGACTACAAGGATGCCGTGGCATTCTCCATGATCCTGCTGGTGCTTTTCTTCATGCCCCGGGGATTGTTCGGTGCCAAAGTAGTGGAGCGCGTCTGATGTTAAACACGTTTATGCAGTCGCGTCTGCGGGGATTGGTGGTCCTCGCGCTGATTCTCATCATTCTTCCCGCTTTTCTGGGTAACCCGTTCCATTATGAGCTGGTCACCCAGATGGCGATCATTGCTGCCACGGTGGTTGGCCTGAATCTACTGGTGGGCTTTGCCGGCCAGATCAGCCTGGGTCATGCCGGCTTCTTTGGTCTGGGCGCCTATTTTACCGGCATCGCAACCGGCACTTATGGCTGGTCTTCAGTTCCCGCTCTGGTGGTGGGAGCCATCGTTGTGGGCGCTATTGCCTGGATTGTCGGCCGGCCGATTCTGCGCCTGAAAGGCCACTACCTTTCAATGGCCACCCTCGCCGTTGGCTTCATTATTGCCATCATCCTTAACAACGAGCGTGCACTCACGGGCGGGCCAGACGGAATGCCGGTGCCGGCATTCGAAATTTTTGGCTGGGAACTGAGCGCTTTTGGTAGCTATTCGCTATTCGGAATTGATATTGAGGGCTTCCAGGCCTGGTATATCTTTGCCAGCGTAGTGCTTCTGGTGGCGGTCTGGTTTGCCCTTAATCTGATCGAATCGCCGATTGGCCGAGCACTGCGTTCTGTCAAAGGCTCGGAAGTAGCGGCCAGCGTTGTCGGCGTAAATACGGCGAAATACAAAAGCCTCGTGTTCGTGATTTCTGCCATCTATGCCAGCCTGATGGGCAGCCTGTATGCCCATTTCCAGGGTTTCATAACGCCCGCGGTGGCCAGTTTCGAGTTCTCCATTCTCTTCATCACGATGGTTGTGCTTGGTGGCATGGGGTCGACCTTCGGCGTGATTCTCGGCGCCGTGGTGCTAAAGCTTTTGCCTCAGGTTCTGGCGGACTTCCAGGAGCTGGAGCACGTCATGTTCGGCTTGATACTGATGCTTACCATGATTTTTATGCCCAAGGGGCTGTTGCCCACGCTCACCGCTTTTGTGTCCAAAAGAATGCGTAAGAAAGCGGGAGGTGAGGCATGACAGCACTGGTTGAAGTAAAAGGGCTGGATAAGGCCTTTGGTGGTGTGCATGCGGTGGAAGGTGTCAGTTTCGCTGTAGAAGCCGGTCAGGTGTATTCAGTTATCGGCCCCAACGGTGCCGGTAAGACGACGCTGTTCAACCTGATTACCGGGCTCTATATTCCCACCAAGGGCGAGATCCTTCTTAACGGAGAGAGTACCGCGAGTCTGGAGCCGAATGAGCTCGCTGAGCGGGGCATGTGCCGCACGTTCCAGCAGATGCAGATCTGTATGAACATGACAGCCATCGAGAACGTCATGCTGGGGCGCCATCTGCAGCTCAAAAGCAGCCTGTTCACCACCTTGTTCCGGTTGCCGTCCCTGCGTCGCAATGAAGACGCCGCGCGCAAGCGTGCTGCGGAACTCATGGAATATGTGGGCTGTGGCGACTACCTCGACGCGGAAGCCTCGGCGATGTCCTATGGCGCGCTCAAGCGTCTGGAAATCGCCCGGGCACTGGCGGCCGAACCCAAGGTTATCCTTCTGGACGAGCCGGCAGCCGGTTTGAACGCGGTTGAAACCGCTGCCCTGGAGGATCTGATCCGGAAAATTGCGGATCAGGGCACCACCGTTATGCTGGTTGAGCACGACATGAAGCTGGTTATGGGTATATCCGACCGGTTGCTGGTGCTTAACTACGGCCGTGTTCTGGCAGAGGGAACCCCCGAGGAAATCCGCCAGAACCCGGATGTTATCGCCGCCTATCTGGGTGGCTGAGCAAGGAGACATTTCACATGAGCGAGCAAAACACTGAAATGGCGCCTGCCCAGTCACGCAGTGAGCAGGCCGTACGGATTATTGTTCATGAACACCAGGCGCTGTGGCGGATTCTCGATCTGCTGGATCAGCTTCTGAGTGATATGAACCTCAACGATCAACGGCCGGATGAGCGGCTGTTGAAGACAATTTTTGATTACATTCAGCACTTCTCCCAGCGGGTCCATAGCACGCCCACGGACATTGAGCTGTACAAACGGCTCAGCGAGAAGTCCCCTGAGACGGCGCCTCTTCTGGAAAAGCTGGCGAAGGGCTATGTCATCGGTCATGAAAAGCTGGTGGAGTTGCGCCGGTTGCTGGCGGAGTGCGAGGAAGGCTGGCCGGAAGGTCGCGAGGAATTCAGTCACGCCCTGGCGCGATTCACAGAAGCCCTGCGCAAGCACATCCGCAAGGAAGAGGGCGTGGTTATTCCGCGGGCCCGTAAACTGCTGACGGAAGAAGACTGGCAGCAGATTATTGAAGCCCGGGACGTGGAAAACGATCCGCTGTTCGGTGAGCGCGTTCGGGAAGAGTTCCGGGAACTGCGGCACCAGATTGTCAGCTACACTCCGGAGAAGTTCGGTGGTCTTGGCCTGAAGCATGCGGACCGGGTGACGGCGCCCCATGCCAAACAGGAAATGCTGTCCATCAAAGGGCTGGTTACTTCCTACGGTCAGATCGAAGTTCTGCATGATGTGGATATCCATATCAACAGCGGCGAGATCGTGTCACTGGTAGGCGCCAACGGTGCCGGCAAGTCCACCCTGCTGATGACCATTTCCGGTCTGCAGCCCACGGATCGTGGTGCCATCACCTTCGAAGGCAAGGATCTGTCCAAGATCAGTGCCGACCAGCGGGTCGCCGATGGCATTGTTCAGGTGCCTGAAGGCCGGCAGGTGTTCAAGGACCTGAGCGTTCACGACAACCTGCTTTTGGGTGCCTATACCCGGGGCAAGACGCCCGAGGTAATGGACGATCTGGAGCGGATGTACACCAAGTTCCCGATTCTGCGGCAGAAGCGCCACAACCTGGCTGGTGAGCTGTCGGGCGGCCAGCAGCAGATGCTGGCGATGGGCCGCGCCCTGATGGCCAAACCCAGGCTGCTGCTTATGGACGAGCCCAGTATGGGTCTGGCGCCGTTGATCATCGAAGAGATCTTCAACATCGTCAAGGAACTGAAGGAAGAGGGCATCACCATCTTCCTGGTGGAGCAGAACGCCTCCCAGGCATTGGCACTGGCTGATCGCGGCTATGTGCTGGAGACCGGCAAGGTGGTGATTGAAGGCACCGGCCGTGAACTGCTCAGCAATGAGAAGGTTCGTGAGGCCTACCTGGGCATGTAATCGCCCGGAACTTTCCTTGCACAAATAAAAGGGGGACAGGTCTTGCGACCTGTCCCCCTTTTATTTGCCTGTGACTTTCTCCCTGGGGTCCAAGACAGGGAGAAAGCAGGGAAGCCCGGTGTTACTCGGGCTTTTTGGCAACCAGTGTCAGGATGTCGTAGCTCGCAACCATTTCGTCGTTCTGGTTGTGAACCTGAACATCCCAGACCACAACACCCTGAGGGTGTCCGTCCGGAGATGTCCGACCCTGATCGATCTTGCGCTTGCAGGTCAGGCGCGCCCGGATAGTGTCTCCGGGGGCAACTGGCTCGATAAAGCGCAGGGTGTCCAGGCCATAGTTCGCCAGTACCGGACCTTCACCCGGATACACGAACAGACCGGCCGCAGCGGAAAGCACAAAATAGCCGTGGGCAATGCGCTTGCCGAACTGGGAGTCCCGCGCCGCGATTTCATCAAAGTGCATATAGAAGTGGTCGCCGGAGAGGCAGCCGAAGTTCACGATGTCCGCTTCGGTCACCGTGCGACGGTGGGTCTGCAGGGACTCGTTGATCTGCAGGTCCTCGAAGTGGCGACGGAACGGGTGCACCTCGGTCTCGATTACGTTTGCACCACGCACATACTCGCGGGTAACCGCTGCCAGCATGCTCGGGGAGCCCTGGATGGCCGTGCGCTGCAGGTAGTGGTGTACCGCGCGGATGCCGCCCAGCTCTTCACCACCACCGGCGCGACCGGGGCCGCCGTGCTTGAGCATCGGCAGGGGCGAACCGTGGCCTGTGGATTCTTTCGCCGCTTCGGCATCCAGCAGGTGCAGTCGGCCGTGAAATGCTGCAAGCAGCGGTGCAATCTTGCCGGCAATGGCCGGATCACGGGTGGTCAGAGTGGTAACCAACGAGCCACGGCCTTTTGAACAGAGTTCAACGGCATCTTCAATGGTGTCGTAAGGAATAACAGTGGCAACCGGACCAAACGCCTCAATATCGTGGGCGCCGCAGCCGTTCTCCGGGTTCCGGCACAGCAGCAGGTGGGGCTCAATGAACGCGCCTTTGTCGGTGCCGTCGCCGGTAGCCTTGAAGTTGCCTTCGCCACCGACAACCAGCTCACTGGTCTTCTGCAGTTCCTGGATGTTGGCTTTTACATCTTCCAGCTGGTCCGTAGAGGCCAGGGCGCCCATGCGTACGCCTTCTACAGCGGGGTCACCCACGGTGACCTTCGACAGCCGCTCCTTCAGTTTGTCGCAGACAGCGTCCACCTGATTTTTCGGTACCAGGATACGGCGGATGGCGGTACATTTCTGACCGGCTTTGGCGGTCATCTCGCGGCCCACTTCCTTCACAAAGATATCGAATTCTTCGTGCTCCGGCGTGACGTCCGGCGCCAGAATGGCGCTGTTCAGGGAGTCCGCTTCGGCGTTGAAGGGAATCGAACGGTTGATGATGTTCGGATGATTCTTGAGTTTACGGGCGGTTGCGGCGGAGCCGGTGAAGGTCACCACGTCTTGTTCTTCGAGGTGATCGAACAGGTCGCCGGTGCTGCCGATAATCAGCTGCAGGCTGCCTTCCGGAAGCGCTCCGGATTCTTGCATCAGGCGAACGGCCAGTTCGGTCACGTAACAGGTGGAAGTGGCCGGCTTGACGATAGAGGGCATGCCTGCCAGGAACGTGGGCGCAAACTTCTCCAGCATGCCCCAGACCGGGAAGTTGTAGGCATCAATATGAACCGCCACGCCGCCCCGGGGCACCAGGATGTGGGTGCCGGCAAAATGGTTGTTCTTGCCCAGCGGAGTCACCGGGCCTTC
>Ga0209942_1002063_pt1 | contig 10446 bp, 9 predicted proteins | sample SalPonR1_A_D2_MG_FD_185695 | JGI IMG/M metagenome (GOLD analysis project Ga0209942, IMG submission 185695) | Salt pond soil microbial communities from South San Francisco under conditions of wetland restoration - Salt Pond MetaG R1_A_D2_MG... ... | reverse complement strand
TCCGACCAGGCGGGCATGACGCCGAAGCGGCTGTATGTCACGGTCTCCGTCAGCGTCTCGACATCGCCGCCATAGAGCCAGATCGCGTCGCTCAGGTTCGGCGCGCCCTGGAACGTGTCGCCGGTGCCATCGTCCATATGACAGGCGGAGCACTGGTTGAGATAGACCTCGGACCCCGCCTCGGCGAGCGCCGCGTCATGCTCCTGACCGGAAAGCTGACGGACGTATTGCACGACCGACGCGATTTCCTCCTCCGTCAGGATTTCGCCGTAGGCAGGCATCTGCGACCAGTGCGTTTCGGGCGATTGCTCGTTCCGGATGCCGTGGGTGACGGTATAGGCGATGTCCTCGATCGTGCCGCCCCAGAGCCAGTCGTCATCGAGGAGGTTGGGATAGCCCTGCGCCCCCGCCGCACCCGATCCGTGGCACTGCGAGCAGTGGCTGCGGAACACCGCGGCTCCGCCGTTGACCGCGTAGCTGTAGAGTTCCTGATCTTCGGTAAAGGCCGCAAGCTCCACAGTCGCCAACCGCTCGATCAGCGCCGCGTTCTGAGCGGTTGCCTCATCGATGTCGGCCTGCACGTTGGCACGTGTCGAGAACCCGAGGAGCCCCGGTGTCGCCTCCTTCACAAGCGGCCATGCCGGATAGGCGATCGTGTAGAGTATCCCCCAGACAATCGTGACGTAGAAGGTCCACAGCCACCAGCGCGGCAGAGGATTGTTGTACTCTTCGATCCCGTCCCAGGAATGGCCTGTCGTTTCGGGTTCGTCGGTCTTCTTCACAGGCGTCTTCTTCACAGGCGTCTTGCTCACGAGCGCGCCTCCTTGTGATGGCCGTCGGCTTCGTCGTCCGAGGCGGGTTTGTCGTCATGCCGGAAAGGGATGTCAGCGCTGTCGCGATGTGTCTTCCTGCTGCCGGGTCTGAACGCGAACAGGACAGCGATGACGAAGGCCGTGAACATCCACACCAGCGTCCTGTTCGCCCAGATCTGTTCGAGAAGGGTCGGTTCCGTCATGGCTGCCTCACCTGCTTTCGACCGGCGTGAAGGTCGAGAAATCGACCAGCGTGCCAAGCATCTGCATGTAGGCGATCAGTGCATCCATCTCCGAGATTCCCGGTTCACCGTCGAAATTCCGGACCTGCGCCTTCGGATAGCGCTCGAGCAGGCCGTCCATGTCACCGAAGGGGTCGACCTGCACCATGAAGTCCGCCCGCGCATTCTCGATCATCTCTTCGGTGTAGGGCACGCCCACGGCCGCATTGGTCCGCAGCAGATCCTCGATATGTTCGGGCGTGATCAGCCGGTCCAGGAGAAAGCCGTATTTCGGCATCACCGATTCCGGCACCACCGACTGCGGGTCGGTGAAGTGATCGACGTGCCATTCGTCAGAGTAGCGGCCGCCGACGCGCGCGAGGTCGGGACCGGTGCGCTTGGACCCCCACTGGAAGGGATGGTCGTACATCGACTCCGCCGCGAGGGAGTAGTGTCCGTAGCGCTCGACCTCGTCCCGCATCGGGCGGATCATCTGGCTGTGGCAGACGTAGCAGCCTTCGCGCACGTAGATGTCGCGACCGGTGAGTTCCAGCGGCGAGTAGGGCCGCATCCCCTCGACATCCTCGATCGTGTTCTCGAGGTAGAAGAGCGGCGCGATCTCGACGATGCCCCCGATCGTGACCACGACGAAGCTGCCGATCAAAAGCGCCGTGGCGTTGGTTTCGAGGAACTTGTGCCGGTCGAGGATCGAGCGGCGCTTGGGCCGGTCGCCGATCCCCGTCGCGGAGGCCGGCATGGGTGTGTCGTTGTCGGATGCCATGTCTCCGATCCTCCTTATTCGGCCGGAGCCATGGCAGGTGTCGCGGCCTTGGCCGGGGACCTGCGCACGGTCATCCAGAGATTGTAGCACATGATGATCGCACCGGTGAGGTAGAGCACCCCGCCCAGGCCGCGGACCACGTACATCGGAAACTTGGCGGCAACCGTGTCGGCGAAGGAATTCACGAGGAAGCCCTGCGCGTCGACTTCACGCCACATCAGGCCCTCCATGATCCCGGTGACCCACATGGACGCCGCGTAGAGCACGATGCCGATTGTCGCGAGCCAGAAGTGCCAGTTGACGAGGCTCAGACTATAGAGCCGCTCGCGGTTCCACAGTCGCGGCACCAGGAAATAGAGCGCGCCGAAGGTGATCATCCCGTTCCAGCCCAAAGCGCCGGAATGCACATGGCCGATCGTCCAGTCGGTGTAGTGGCTGAGCGAGTTGACAGCGCGGATCGACATCATGGGACCTTCGAAGGTCGACATGCCGTAGAAGCCGATCGAGATGGCCATCATCCGGATGATCGGGTCGGTGCGGAGCTTGTCCCATGCGCCCGAGAGCGTCATCAGGCCGTTGATCATGCCACCCCAGGACGGCATCCAGAGGATCACCGAGAATACCATACCGAGCGTCGACGCCCAGTCGGGCAGCGCGGTGTAGTGCAGATGGTGGGGGCCCGCCCAGATGTAGAGGAAGATCAGCGCCCAGAAGTGGACGATCGAGAGCTTGTAGGAGAAGACCGGGCGTTCGGCCTGCTTCGGCACGAAGTAGTACATCATCCCGAGGAAGCCCGCGGTCAGGAAGAAGCCGACGGCGTTATGGCCGTACCACCACTGCACCATGGCGTCCTGCACGCCCGAGAACACCTGGACCGACTTCGAACCCCAGATCGAGACCGGAAGGCTCAGGTTGTTCACGATGTGAAGCATCGCGACCGTCACGATGAAACTGAGATAGAACCAGTTCGCGACGTAGATGTGCTTTTCCTTGCGGATCATGATCGTGCCGAGGAACACCGCGAGGTAGATCACCCAGACGATCGTGAGCCAGAGATCCACGTACCACTCGGGCTCGGCGTATTCCTTGGACTGCGTCGCACCGAGCAGATAGCCCGTCGCTGCAAGCACGATGAACAGCTGATAGCCCCAGAAGACGAACCAGGCCGCGTTGCCGCCCCAGAGACGCGCGGCCGAGGTGCGCTGGACCACGTAGAAGGAGGTCGCGATCAGCGCATTGCCGCCGAAGGCGAAGATCACGGCCGAGGTGTGAAGCGGGCGCAGGCGGCCGAAGTTCATGTAGCCCTGCGCCCACTCGAAGTTGAGACCGGGGAAGGCGAGCTGGAAGGCGATATAGACCCCGACAAGGAATCCGACGACGCCCCAGAACGCGGTGGCGATCACGCCCGCCTGAATCACATCGTCCATATAGCCAGCGTCGGGGACCGGCCGCGGCTCACCCACCCGCCGCAGCGTCCATAGAAACATGCCGCCGGCGACCAGCATGATGATAATCGCGTGGATCATGTACGGCACATCGCGCGCAAAATTCGCTGCAATCGCAGCAAGGAGCGCGACAAGTCCGAGCACGATCAACTTGACGTAATCCCACATCTCTCGAATTCCTTTACGTTGTTCCGGGCCACGAGAGAACGGAGTCCGAGCCCGGTTCGACAGGCTTCTGAATGCGGGGACGCCGGTGAAGCCGCCTTGATCTGGGTCAAAGGCGCGAGAGACTTTGATTGACCAAGGTCAATGCGGTGCCAAGCGACCGGGAGGATGATCGGTTTCGCACCGCAGCCAGGGGAATACAGAAATGGACTACAAGACAATCGTCACCATCGTCCGTGACTACGAGACCGAGCAGTCCGTTCTCAGGGCCGCCGCAGCGATGGCCGATGCTCGGAACGGACACCTGACCGTGGTTTGCCTCGGAATCGACCGTACCCAGCCCGGAGCCTATTACGCGGGCGCGAACGCGATCGCGCTCCAGCAGACGCTTGCCGAAGCCCAGGCCGAGGCGCAGGCCGTCGAGGAGAAGGTGCGCGAGGCGCTCGGCTCCTGGCCGGCGAGTTGCGAAATCATAAGCGTCACGGCGCAGATCGGCGCCGTTGGCCCGCTCGTCGCGGATTTCACCCGGCTCGCCGACCTGTCCGTTCTGCTGAAGCCCTATGGCGACTCACGTTCTGTCGAGGACGTGGCGATCGTCGAGGGCGCGCTGTTCGGAAGCCGCACGCCGGTGCTCATCCTGCCGCCCGGCGTGGACACTGCGCCCAGGCCGGAATCAGCCGTGATCGCATGGAACGAGAGCATCGAATCCCTGACCGCGGTGCGAGCCGCGATGCCGATGCTGAAGGCGAGCAAGACGGTCAACATCGCCATCATAGATCCGCCATCGCACAGTTCCGACCGGTCGGATCCGGGGGGCGCTTTCGCGGAGATGCTTGCCCGTCACGGCCTCCGCCCGGACATCGCGGTCCTCGCGAAGACGATGCCGCGCGTCTCCGACGTGATCTGTCGGCATGTGCGCGACATCGGAGCCGATCTGGTCGTCATGGGCGGCTACGGTCATTCGCGGTTCCGCGAAGCAATCCTCGGCGGCGCGACGCGAAACATGCTGGAGATGGCGGAAGTCCCGCTTTTGATGGCCCACTAGGCCAGAACGCCGCCGTCCGTATCGTCCCCGGTCTCGGCCATCAGCCGGTCGACGCTGGGGATCAGAATCTGCCGCTTGCCCTCGAGCTGGATCACGCCCTCCCGCTTGAGAGCCGAGATCTGGCGGCTCACCGTCTCGAGCGTCAGCCCCAGATAGTCCGCCATCGATTCGCGCGTGAGCGGCAGGTCGATCTGGATGCGGCCATCGCTCATGCGGGACTTGGCCGATGTGTCGCGCCGCGCGATGATGGCGAGCAGGCTCGCGATCTTCTCGCGCGCCGTCTTCCGGCCGAGCAGAAGCATCCATTCCCGCGCCGCGTCGAGCTCGTCGAGCGCCATCTCCAGAAGCCGCTGACCGATATGCGGCGTCGTGAGCATGAGCTCTTCGAACTGACGTCTGCGGAAGCAGCAGAGGGTAACTGGCGCGATGGCGGTAACGTCGTACGCCGCGACCTCGCGGCCAGGCCGGCCGACGAAATCCGACGGCAGGAGAAGACCCACCATCTGCGTGCGACCGTCCTCCATCGCCTGGGTCAGCGTCGCGACCCCGGTCACGACGGACGCGACGAAATCCATCTTGTCACCGGACCACAGTATGTTCTGGCCCGCGTCGAAGCTTCGGTAGAACTTGATTTGCTCGAGTTGCTGAAGCTCGTCCGGTTCGCACCGCGCGCAGACCGCGCGATGGCGGATCGGGCAGTCGCTACAACTCTTGAGATCGAAGACCGTTCTGTTCATCTGCATTTCCCACCCGCTTGATGTGGATCAAAGCGGGATCCTTGTTCGCCTGTCAACGCTACTTGACATGAGCACGCTCTCGCAACTCCGCAAACTCGGTCTTTTCGACGCACGTGTGCCGCGATACACGAGTTATCCAACCGCCAACCACTTCTCGTCTTCGGTCGGGCCCGGGCAGTTCTCCGAATGGCTCGCGGCGGTTCCCCATGACGAGGGCGTGTCGCTCTATATCCACGTGCCGTTCTGCCGCAGGCTCTGCTGGTTCTGTGCCTGTCGCACTCAGGGGACGAGCACCGCAGCACCTGTGCGCGCTTACCTGGACACGCTCAAGTCCGAGATCAACATGGTTGCGGCCGCGTTACCCGACGGCATCCGTCTCAAGCGCCTCCACTGGGGCGGCGGCACGCCGACCCTGATGGATCCGGACATGATCACCGAACTGGCGGGCCTCGTCGCGGAGCGTCTCCCGTTCGACGACGACCACGAGTTCTCCGTCGAGATCGACCCCAACGAGATCGACGAGGCACGGCTCGACGCGCTTGCCCGCGCCGGGCTGAACCGGGCGAGCATCGGCGTTCAGGACTTCGATCCGACCATTCAGGAGACGATCGGACGTCCGCAGAGCTTCGCGATCACCAAGGCTGCGGCCGACGGACTGCGGGAGCGCGGCATCAGGAGTCTGAACATAGACATCCTCTACGGCCTGCCCCACCAGAGCGAAAAGCGGATTTCCGAGAGCGTTCAGCAGGTTCTTTCGCTCTCGCCCGACCGCGTGGCCCTCTACGGCTACGCGCACGTACCCTGGATGGCGCGGCGTCAGTCGATGATCCCGACGGAGACGCTGCCTTCCCCCGAGGACCGTCTCGGCCTCTACGACACGGCGCGCCAGTTGTTCGTCTGGGACGGGTACCGAGAAATCGGGATCGACCATTTTGCACGGCCGGGAGACGGCCTCGAAGTGGCCGAGCGCGAAGGGCGGCTTCGGCGGAACTTCCAAGGATATACCGACGACACCGCGGCCGCGCTGATCGGCATCGGCGCGTCCTCGATCTCGCGCTTCCCGCAGGGCTTCGCACAGAACAACGCCGCGACGTCCGGCTATCAGGAGGCCATCAGGGCCGGCCGGTTCGCGACCGCCCGCGGGCACGTCTTCACGCGGGAGGATCTGATTCGCGAGGCGATGATCGGGGCGCTGATGTGCGATTTCCGGATCGATTTCGGCAGGATCGCCGGGCAATTCGGCATCACCTCGGCCGATGTGGCGTCGCGCCTGGATGGAATAGACGATGTGTTTCCGGGAATGCTGGCGCACGAGACGGACGCGATCGAAATCCGCCGGGACGCCCGGCCGCTGGCCCGGATGATCGCCAGGTTTCTCGACACATACGCCGTCAGCCAAACCGGGCATTCCGCAGCCATCTAGGACGTCAGCGCCAGTCGAAGAATCCCTCGCCCGCCTGGCCGAGAAGTCTCGCCGCCATTGCTTGACCGATCTCCGGCCCGTCCTCGACGGAGCCGGAGTCATCGTCGGAGAGCGCCTCGGATCCATCCGTGCGAAGAATCTCCCCCCTCAGCCGGATCGAGCCGCCGTCGAGTTCGGCGAGCCCGGCGATCGGCGTCTCGCACGACCCGTCGAGCGCGGCCAGAAAGGCGCGTTCGGCCGCGAGGCGCTGTCCCGTCGCAGTATCGTGGATCGCTTCGAGCAGGGCCGCGGCGCGGCTGTCGTCCGTGCGCCTTTCGATGCCGATGGCCCCTTGCGCGACAGCTGGCAGCATCTCGTCCGGCAGGATCGCCGATGCCGCGACATGCGCCATGCCGAGCCGGTTCAACCCCGCCATCGCGAGGAACGTGCAGGCGGCGACCCCGTCCTCCAGCTTCCTGAGCCTCGTCTGGACGTTGCCGCGAAACTCGACGACCTCGAGATCGGGCCGGCGGTTGAGAAGCTGCGCCTTGCGGCGGAGGCTCGACGTCCCGACCTTCGTCCCCGGTTCGAGCGCCGACAGGTCCGGCACGGTCGGCGAGACGAACGCGTCGCGCACGTCCTCGCGCGGAAGGTAGCAACCGAGCGTGAGGCCAGCCGGCTGATCCACCGGCATGTCCTTCATCGAATGGACGGCGATGTCGATTCCGCCCGACAGCATCTCCTCCTCGATCTCCTTGGTGAACAGGCCCTTGCCGCCGATCTCCTTCAGCGGACGGTCGAGAACCCTGTCGCCGGTCGTCTTGATGACGACGATCCCGAATGCCTCCTCCGGCAGATCGAAGGCCTCGGCGAGGCGGTGGCGGGTCTCGTTCGCCTGCGCGAGGGCGAGCGGCGAGCCGCGGGTTCCGATGCGGAAGGGTTTGGCGGGGGAGGGAAGATCGAGAGCCATTCCCGACCTTTAGCCGCGTCGTGACGCGCTGACAACGCCCATTGTATTGACATTCGGACACTGGCGCGGGACGACCATAAACGAATGATTAGACGGGGAAAACGATGGCCGACACCAAGAAGCTGATGCGGGCGCTCGCGGGCGAGGTTCTTCCGGTTCCCCCGATCTGGATGATGCGGCAGGCGGGGCGCTACCTGCCCGAGTACCGCGCGACCCGGGCCGAAGCGGGCGATTTCCTCTCGCTGTGCTACAATCCGGCGCTCGCCGCCGAAGTGACACTCCAGCCGATCCGGCGCTACGGCTTCGACGCCGCGATCCTTTTCGCCGACATCCTGCTGATCCCCGACGCGCTGGGCGCGGACCTCTGGTTCGTGACCGGCGAGGGGCCGCGCCTGTCGACCATCACGTCCGAAGAGGACTTCGCGAAGCTCAAGGGACCGGGCGACATCCACGACCACCTCGCCCCGATCTACGAGACGGTGCGGATTCTCTCGCGCGAACTGCCGCAGGAGACGGCGCTCATAGGATTTGCGGGAGCGCCCTGGACGGTGGCCACCTACATGATCGCTGGACGCGGGACCCCGGACCAAGGGCCGGCGCATGCGCTGAAGGCCGAGAACCGGGCGCTGTTCGAGGCTCTGATGGAACGGCTGACGCTGGCCACCATCGAATATCTCTCGCGCCAGATCGAAGCCGGAGCGGAGGTCGTGAAGATCTTCGACAGCTGGGCAGGGTCTCTGAAAGGTGACGATTTTCAGAAGTTCGCGCTTGAACCTGCGACACGAATCATCGCCGAGATCAAGGCGCGGCATCCGGGCGTGCCCGTCATCGCCTTCCCGCGGGAGGCCGGGGACGGCTACATCGGATTCGCAAAGGCGACGGGGGCGGACTGCGTGGCGATCGACAATTCGGTCAGCGCCGATTGGGCGGCCGAGCACGTTCAGACGGACGGCTGCGTGCAGGGAAATCTCGATCCGAAACACATGGTGACGGGCGGCCAGCCATTGATCGACGCGACGAAGCGGATCGTGCGCGCCTTTTCCGGCGGTCCGCACATCTTCAATCTGGGTCATGGCATCACGCCCGATGCGGACCCTGAGAACGTTCAGGTCATGATAGACGCGATCCGCGGCTGAGCGCCGGAAAAACTCGGCATACGCGGCGTCGGGAAGCGCTCCTGTCCGAATAAGCGGTGCCCCGGCCGAAGCCGGGGCTCCGCCGGTGAAGACCGCGGGCGCGGTCAGTTCGAAGTCGCCCCATCGCCGGCGCCGCCTTCACCCGCCGCCATCTCTTCCTGCACGCGCATCGCGATGTCCTGCTGCGTCTCGCGGAGCGTCGGGCCGATCTCCCGGTAGAAGCTCTGCATGAAGGGCTGCATCTTCTCGGCGACCGACTGCCCCTCTTCGCTCTCGTAGAATTCGTTCAGTGCCTCGAGTTCCTCCAAGGTGAAGGCGTCGACCGCGGCGGTCGTCATCGCCGACTGGAGATTCGGGCGCACGTCCTCGAATTCCTCGTCGATGATGCCGGCAATCGTCTGGATCTGCTGGTCGCTCAGTTGCGCGCCGGTGGCCTGGAGCTGCGCGACGAAGGTGTCGGTCGAAAGAATCTCGTCGATCGCCGTCTGCATGGCCTGGCTTTCGACGTAGCTTTCTGCGGCCTCCCGCAGGTCGCTCTGGTCTTCCTGCGCGATGGCGGGCGCCGCCAAAAGCGCGGTCGCGGCGATGATGGCTATACGGGTCATGTGTCCTCCGGTCTGGATTTGAGTCGCACCGCAACGCGGGCGAGCGGCGAAGGTTTCGCCAGCGCGTGACAGACCGCTGGCATCCATCGCGCATCGGCGGCAAGCTCCCGCGCGAGTCGGGGAGATGAGACATGAAGAACACGGACCAGATCTGGAACATCGTCGACGGCAAACGCGAGGCCTACAGGGCCCTCGCCGACCGGGTCTTCGAGACGCCCGAGATCGCCTATACCGAAACCCGCTCGGCCGCCGCCCACGCCGAGCAGCTTGCCGCGGAAGGGGCGCGAGTGACGCAGACGCTCGCCGGCATCCCGACCGCGGTGATGGGGGAATGGGGCGACGGCGGACCGGTGATCGCGATCCTGGGCGAGTACGACGCGCTGCCCGGCCTCGGACAGGAGCCCGGGGTGGCCGAGGAGCGGCCGGTGGGCAGATTCGGCCATGGCTGTGGGCACAACCTTCTGGGCTCGGCGGCGCTGATGGCGGCGGCGAGCCTCGCGGGCTGGCTTAAGGAGACGGGCCGGCCGGGACGTGTGCGCTACTACGGCTGTCCGGCCGAGGAAGGCGGCGCGGCCAAGACCTTCATGGTGCGCGACGGGCTGTTCGAGGACGTGGACGCCGCGATCACCTGGCACCCCGGCGACTACACGGGGGTCGTGGGCGGCGGGTTCCTTGCGAACACGCGGATCGACTTCACCTTCCACGGCATCGCCTCGCACGCGGCGGCGGCACCGGAACTGGGCCGATCGGCGCTGGATGCCGTCGAGCTGATGAACATCGGCGTGAATTACATGCGCGAGCACATGCCCGACGACGCGCGGGTGCACTACGCCTATCTCGACGCGGGCGGCGAGGCGCCGAACGTGGTGCAGGCGAAGGCCACCGTGCGCCAGCTTGTCCGGGCGTCCAGTAACCGGGAACTTCTCGCGCTGGTCGAGCGGGTGAAGAGGATCGCCGACGGCGCGGCGCTGATGACGGAGACGCACGTCACCCCGCATGTGGTCTCGGCGGTGTCGAACGTGCTGGGCAGCGGGCCGCTCGAACGCGCGATGGAGGCGCAGATGGAGCGACTTGGGCCGCCGCCCTTCGACGAGGCGGACCGGGAGTTCGCGCGGGCGATCCAGGCG
>Ga0209942_1002061_pt1 | contig 10455 bp, 12 predicted proteins | sample SalPonR1_A_D2_MG_FD_185695 | JGI IMG/M metagenome (GOLD analysis project Ga0209942, IMG submission 185695) | Salt pond soil microbial communities from South San Francisco under conditions of wetland restoration - Salt Pond MetaG R1_A_D2_MG... ... | reverse complement strand
CCGGCGGGCCAAAATCGATCGATATGCTGTTCGATCTGGATCCGCTTTCTTCCATGCTCATAAAACTGGGGTTTCATCTGCCGGATATCAGAGAAGAAGAAGTTCTTCTTAATGAGGGGTCATTCCATTCAGGCAAGGCGATGGTTATCCGGGGGGTTGGGCAAAAAAGCGGAGACCAATACCCTTAACCACGGCTTTCTAATTCTTCTATTCTCTTCTCCAGGCTTTCTACTTTTTCGGTGAGCTGATGCAGCATATGGATAATGATAATGTGCGTTTTCTTGGCATCGATACCCACGACGCTCTCCTCACTTCCAATCAGCTTTTCAATCTCCGCATACTCTTTTTCTGAGATATCCATCTTTCTGAATTTCATATTGGTTTTTAAAAAAGAAGTTACTGCTTGGTCTCCAGCCCACCTGCAGCTAATCTGCTGTAACCACCAATGTTGTAGACGTTTTCAAACCCCTGGTTTTTCATCATTTTAGCTGCCTGTCCGCTTCTGTTTCCAGACCGGCAGTAGAGATAATACGTTTCATCTTTATCCAGATCAGAAAGCTTTTCCTGGAAATCACCGTTTAAAATATCGTACTGAGCATCAGTGATAGAAAGATGTCCCGCATTGTACTCGTCCCTGGTGCGCACGTCAATCACCACACCCTCACCTTCCTGAAACTTCTCTTTAAATTCTTCTACTGTGAGGTTTGTATCGTCAGATTTGGAAAAAAAGTTAAACATACCAATACCCAGAATTGTGACTAAAATTAAGATTGCTGCTTTTTTCAACATCGAAGGTCCGTTTTGTTTGTTGATTTTGAATCATCGTAAACTTTATGAGATTCGGAATCATTCCGGAATCAATCGAATAACAGGTTGTTAAGATACCTATAAATTGGCAAAAAATAAGTGTCGCCATGCAGGATTAAAGATTTGTTTGAAGAGGAGAAAACCTGTCTGGCAGATGTGAGCGCACATTTTCCCGGCAGTACTGAACGGCATCATCAATATCAAAAAAGAAATTCTCTTCGCCAATTTTCTCCGTCATGCCGGTACGCTTCAGCTTATCACGTACCGGGCCAATCGCTGCAGCGATCATAAGATTGACATTTTTTCCCCTTAGTGTTTCATAAATTTTTTCCAGAGCATGAATACCGGTGGAATCGATGTAGTTGATTGCGGATGCATCAAGTATAAATGCGGCCAGCGAATCCTCTTCTCTTTTTCCTACCAAAGCATTTACACGGTTTGTAAAGTGATCGGTATTTGCAAAATATAAAGACGCATCAAACCGAAATATCAACATTTCCGGTTCAATAATTGCATTTTTGTAGCGCTCCACGTTCCTGAACTTATCGGTATTTCCAAGGCGCCCGAGCTCGGCACTGTGTGGAAAGGTACTGCTGTAAATCACCATGATGAGCGACAGCAAAACGCCAATACCGATGCCCTCCTCAATTCCCAGGATAAGCGTTGCCAAAAACGTCACTGCAAGCATTGAGAAATCTTTACGATCTGTTTTCCAGAGATCAACCATCTCCCTGAAATTGAACAGGCCCGCAACGGCAACCACAATAATTGCTGCCAGAACAGCTTTCGGCAGATAGTAAAAGAGTGGTGTAATAAAAAGAACGGTAAGTCCCACAATTGCTGCACTGATGACGGACGCTACGGTACTGGTAGCACCCGACTGTGCGTTTACTGCCGTTCTTGAAAATCCGCCGGTTGTGGGGAAAGATTGAAAAAATGCACCTCCGATATTGGCGCTTCCAAGCGCAACCAGCTCCTGATTTGGGTCAATGCGATAGCCCTCTTTCTTGGCAATTGCTTTCGCCACTGCGATCGACTCCATATAACTCACCAAAGAGATCACCAGGATAACCGGGAACAGCAGCTTTAGATCGGCTATTGAGATAAACTCTGTGCCAAAAGATGGCAAACCTTCGGGAATATCACCTACAATAGAAACCCCAAGCTCATGAAACGAAAATGCATATGTTAGCAGGATTCCGGCTGCTACGGCAACAAGAGCCGAGGGGATTCGTTTGCTCCATCTTTTGATGAGAATGATTCCGGCAATGGAGCCAGTGCCAATCATAACCGTAATGGGATCTGCCTCATGAATACGCTGTGCCACTTCAAACAAAATCATATGAATCTGCCGGATACCATCCAGATCGATACCCGTAATATTGGGAATCTGGCTGGCACCAATAATGAGAGCTGCAGCAGATGTAAATCCGCTGAGTACCGGATGTGACAGAAAGTTGACGAGAAACCCCATTCGAAAAATTCCCATCAGCAGCTGAAAAAGCCCTACCCCCAAAGCTGTAAGCAGCGCCAGCGATATAAACCGACTGCTTCCGGGATCGGCAATCTCCCCCACGCCGGCAATTACAAGAAGCGAAACCATGGCAACCGGGCCAACCGCAAGTTGCTTCGACGATCCAAATAACGCATAGATAAACAGTGGCACAATAGCCGCATAGAGCCCGTAAACCGGTGGCATACCCGCCAAAATTGCGTAAGCCATTCCCTGCGGTATAAGCATAATACCCACCGTTATGCCCGCACTCACATCTCCCTGAAAAGCGCTCCGGCTGTAATCCTGGAGCGTGCGAATCAGCGGAAATATTTTTCCGAGATGTTTGATGACCTGGTCCATAATTTATCTTTCAATGGCAGCTTTAGATTTTACTGCCGGCCTGTATCCGGTGCTGGTTAAGCTGATGCGGTTTTTGACATATATTCCGTGAAAAGATCATCCACCTGAGCCACATTAAAACCTTCACTCTGCAGAAAAGCGGCAGCAACGGCAGACCGTGCACCCGTCATGCAGTGTACATAGATTTTTTTATCATCCGGAAGTTCATCCTTTCTGTCCAGAAGCCTCGTATGCGCAATATTCAATGCGCCATCGATGTGCGATTCCTCAAATTCAGTGGCCTTTCGAACATCCAGAATCATGCTGCTGTCATCTCCGTTATCTGCAACATCAAACGTCACCATTTCCATCACCCTCATATCGCCTCCCTGCTCCTTATACATCAGCAGGTCATCGGGCGTGCAGTAACCCACTACGTTATCGAGGCCTATTCTGTATAGGTCTCGCGCCGCCTCATCCACATCGTGATTACGAACCACCATGTAAATCTCTTTTTCTTCGGTTACGTACGAGCCCGCCACTGTATTGAACTGCTTATTCAAAGGCGAGGAAAGGGAACCGGGAATATGGCCTGAAACAAAATCTCCTCGGCTTCGGGTGTCAAGAATTACTGCATTCTCTTTTTGTGGCAGCAATTCCAGCTCTTTTTGGGTTAAATGTTTGGGTGACGGCACGCCCCCTATAACGGCCGGACCTCTTCGGTTATCCCGTTTCATGCGGGCAAAATAGAGTGGTGGTTCCGGCTGCCCTTCAAGAATAAACTTCACAAACTCCTCTTCTGATGAGGCCGACTTCACCGAGTTGTTGTATTTCAGCTCATACCCAACTGTTGACTCAGGAATGGCGCCCAACGCTTTTCCACACGCACTGCCTGCACCATGGCCAGGCCACACCTGCAGATATTCGGGCACATTTTTAAACTGTTCCACAGACTTAAAAAGAGTTCGCGCTGAGGGCTCCATAACGTTTTTTTGCCCTGCTGCCGACTCCAGCAGATCTGGACGCCCTACATCTCCCACAAATACGAAATCTCCGGTAGCAATACCCATTGGTTCATCAGCAACGGCTCCGTCAGTTACAAAGTAGCTTAAATGTTCAGGAGTATGCCCGGGCGTAAACCACGCTTTGATTCTAATATTTCCAATCTCAATTTCGTCGCCGTCTTTAAGCAGCTGGTAGTTGTAATCACTGTCGTTCAGCCATTCATACTTCCAGTCGGCATCTCCTTCATCCGAGGCGTACACTTTTACACCTCTCTCTGCAAATTCTCGCAGGCCGGAAATGAAGTCTGCGTGAATGTGGGTATCTGCGGCAGCCACAATTGTCAGATTTTGGCGGGCAGCCTCTTCGATATACTGGTCAATATCCCGCATCGGATCGATTATCATCGCTGTTCCATTGGCCTGGCATCCAATCAAATAAGCATACTGAGCCAGTTTTTCTTCAAAAAATTGTTTAAAGTACATGGTTCTTACTGGTTTTGTTCTTGTTGATCTGTTCTTATCTGTTAATTTCTTTACTAATCACACAATTCCTCTGCAAGCGAATCAAATCTAATGCATCATAACGACCGATCTGTTTATTCATCCACACGTTTTTCCTGAAGTGAATAGGCTTTTTCACCCTCTTTTAGCCACACACCCCATATTTTGCTATAGGGGTGAATAAGGTCTGTTTTCCCCGTTTCGTTTACAAGCTCACCGCCACGATTCACCCACTCAAATATACCTCCATAGAGATTCCGGACGTTTGTATAACCGGCTTCCTGCAACTTCTCACCAATTTTTTCACTGCGATAGCCTACTGAACAATACAGTATAATAGGTTGATTTTTATCTGCATCAGGTAGAGAGTCTTTCGTAAATACATTGTATCCAACATGCTTCGCTCCCGGAATATGGCTCACCAAAAATTCCTCTTCTTCCCTGGCGTCGAGCAAAAGGTAGTTTTCATCATTTAAAGCAGAAAGTGAATCTACTGCAATAAACGGAACCGACTCAGAGAGAATAGTATTTAAGAACGCATCGAAAACGGGGTTTTCCGTCTCCGGGTCTGATTTACAGGATACGGTCATCATCAATAAACTTAAAAAAAGCGGCAATATGTCACGGCACGCTTTGTGGTTTAGAATCATATTATAAAATAGAGTTTTTCAGGATAGACTGCATAATTTCGTCGGTTAAACATCTGTTCATGTTAGTGCACTATATTTACTGTCGTAGAGCCTAAATTTAGATTCACTAAATCTCAATGTGGCTCACTCGAATTTGCATGACCATTCGGTAAGCTTTCTCATATGGATTCATGCGGAATGGGAGGTTAAAACAGTAGAATTGTAATAGTCACATTTACAGTTATAAAATTAGCATGGTAACTTTTTTTTAATTCTTAAAACTCAAAACTGATGATAAAATTATTAATACTCTCTGTTATAATGGTATTCGGCAGTCTGTCATCTGCTGAAGACCCTGAACATTTTGTAGTCCTCACCTCGGATGATGCCGAAACACAAATGATGGCCATGGTTCTTGCTACGCAATCTGTAAATAAGGATGTTGCCATTTCGGTGCTTTTATGCAGCAACGCGGGGTACCTTGCCATAGAGGGAGAAGAGTCCCCATTATTTGCCCCGGCAAACAGATCACCTAAACAGCTGCTAACCGGCCTGATTGAGCGTGGAGTTGAGGTGAATGTATGCGGAATATTTCTTCCCAATCGTAACTACACGGAAGAAGATTTGCTGGAAGGTGTAGGTATTGCCAGTCCGCCCGACGTAGCCGAATACATGAGAAAACCCGGTGTCCGATTCTTTACTTTTTAAAACCGTGAATTCTTTTAAATTGAAACATGCTGAAGAATAAACCCACATGGATTAAGCTTCTGATTGTTTGCATTGGGTGTATTGTCATTGCCAGCATAATTGGACTTATCATTTCAACCTTCACTTAAATTTACCGGATCATGAAAAAGAATATGGGAACCGTTGACAAAGTCATTCGCATAATTGTTGCCATCGTTATTGGCGTGCTTTATTTCACCGGACAAATTACCGGCACCGCCGCCATTATTCTCGGTATACTTGCAATTGTATTTTTATTAACCAGTATTGTAGGCACCTGTCCGCTTTATCTGCCTCTGAGCCTTTCAACAAAGAAAGATTAATTCATAAAATCGCCCGCCATTATGGCTAAACGAATTCTCATTGCCGGCGGGGGGCACTCATCTCTGCCCATTATTAAAATGGGTGGCCAATGGAAAAAGAGAGGATACTCTGTATCACTAATCTCATCGGAACCGTACTTGGTCTACTCTGGCGGCCTCCCCCAGTTTATGGGAGGATTTTACTCTTTTGATGAGATCTCCATCAATCTGAAAAGCCTCTGTAAGAGATACAGCACAGAATTTATTCACGACACGGTTACATCGCTGGAGTCAGATAATAATCTCATAAAAACAGAGAGTGGCCGTGATTACAATTATGACGTATTGTTGATAAACGTTGGTGCAAAAACAGACGTAAAAACCCGGGCCGAAAATGTATACCCGGTTAAGCCGATGCCAGAGCTGGTTCCGTTATTAAACAGACTCAAAGAAGGGACCATAAAACAACTGCTAATTGCAGGAGGAGGTGCAGCCGGAACCGAGATTGCACTCAACATTTCTCATCCCGATTCTGCCATTCAAACAGAACTTACGCTTTATGAGCATCAGTCGTCCATTCTTTCATCCTTTCCTGAAAAAGCTGCCCGAATAGCTTCAGATACCCTGAATAAGCGAGGTGTAACCATAAAAACAGGCAGATCTTATAGTAAAGAAGACACAAATAATTTTACTGCTGTAATTGACGCAACCGGAAACAGTCCGTCTTCCTTGTCTCTGCATCATGATCTGGCCACAGGACAGCAAAACCGCATTCTCACACGGTCCTCTCTGCTTGTTAACGGAACAGACAATATCTTTGCTGCCGGAGATACAGCCGATGTAGATGGCAATAACTATGCCGCTGTTGGCGTTCATGCCGTCAAACAAGGGCCGCTGCTCCGCAAGAATATTATACAACTGCTCGAAGGCCGCGAACTTAAATCCTACAAGCCATACCCCGTTAATCCCCTCATACTCTCCAATGGCAATAGTGATGCGATCTTTACTGCAAATGGATTTTGCAGCCGTGGAGAGTGGGCATCTGTCTTAAAATTTGTTTTAGACATGAACTGGCTCGAAAAATATACACAGCCGCGACACAATCGCAGGAGTCTGCCGAAACTTCTTAATGCAGGTTACAAACGGGCGAACAAAAAGTAGTATGCGGGCATACAGAGAGCGATTTGGTGCTAAATTAATTCTGTGTGGTCTTTGCTCGCCGAAACAGAAACTTCTATCTTATCGAGGTAATAAAAATAATAATTGATATCTCTGTATATGACTTTTTTAAACATATTTTTTATGATGGCACCCCCCGATGGCGATGGTGGCGGAGCCATGATTAACCTGCTTTTTTTGGGAGCTATTTTCTTTGTTTTCTACTTCTTTATAATCCGTCCGCAAACCAAGCGGCAAAAAGAGGTGCAGAAAAAAGTAAGCGAAATGAAAAAGGGCGATAAAGTTGTGACCGGCGGCGGTATGTACGGTATCGTGAACTCCATCGATGATGATACAGTTTTATTGGAAATAGACAGTGGAGTAAAAGCACGATTTCAAAAGAGCTCTATTACAGACGTTAACCCGGGAAAGAACAAATAAACGTCTCTTTCACTCTCTTCCCCGCGTTTTCGAGAGTGTATGAACCAACATTGAATCCAGTTTTATATGTCAGACACAACCTTCAATACGATACCGGAAGCCATTGAGGATATCCAAAATGGAAAGATGATTATCGTGGTAGATGATGAAGACAGGGAGAACGAAGGGGATTTTGTGATGGCTGCCGATGTTGCCACACCCGAAGCCATCAATACAATGGTGAAGCACGGACGCGGCCTGGTTTGTGTGCCTATTACGGACCAGCGGGCACGTGAGCTTGACCTGGATTATATGGTGACCGAAGGAGCAGATCCGGACGAGGCCGCATTTACCATTTCGGTAGATCACAAAAACCTGACTACAACCGGAATTTCCGCTCCCGACCGTGCCAACACAATAAAAGAGCTCATTAACCCCGACGCCAAGCCCTCAGATTTTCGACGGCCCGGGCATGTTTTCCCGCTAAAAGCCGTGGATGGGGGTGTATTGAGGCGCGCAGGACATACAGAGGCAGCTATCGATCTTGCCCGCCTTGCCGGGTTTTCTCCCGCTGGTATTATCTGCGAAATAATGCACGATGATGGCGAAATGGCCAGGCTTCCAGAGCTCATAAAACTGGCTGATAAATTTGGGATGAAGCTGATCACCATCAAGGATCTTATTGCCTATCGAATGAAGCATGAGTCCCTGGTAAAGAATATTATGTCGGTTGATATGCCTACTATTCATGGAGATTTCAAGCTTCATGTTTTTGAGGAAAAGCTGACCGGCGAGCATCACCTTGCACTTACAAAAGGCGTTTGGGGAAAAAATGATCCGGTTCTGGTGCGCGTGCATTCGGCAAATCCCCTGGCCGATATCTTTGGCAGTAAACGCAGTGACAAAACCGGACTGCTCCATCAGAGCTTCAAACTGATTGAGCAGGAGGGACGTGGTGTGGTTCTTTATATGGACCAAACAAGCCGGGAGTACAGTATTATCGACCAGATTACTGTTATTAAACTTCAGGATGAAGGACTCTCCAAGGAAGAAATTCGGTCAAGACTTGGTGCAAAAATGGACTCCAGGGATTACGGTGTGGGAGCTCAGATTTTACATTCGCTGGGCATCAGAAAACTGCGCCTGCTTACCAATAACCCCGTAAAACGAGTGGGACTCAACAGTTTTGGCCTCGAAATGACCGAAGAAGTACCTATTCCCATCGACCATCTTGATACCGATCATCCCGCAGAAAAAATAGACTCTCCCCAACAAAAAGAGGGATTTCTGAAACGTCTGCTGCTGGAATAAAAGTTAAGCCTCTATTGCGAGGTGTTCTGCTCTTCCATTCCCTCAGCACTCTCCTGCTCTGAAACAGTGGGTGATGACTGCATTTCATTTAAATCTTCACCGGAATCATCATTATTTTCTGTTTCCGGCATTAGTTTTTTATGAAAAAGTAGCAAAACAATGATGGATGTGCTTATAGCCATGTCGGCTACATTAAAGATGTAGGGAAACACGGGCCAGTCATTAATATGAAGCGTAAAGTGTATAAAATCTACCACATGCCCATCCAGAACACCACCGTACCCTCCAATAATCCCCATAAAAATACGATCAATAATATTTCCAAGGGCTCCACCCACAATCAGGCCCATACAAATTAAATAGCCTAAATTTGCACTGCTAAGATTGAATAAAATATAGCCCAGAATAGCTATGGTGGCAATAATAGCAATGGTGCTTATCACGGGAGTGGAAAGCCAGTCCATACCCAGGGCCATACCGGGGTTTTTGGTAAAATTAAATGCCAGCCAGCCCTCGATGATTTCATAGTAGTGAAGGCTCGGATCTGTTCGAACTTTAAATTTCGTGATCTGATCGATGATCACAATAATGACAGCCGGCACAAATAGTGCTGTTAACTTTTTCCCTGTAGATGACAATGGGCGTCCTTTTCGGTTTATCGGCGTTTTAGTTTTGCCTCGATACTGAGCTGCGTATGCGGCACTGCCTCAAGACGTCCTTTTGCTATTTTTTTACCTGTAACCTTGCATACACCGTAGGTTTTATTATCTATTCGTTTTAATGCATCATCCAGATAACGAATAAATTTTTTGGTACGGTTAAAAAGCATATAGGTTTTTTCGCGTTCCTGTGCGTCTGTGCCGGCATCAGCCATATGGAAGGAATATGCCGATTCATCCGAGGAATTTTCCATGCTTTCACGAAGCAGGTTCTGCAGAGTATTCAATTCATTTTCAGATTCATCTCTTTTCTTGAGAATGATCTGTTTAAAATACTCGAGCTCCTCATCACTGTAAGGAGATACTCTTTCGTTGTCTTTGTTTTCTTTTGATGAGGCCATAATCAACCAAGCTATTTATTAATTGTTCTGCGAATAGAAATTTCTGTGTCCATACCTTCAATATCCCACGTTTTAACGAAATCCGATACATCCAAAACCGACATCTGAATTTCCTCCGCTAATGTTTCTGATTTTATCGTATCTAAAGAAGATTCCACTGCTTTTTGAAGTTCTTCAGATCCGTCAAATCCAATAGTGATGCGGTCTGTCACGTCAAAGTCCGCTTCTTTTCTCATATTCTGGATTCGGTTAACAAACTCCCTCGACATACCTTCACGTATCAATTCGGGAGTCAACTCTGTATCCACAGCAACTGTAATGCCCTTCTCCGTTTCCACAGACCATCCTTGCAAACCACTTCTCTGAATCTCCAGTTCATCTGAAGTAATTCTTACGGAACTTCCATCGTCGAGTGTTAGTTCCAACACACCTTTATCTTCAAATTGAGAAATTTCTTCTGTACCTAGTTGTCCAACTTTGGCAGCTACTGCTTTCATCTTCTTGCCAAGCCGTTTACCCAGTACAGGGAAATTGGGTTTTGCTGTTTTGCTAACGATACCGGAATCGTCATCAACGTATTCAATTTCTTTAACGTTAACTTCATCCAGAATGATATCCTTTACAGCCTCTACTACAGATCGCTGCTCTTCTCCCATTGGGAGTATAATTTTCGAGAGCGGCTGACGTACATTCACATCAATCT
>Ga0209942_1002049_pt1 | contig 10488 bp, 10 predicted proteins | sample SalPonR1_A_D2_MG_FD_185695 | JGI IMG/M metagenome (GOLD analysis project Ga0209942, IMG submission 185695) | Salt pond soil microbial communities from South San Francisco under conditions of wetland restoration - Salt Pond MetaG R1_A_D2_MG... ... | reverse complement strand
CTTTAGTTGGTTCTAAAGATTATTTTGCTACTAGTTCTTTTCCAAAGGGTTGTTCTTTAGAAAAAAATGAATGCTTATTTACCCCTCAATTTAACGTCGCTATTAACGGAAAAAGACAACCGGGTTCCGCTTTAAAACCTTTTATTTACGCCGCTGCTTTCGAAGAGGGTTACACTCCAACAAGTACAGTAATTGACGAAAAAACTAATTTCGGAAAATGGGGAGAAGATGATTATATTCCTCAGAATTATGATGAATTATTTCGTGGAGAAGTAACTTTAAAAGAATCTTTAGCTCAATCTTTAAACGTTCCTTCGGTAAAGGTTTTATTAAATTTAGCGGGATTAAATAAAAGTGTTGAATTAATAAAAAAATGTGGCATTAATACTAATATACCGAAACTACCATCAATTGTTTTAGGTTCGGGTGAAGTAACGTTATTAGATATAACAAGTGCTTACGGAGTTTTTCCAAACGAAGGAAAAAAGGTTGTCCCGGTTTTTATTAAAAAAATAGAAGATAAAGAAGGAAACGTTATTTTTCAAAACAATAAAAATAAAACAAAAAGAAAAGTTTTAACAACTGAAAGCGCTCAACAAATCACTAGTGTTTTATCTAGTGAAGAAGCTCGCGCCCCTATGTTTGGTTATAACTCTAATTTATATATACCAAAACATAATGTTGCCGCTAAAACAGGAACTAATCAAAATTATAAAGATTTTTGGACGATTGGTTATAATAAAGAGTTGTTAGTTGGAGCTTGGGTTGGAAATAATAACCAGGAACCAATGATAGACAAACCAGCGGTAAGTACCGCTGGCTCTCTATGGAATAAGTTCTTCAAAGCTGCTTTAGAAGCTTATTAAGTGGCTTTTAAGGGCATTAAAACATACAAATAACTATCATCATCAACCGGTTTAATTAAAGCCGGTTTTTCGTCGTCTATTAAATGAATAACTATATCTTTAGTGGAAATTGTTTTTAAAGCATCACTTAGATAACGATGATTAAAAGATATATTTATTGGATCACCTTTTATTTGAGCGTTTACACTAGATTCACTTTGTCCAAATTTAGAATTCATCGCTTCGATTTGAATTTTTCCTTTTTTAGGTTTTTCGATAATGAATTTAATCTCATTAATTTTTCCACTAAAAATACTTGTTGTTTTTACTTGATCTAATAATTCGTTTCGGGAAACATTAATTGTTATTTCACCTTTTTTTGGAATGATAGAATCGTAATCTGGGTAATGACCTTCGATTAATCGAGAAGTAAGTTGAAATTGTGGGTGATCAGTTTCCTCCATATTCATTTCAAATAATATTTGATTATCGTCAATATAAATCTCTAGTTCTCCTTGAGTTTGACTTAAAATATTTATCAATTGTTGAGCGGTTTCCTGGGGAAGAATAACTGATTCTTTAACCGGACTTTTAGAATCTAAAGAAATTTCTTTTCTTGTTAAACGATAACTATCAGTAGCAACTAAAGTTAATTCTTTTTTAGAAAAATTCATTAATACTCCCGAAATTTCTGGTCTAATATTAGAAGAAGCTACACAATTAACTACTTTTGATAAACCGTCTTTTATCTTTTCACTCTTAACAACAATCTTTTTCTTCGAATCTTTATTTACTTCTGGAATAACAGGAAAATCCTCTTTTTCTAGTCCTTGAATAACAGTTTTATTTTTTTTGTCTTTAATAGTTAAATTATTATCCTTAACCTCTAAATTTATTTTGTTTTCTTTAGTAGAACCAATAACATTAGCTAATATTTTAGCCGGAACAACAATTTCCCCGGTTTTTTTAATATCAGATAAAATCCACCACTGCGTGGCAATTTCTAAATTAGTACTAGTCAAACATAAGAAGTTTTTTTGGAAACTTATTTTTACTCCTTCTAAAATTGGAAGGTTAGTTGTTTTCCCGATACTTCTTCTAACAACTCCAACTCCTTTATTTAATTTTTCTTTAAGTGTTTCGGCTCGCATAATAATTATAATTAATATTTATATTTTAAATAAATAGTTATTATTAGGACTGTGAATTCTGTTAACAACTATCTATTATCTTGAATTTATTAAACTAAAGTTAAACCAAATTGTTAATAAAAATGTAACTACTTTCTTAATGGATTCTGAATAACTTTCTAAAAAAATAATAAAGGTGTTTTTATTCTCTTTTTATCAACAACTTATTAATGAATTATCATCAAGTTATCCCGAGTAAATTCGTTGACGAATTAAGTTAATTTCTTCTGATAGTTGGTTTTCTTTTTCGGCTTTTTTAGATATTTTTTTAAAAGCATAAATTGCTGTAGTATGATCTCGTCCTCTAAAAAATTCACCAATTGCTGGGTAAGATTTATTTAATTCCTCTCGTAATAAATACATAGCAACGTGTCGAGGATGAGAAAATTCTTTTTTTCGACTACTAGAAAATATTTTCTCTTTTTCAATGTCATAAAAATTACAAACCGTGTCGAGTATTTTTTCTTTTGTTGTTATTTTAGCCGGCGAATGAACTAAATCTTTTAATAGTTTTTTGATTTTATTTAAATTAAGGTTTTCATTATGAAGGTCTTGGTAGGTTTTAATACGATTTAAAACTCCCTCTAATTCACGAATACTATTTTGGATATTAGAGGCAATATATTCTAAAATTTTATTATTTAAATCAATATCTTTACTTTGAGCTTTAACTTCTAATATCGCCATACGGCTTTCAAAGTCAGGCCGACCCAGATCAGCCATCATGCCTCCTTCAAAACGAGACTTTAACCTTTTTTCTAAGGTTGGAATAGAAGAAGGGGGGCGATCCGAAGATAATATTATCTGTTTATTATTTTCGTACAAAGAGTTAAAAATATGAAAAAATTCTTCCTGCGTTTTATCTTTTCCAGCAAAAACATGAACATCGTCAACAATTAATAGATCTAATGACTTAATCTTTGATTTAAATTGTTCAATATTGTGATTCTTAATAGAAGTAACAATTTGAGAAACAAACTTTTCGGCGGGAATATATTTTATTTTCTTACTTTCGTCTTGATTTTTAATTTTATTTCCTGCCGCTTGTAATAAATGGGTTTTTCCAAGCCCAACATCACCGTAAATAAAAAGGGGGTTATAAACATTCCCCAAATCTTTAGTGATAGCCCAAGTGGCGGCGTGCGCCAAGTCATTAAAAGGAGCAACAACATACTCCTCAAAAGTATATCGCGGGTTTAAGTTCGTTTCTTGAGTGTTTTTAAGGTCTTTAAAACTAATTTGATTAACTTTTTCAAAAGAAGGGTTTTCTTTTTTTTCTTTTCGACGCTCTGTTTTATACTGAATTTTCTTAATTTTTGGATCAATATCTTTAATGACCTCTAAAATTTCATCAGTATAATGTTTTTTTAGATAATCCCGTGAAAATTTGTTAGAAACAGAAATAGTTAAAGTGTCGTCGTTTTTCTCTATTATACGGGTGTTTTTAAACCAAGCCCGGAAGTTAGGTTGTTTTGTTTTTAGTTGAATTTTGGCTAGAACAGATTGCCATAATTCTTTATTATTTTTCATAAATGATTTTATTTCAAAATCTTATTCTATAATAAATATTAACACACTTTTCACATTTTTAAAAAGATATTAACAATTCAACAATAAAAGAAAATTGTTAATTATTCTGTGTAAAACTTGTTAATAGTGAAATTAACTTTTTAAACATTGACCTCGGGGTAAAATATTGTTATTCTATAAACAATACAATAAAATGTTACCTAAAAAAAACCGAATTACGAAAAGTAAAGACTTTGATAATGTTTATAAAAACGGTGTGGCGGCCCGCGCCCACCATTTATTAATAAAAGCGGTTTCTAACAATAAAAATAAGACAAGAATAGGGGTTATTGTTGGAAAAAAGGTTTCTCCTAAAGCGGTAACAAGGAACAAACTTAAAAGAAGGTTGAGGAATATTTTTTATCAAGAAATTAATAATATAAAAAAAGGTTTTGATATTATTGTTATTCCTAGCCCGCGTCTAAAAAACGAAGAATTTGTAAAAATAAAAGAATCAGTTATTAAAGTTTTAGAAAAAATTAATTTAATATAAATTTATGTGGATTGTCGATTTATTTAATACTATTTTATACCAACCTTTCCTAAACTTATTAGTTTTAATATACGCCCTTATTCCTGATGTCGGAATTGCGATTATTATCCTTACAATAATCATTAAATTAATTCTTCATCCGTTTTCCGTTAAGTCTCTCAAGAGCCAGAAAGACATGCAAGAAGTCCAGCCAAAGATTGAAAAAATCCGCAAAGAACACAAGGACGATTTTCAAACACAAGCCGACGAAATGAAGAAGATTTATAAAGAACACGACATTAGTCCTTTTTCTAATTTTTTGTTTTTATTGATCCAAATTCCGATTATTATTGCGATTTTACAGGTATTTATGAGGGGTTTTGGGCCAGAGTTATTAAACGCCAATCTTTACAGTTTTATTCCGGTTCCTAACCTGTCAAACCCGTCTCTACTTGGTTTGTTAGATTTAACTAAACCAAATCTTATTTTAGCTGTTCTTGCGGGAGTTCTTCAGTTCTTTCAAACTAAAAAAACAATGTCTTTTGGTAAAGAAGAAGGAGGTTCGGAAAATAAAGTTCAAGAAAAAGTGGGAAAATTTACTTTGTATTTTTTCCCGGTCTTAACTGTTTTTATTCTTTCCCAGCTTAACGCCGTAGTTGGTTTATATTGGTTAACTAGTATAATTTTTACTATTGGTGAGTATTATCTTTTAAAAAAACAAACAAAAAATGATTAACTCTTCACAATTAGATAAAATAAAAAAATTAGCCGATGGCTTTTTAAAGGTTTTAGATATTGAGTTTGATAGCGTTAACGTTAGTATTGACGACGAAAAAACAATTAAGATTGAGCTGGAAACCGAAGAAGCTCCTTTATTAATTGGAGAAAGGGGCGAGACTTTATTAGAGATGCAAAGTTTGTTAAAAAAGATATTTACTACCCAAACCCAAGAACACCTTTTTGTTGATGTTGATATTAATAATTACAAAGGACGCAAAAAACAACATCTTCGTAATTTAGCACAAACGGTGGCCGATCGCGTCTCTTTAACGAAAGAAGAAGAAAAGCTCGATCCAATGTTTGCCTGGGAAAGAAGAGTAATTCATTTAACGTTAGCTGAAAGAAGTGATGTTGAAACAGAAAGCACCGGCCAAGAACCAAACCGGTGCGTAGTAATTAAATCGTCTTTATAAATTAATCGTTTTGTAGCTGTCCGTCTTCTATCTTTTTTGATAGTTCAGCTGGATCAGTGGTAATAATTTGATCTTCTACGTACGACGCCTCTACACGGATAGAGGCTCTTTTTTTACCAGCGAGAAAGACACCTTCCCCAACCTCTCCAGACAACAATAATTGAGCCTCGCTGCTTGTGAGATGAAAAGTATTCTTAACTAAACCAATAGAAGCGGGGGATTGTTTCATTAAAAATTGTAAAGAAGAGTTGTTAATAATAGGAGGCCCATATTTAGAGTCCATAAAATCACTTACATCTTGAGTGATGGTCGTTATTCCAAGCCAATATTTACGACCTCTTTTTGCTAAACCAAACAAAAAGGAGGCTCCATCTTCTTCTTGCATAATCCACCACGCCTCATCAATTACTAGAATTCTTTTTTGCATTTTTGACAAAACATCGTTCCAAATATACTGAAGAATCATTCTCATAGCAGTAGGGCGTAAATCATCTTCCATATTTCGGGTTCCAAAAACAACCAAATTATCATCCATATCAATATTAGAGTGCTTATTAAAGAAGTTAGCGTAACTTCCTTGGGTAAACTTCTTTAAACGGCGGCTCAGAGACTGTCCGCCTTCCATATTTCGGACAACGTTCTCTAAGTCACTTAATAGAGGCGGTTCGATTTCAGAAAAGTCGGATTCAGGGGTAATATCTTTTATAGCGTAAGTTTCGGTAATAGCCTGGTCAATAATAGCATCTTCTTCTGGACTTAAACCGCCCAACATAATTCTTAATAATCCGACAAGATTAATAACTTGACGACGAAGAACATTTTCTGGATCTTCGTCGGCGCGCGGGGTGGGAAGATCAAAAGGATTTAAATGGTGTGGAGAAGACAAAGAAATATTAAAAAACGATCCGCCAACAGCGTCAACTAAAAACTTGTATTCGTTTTCCGGATCAATAATTAAACCCTTTACTCCTTGCATTAAATAGCGCAATAATTCTAATTTTACAAAATAACTTTTACCGGCTCCACTTTTAGCAAAAACAACTTCATTAGCGTTTTCTAAAGAAAAACGATCAAAGAGAATTAAAGAATTGTTATGTTGATTAACTCCATACATAATTCCTTCTTCGGCGCTAAGGTCAAACGAAGTAAAAGGAAAAATACTTGATAGTGGCGATGTATTCATAATCGTTGAAACATCGAGTTGGTCTAAACCATAAGGAGAACAAGAAATAAGGCCCTGTTTTTGTTCAAAAACAGCCGGCTTTAAATAGATTAAACGAGATTCTAAAGTGGAACGAATTTCGGTTTCGGCTTTTCGTAAACCTTCTTTATCCGCAGCATGAATATTTATATATATCCCGACATCAAACATTCTTTCTTGCCCCTGGCTTAATTGTTGGCGTAATCGTTCAATGTCTTGCCGAGCAGTTTCTAAAGACGGATCACTAACCAAGCCTTTTTCTTGTCTTTCCATTAATTCGGCTTTTAAAGAGGTTGTTTTTTTGCGAAGTTTTTTTAAAACAGGCGGCGTTTCTTTTGGCTTAAAAAAGAAAGACAATTCAACCGGACGTTGTAAATTAATAATTGGAGATATCCAACCAACTGACAAATAACGAGGATAAGAAAAAATAAAAAATGTTTTCATTAGTCTTCCCTCAATTTCAATATGATCTTTTTCAACCTCAATAGAAGGAGGAGCAATTAAATCCTTAGCGGTTATTTCTTGGGTTTTCTTTATGTGGGATTTTTTTCCGCCGGAAAATATGTTTTTGATTTTTTCTAGCATGTTATTTTAATAATTCGGGCATAATTGATGGATAGAAGCCAAGCTCTGAAGAATTAGGGTGATAAAAAGACCATAATAATTCAATAATTTCCGAAGAGGTTAAAGGAACGACATTAAGGTTACAACGTCTTAATCCTACAGAAACAAAACTCATTCTTTGTCGTAATTGAACGCGAGCTCGTTCAAATATAGGTTCTGGGATAGGGCCAATTTTACGATCACCTTTTTCTCGATTCACTGTTTTTAACCCACGTGTTTCACCAACACTATAAGGAACAACAATATAAAACTGTTTACTCATAATGTCTTGTTGGGTAACTATTTTTTTTATATATTTATAATATTCTCGCGTCTGGGTTTGCATTAATTTACTATCTTGTTCATCAGCAAGTCGTTCTATTTTTTTCAGATAACCCGTTAAATTAACTTTTCTTGAAAGAACGAGAATTTGAGTTACAAAATCAAGAGAATTTAAAAAGTTTTGAAATTGATTAATAATACCTTCTTTCTCTTCGTTTGATTTTAAAGCAAAATTAATTGACGAAACCATCAACACTCCTTTAATTGATTGGTCGGGCATAACAATAACTCCCTTATGGATTGTGTCAAAAGATAAAAAATCTTGTGTAGCTTTAGACATTATTTTTTAGTATCAAGTTTACTTTTTAATTTTTGTAATTTTCCTAACGGACTGACGGCGCGAGCATCTTCTTTAGGGGTTTTTTCTTCCTCTTTTTTTAAGGGTTTCTTTTTAGTCACCTTAAAAGGAACACGAGTTTGGTTTTTTTTCTCCCACTTCATCCTTTGACTTTCTCCAAAAAAACTAAAAATATTTTTTAAAATTTCTAACAATGATCGGCCCTGCGGACGAATAAAAGCTAAAGCAGCTCCAGTTCCTACTGCTGTAATAGCAATTAGCCAAAAAATAGGACCAGGGATAGGAAGGTAATATAAAACAAAAGCAATAAAGCCTCCTCCGCCCAGAAATCCTAATTGTTTAAAAGTAAGTGGTCCAACAATTTTACTTTCACGATCTATAAATTTTGGGACTCGATAACGCATAATTATAATTTTTCACTATATTTATCATTTTCTTTTTTTTCTAACTTGGGGGTTTCTTTTAATCTTTTTCTTTTTGTTCGGTTTCGTTGTATTTTTTCTAGATCAATACGAACCGGCTTTAAAATAGCGTTGTAGATATCATCCCCCACAGCCTCGGCTTTTTGTTTATTAAATCCAAGAGCTTTTAGTTCTTTAACTAAATTATCTTCTGGAGTAACTCCTAACAAAATACTTCCCACTAATTCAGGAATATGTTGGCCTTTATCGCCAATTAAATTATGCTTTTCTAGCGTTCTTTGAATCGCGGCGGCGGATTTTGGAGAGAAAAGTTGGTTTTGAAGAGATTCGGGAAGCATTTCATAAAGATCCCAAAACTCTTCTTTCGTAATTTTCTTCATAATCTTATTTTAGTAGGTTTTGTTTAATATTACAAACTTATTCTTCGGAAATAAATATAATAAGTTTATTTGGTTTTCCTGATCCAAATAGACGGCCAGCTTTAGTGGTGGCAACAACATTAGAGAAAGACTCAGTAAAAACTCTTGACGTTCCCAATTCTTCTAATTCTTCTCCCTCGGCAAAAATAACAACATAATTTTGAGCCGGAGGAATCTTCATAGACATTAGTCTGTCGGCTGTATTCTCATCCTTATAAATCTCCTTCATTGGTGGGTTTCCATCTTCTCCGCTTACATAATAAGCCATATTGTTATGGGAATAAAAAGAAGAAACGCCTTCGCCCGTACTATTCTTAATGTCACCTTGTATCGCAAAGGTTTTAACATCACTCCTCCGTGTGTTTATATTTTGTCCGGCCTTATCGTAAAAAACAAGGTAATGGTTTTTGTAATCGTCGTAATTTCCACTCGCTATTCTAAAAGTTTGGGCTTTATTAACGGAATCTGATGCGGGTAATTTTTCTTCATTTAAATCAAGGTATAATTCATGAGTTTTTTGCCCTTTAGGAACAATAAATGACCCTGAAAATTTTCCTAAACCAGGGACAACAAGCCCTGATGTTTTATCATACTCTTTATTCACGCGAGGAACATATCGGGATTCTGTCAAAAGTAGTCCTTGTTGATAATCGGGTTTCCAGTGTTCGCAACTATTATTTCGAGAAGAAGCACATCTTTCTTTATAAAAAGTATACCGAAAGCGGACACACTGAACCTTCATACTATCTAACTCTTGAGTTTTAACAACTCTTTTTTCGGGGCGATGGCGAAGATCGTTTTGATCAGGGCAAGGTTCGTCATATAATGCTACTCCCGGCTCATAAACATCCACTACAGCCGACCGTATTTTTCCCCCGCTTATTCTTTGGACATTAGAGTTATGGGCGGCATATTTTTGCTCCGGAGGGTTTTTATAATAAGCTACAGGGTTTTCAAAATCAGTTTCTTTATATAAATACAAGCCATAAAAAGTTGTTGGGTCAACATTAAATTTAATTTTGTATTGAACGTCTGGCTTTAAGTCAATAGAAGATTCGTTTGCTGAAAAACAAAAAATATCATTTTTGTCCTGGACGTTTTCTAAACAAACATCACCTTCGACTTTTGTTGAACCCCCGCCGCCCCCATTATCGTTAGGATTAGCAATATAAGGGTTGTTAACAATATAAGGATTAATAATTCCTAACAACAAATAAAAACTCAATACAACTAAAATACCAAGACCGCTAGTTTTAATTCTTTTCAAGGCTTTTTGAACTTGCCCGGGGTTACCAACAGTTGTTAAATAAATAACCCCCGCATAAATTAAACTAACACCCGCCGCTAAACCCGTTAAAAGAATTAGTAAAACAGATAAGTACTTGAAATAATGCCAGATTGAGGAACCCGCGCCAATATCAATGCTTCCGCCGGGAATTGGAAGGGCTGGATAATTTATTTCTAAACCTCGGGAAGCGTAAGTAATAGAAGGAAGTAAAGTAAATATAATTATTGAGAAAAAGACAATGATTTTTTTCATTTTTGTTTTTATTGAATAGGACTTAAGCAGTAATAATTTTCTATTTTACCACGAATAGCGTCTAAACACTTGTCGCTATCACGATTATTAATACAAGCTTGCGATTCTTCTTCTGTTAAGTCTTCAGCGTTATAAGGATAACAGTTTCCTAAGCTAGGAGTTATTGACATTTCCCCCGCGTCTTGTTTATCTAAGGCTATTGAACAGCTAAATAACTCTCGTGGATCTCGACGTTTTATTTCTTCTGATCCATAACCAGTAACACAGTTTCTCATTTTTTCACGAATATTGGTTAGTTTATTAATAATCTCAGTTCGGCTAACGTCCGGAGGACTGTCTTGAGCAGAGCCACTACCAAGGGTTTGTTCTGAGCCAGCAATTTTTGTGTTGTTAT
>Ga0209942_1002048_pt1 | contig 10489 bp, 8 predicted proteins | sample SalPonR1_A_D2_MG_FD_185695 | JGI IMG/M metagenome (GOLD analysis project Ga0209942, IMG submission 185695) | Salt pond soil microbial communities from South San Francisco under conditions of wetland restoration - Salt Pond MetaG R1_A_D2_MG... ... | reverse complement strand
GGGATGCAGCGCAACACAGATATTGGACTTTTTACGAAGCCATCAAGCTATAACAACTCCAATATTTCCTGGCCTACCCCCACCCATAGATAGGTAACACCGACCAAACCGATAACGAGAAAGACCATCATCAGAAAGTCCGTATACCCGACCTTCCATATTTCGTCGTCAATCTCCCATTCCGCTAAGCCGTGTAATTCGGCGAGCTCCCGCGCCACCTGCGTAGCCTCCCCATAGTACTGCCAGCGGCCGCCTTCTCTGAGTTGTCTGTAAATATTGGTGTTACGCTTGATCTTGACCTGGCAACCGTCCTTATTATGGCCCAGGTAGTCGTGGATCATTTCTTTGGTGATTACCATGATAACCCCCTCGAACAAAAAATCCGCCTCTTTCTATTTGGTACGCAAAAAATATAATAGCAGATGGGCGCTGAAGTAAAGATAAAATTTTCATTTTTTTCTTTACCTTAAGGGAAAGTTTGGACTCGTCTGCCGGGTGCCGGACGGGGAGACTGTGTCGGCGTCCAAAAATCAAAACGATGTGGAAAACTCGGCTCGATCCGAGGAGGTCTGGGTTTTTATCGCCGGGGGTCGCCTCGTCAGGCGTTTAATAATCCACTTGCTTTCCGCGTATGGCCTAAACGTTGGCGACATCCGTCCCCTGTTCGCCCCCAGTTCTTGCTCCAACTGGCTGGCCAGCTTTTTGATGCGATGGTCCAGGTCTTGTGAAGGGTTTCTGCGTCCAGACAAAACGCCTGACAGGTGCCGCCGGCATACGCCTAAATACCTGGCAATCGGCGCCAGTTGGATACCATGGGCTTGGAAGACCGCTTTTGATGGATGGGGGGCTATTCGGATTTGCCCTTTGACTGCAATCATACCGTTTCCTTCCGATTGTCTGCGGAAACGGTCGGGCCGTCCGACGGAGTCTCAAAGGATGACTTTTTACGAGATTGTCAAGGTTTAAAGCCTGCCAAAAATTTTTGACAAAAACCCCTTGCTTTTTTGCCAAAACGGTCATATATTGGCGGCACTTTGTAGTTCATACGAACCGTTTTTAGAGACCCGGGACGGCCCCCACCGTTTCCGGGTTTCGCTTTTTTTGTATTGAAAACATTGAGACGCTTATTAAAAACAGTAAGACAATTCTATTATGCAGAATATTAAAAAAATATCAAGATAAAAATTGTCTAAAACCCAAAAAATATTATAGCCTTGACAGTCTCGTAAAAAGCGATTTATTCCGCCGCGGCGGTGTTTTTGCAGAAAGTAACGCTAAAAAACAGCCGCATTGTCATTTCGAGCGGCAGCGAGGAATCTTTAACCAATCAAGATTCCTCGTCACTTTCGCTTCTCGGAATGACAGCAGCGAAAGCATCTGAAATAATATTAAATGCAGATGGCAGCTCCACAAAAGAGTGCGGATGGAAGCGTGACGATTGAGACTTATTGGATGTAAAAAAGTAAATTCGTGAACGAATTTGTCTATTGACAATAGCCTTCTCATGGAAGGCACTAAGCTTTTGATTTTTTAACCCAATACCCAATACCCAAAACCCAAAACCTAACACCTGAAGTATCATAACCTTCTAAAACCTAAAACTCGAACCGCATCTGAGCCCTGACGTGGTCCGTCAGCACTGAAAAAACCGGCAGGTCCCCATAGGGGTCTATCCCGCCGCCGTTTTTGTCAAGCGGTGACACCGGCTCGAAAAATCTGATGGTTTCAGCCTGAAGAGGCACCGCCCTTCCGTTTAGATGGATATTTGTCTGGTCGTTAAAATCGAACCCGTGAAAATAGATCTTTAGCCTGCTGTAACGCGATGGATATTTACCGTCTGCCGGTTCAAGAATCAATGCATTTTTAGAAAGCCGGATATCGCGCTTAAAATAATTCCCTTTTTGATAATCCATCGTATACCCGTCATCTTCGTAATAGGTAGACGCGCTCTCTTTTTCCGAATCCCGGTAAACATGGATCTGAAGCGGCCCCTGGGAGATTTCGTCCGTGCAGGAGACCGGGTCCTGCATGGGAATCACAGCCCCCGCCCGGACAAAAAGCGGAAGGCGCTCTTTTGGCGCCTTGCTGTAGATTTCGGCGCTTCCCTGGTAGCGCGCGTCCGAATAGAAATCATACCAGCCGCCTGCCGGCAGATAGAGCTCTGCGATACGAACATCTGAGGCAACCGGTATCACCAGGATGGCGTCGCCGAATAGATACTGATGCTCATAGGCATGGGCGTATATCATCGGATCGTGGAAATAATCAACCGCAAGGCTTCTGGCGACAGGAATGCCGCTTTGTGAACAGACATAAAATGCGCTGTAAATATAGGGAAGAAGCCGGTACCTCAGCTTGATATAGTTCCTGGCGACCGCCTCGACCCCCTCGCCAAAGCTCCAGGGTTCGGCATCCCGGCTGTTGATCATCGTATGGCCCCGCGCCAGGGGCGCGAACACGCCGATACTGATCCAGCGGGCAAACAAATCCGGCGAACATTCACCGACAAAGCCGCCGATATCATAACCGCAGAACGGCATGCCGGAGATGCCCATGCTGTTGACCATACGAACATCGGCCAGCATGTGGGCGTCATCGGAGATATTATCCCCCGTCCATACCGATGCATAACGCTGCACGCCCGTGTAGCCGGAGCGTGTCAACACAAAGGGCCGGATGTTTTCCCGCCATTGGCGCATCCCCTCCCAGGTACTTCTGGCCATCTGCATTCCGTATACATTATGCGCCTCTTTATGGGTGGCCCCCTTCCCGTCAAAACTAAACTCTAATAGGTCCGGTATATGATGCCCCCATGCGGAGGGTTCGTTCATATCCGTCCAAAAGCCTTCGATGCCCGCGGTGACAAAATCCTTAAGCCATCCACCCCACCACCTCCTTGTCTCGGGCCGCGTAAAATCAGGAAAATGGCACCAGCCGGGCCAGACCTCGCCGGCATAAGGCTCGCCATCAGGATATTTGACAAAAACATCCTGATCCTTTCCGTCCTCATAGGGCGTAAACCCATCCTCAATTTTTATACCCGGGTCCAGGATCGCCACCACATGAAAGCCCATCTTTTTCAGGTCAGCAGCAAGGTCCACAGGGGCCGGGAATCGCTCGTGGTCCCAGGTAAATACCCGAAAGCCCGCCATGTAATGGATATCCAGATAAATAGCGTCTGCCGGGATGTCCCGATCCCGAAATCCCCGCGCAACGGCCATGACCTCACGGTCCGGGTAATAGCTGAACCGGCACTGTTGATAGCCCAGACTCCATAGCGGCGGAAGCGGCATTCGCCCCACCAGTCCGGTAAACGCCCGAAGGATGCCGGCAACGGTTTCATCATGGATGAAATAATAATCCATGGGCCCGGCCGGGATTGAAAAAAAGGAAAACCGGTCGTTGGCCGCCCCGAAATTGAACGTGCTCCGGTAGGTACTGTCCAGAAAAATGCCGTATGCAAGCCCGTGGTGCCCGCCGATATAAAACGGCAGCGTGGTATAAAGCGGATCCGCATCGGCCGGATAGGCAAAATAATCCGTGTTCCAGTTCGTATAGGAGGCGCCGGCCCGATCCAGATGGCCGGTTTTTTCGCCAAGGCCCAGGAAGCGCTCACCGGGTTCCAGCTTCTTATATGTCGTGATTTCCTCTCCAATCCATGAGGTGCCAAAGGCAGAATCGTCCGCATTGATCAAATCGCCGGCCGTTGTCAGAAAAGCCAGCCGCACCGGAAACTTCTCTATTTTTGCGACAACGCATCGGGTCTGAATCCGGATGCGCCCCTCTGCCTCCCGAATAGAATATTTGACCGGATGGGGATCTGCGGCAACGGCATAGGAGAAATCCTTGGGGGCATCACCCGGCCTTTTTATCATTACCCGACAGACGGCCTCTGAATAAAAAACCACATCGACAACGGCGTTTTCCGCGACGATATGGATCCCGCCGGCAATCCGGCTGTGGGACACATAGTTTTTCAGCGGTTCATTAATTTTGGACATCGGAGGTCTTCCTGTTTACTTTAAATAAGATAATCACTAAAAAATTAATTTTGGGATGGCAAGGTAAAAAATTATGGAGAATTCTATGAAAGTCCGGCTTCAATACAAAAAAGAATTGGCTGAGAACACGACCCTTTTCGGATTCACACCGGATGGCCCGCTCTCCTATAGGCCAGGCCAATATGTCCGCTTGAAGCTCTCGCTCAAATATCCAGATAAAAAAGGCGACGAGCGCTACTTCTCGATCGTCAATCCGGACGCCGAAAATATTGAAATCGCCACACGCATATCGGATACCGGATACAAGCAGACGCTTGCCGCCATGCCGTTCGATGAGAACGCCTGGATTAGCGAAATCGGCGGCTCATTTCAGCTGCCTGAGGCTCCGGACAAAGAAATCGTAATGGTGGCCGGCGGCATCGGCATCACGCCCTTTAAATGCATGCTCGAGCATGCCGTATCCAAAAAGGATACCCGCCCCATCACGCTTCTGTATTCCAACCAGAATTTTGATAAAACCGCATTTTACCATGAACTGAGCAAACTCGACACGGACAACGCCAACATCCGTGTTATCTTTCTCATGACCCGCCAGGAGGACTGGACGGGACCCAAGGGCCACATCAACGGGGGTTTCCTTAAACAGACGTTTTCCTCGCCCGAAAGCCCTTACTACATGGTTGCCGGCCCCCCCAAGTTTATAACCGCGATAGAAGCGGTGTTTGAAGAAATCGGGGCCTGGGATACGCATTTTGAAAAATTCTTCGGCGCCGCCTGAGAGACCGGCCCGCCATCGCCTTAAAAGAGGCATTGAGACACTGAGGGGCTAAGGCACTGAGGCACTAAGCTTTTGATTTTTTTAATCTAATACCTAACACCTAATACCTAACACCTAACACCCAAACCTTATACCAATATTTTTTTCTTGATTTTTAGATATTAATTAAGTAATTACTTACTTAATGGACTCCCTGGATGCCGTCTTTGGGGCGGCGGTCGGCGGCCGCATTTCTTGACTCTGTCTGACTCCGGAAATTTTCTGTAAAAGAGGATGTGCTATGAGCGACAACGTATATATTATCGGCGTGGCCATGAACAAATTCGGCAAATATCTCGAACGCAGCATCAAGGACTTGACGGGCGAATCCTTGAAACAGGTGCTGAAAGACGCCGAGCTGGGCCCAGAGGCTATCCAGGCCGCCTGGTTTTCAAACACCGGCTGGGGGATGCATGATTTCCAGCACTGCATCCGCGGCCAGGTAGCCTTATCTGCCCATGGACTGGACAAAATCCCCATCACCAATGTGGAAAACGCCTGCGCATCCGCGAGTACAGCCCTGCAAGGGGCCTGGACGGCGATAAAGGCCGGCCTTTATGACTGTGCCCTGGCCATTGGCACGGAAAAAGTCTACAGCGAGGACCGCAAACTCATGATGCAGGGGTTTATATCGGGAACGGATGTCGAAATCACGAACCAATATATCGAACAGTTGAAACAGACGGCCAGGGAAAAAGCAGAGGCTTCGGAGGGCCCGGATCAAAAGGACAAAAAAAAGGGCGGGCACTCCGTTTTCATGGATTTTTACGCCATGGGCGCTAGAAAGCACATGAAAGCCTATGGGTCCACGCGGCGACAGCTGGCCGTGATAGCGGCCAAGGCGCACAACAACTCAACGTTGAACCCGCTGGCCCAGTACACGTTTCCCCAGAGCGTGGAGCAGGTGCTGGCCGACTACGAGGTCGCCTATCCCCTGACCCGGGCCATGTGCTCACCCGTGGGTGACGGCACCGCCGCGGCCATTTTATGCTCCGAAAAATTTTTAAGAGCGCACTCCGCCTCCCGGGCCGTCCGGGTGCGGGCCTCTATTCTGCGCTCCGGGTCATGGACGGAAAACACGATTTCCGAGCGGGCTGCCAAACCCGCCTATGAAATGGCCGGGGTGGGGCCGGAGGATATCCATGTGGCGGAAGTCCATGACGCTACTGCGTTTGGCGAACTCTACCAGACGGAAAAACTCGGCTTCTGCCCCGAAGGAGAAGGCGGCCTGTTTGCAGAAAGCGGCGCCACTGCCCTTGGCGGAAAACTGCCTGTGAATACCAGCGGCGGGCTTCTCTCCCGGGGACATCCCATCGGTGCCTCCGGGCTGGCCCAGATTTACGAGCTCGTCACCCAGCTTCGCGGGGAAGCCGGCAAACGTCAGGTACGGGACCCAAAAATCGCCCTGGCTGAAAACGGGGGCGGGACCATCGGGGTCGGCGAGGCGGCCATGTGTATCCATATATTGGAAATATGAAGACTTCGAATGGATCTTCGGGATTCACTTTTGGGGCGGGGTCTACGGCGCCAAGGCATTTCTGCCGTATCTGGGGCGGGCCGGGGAGGGCCGCCTCGCAAACATCGCAAGCATAGAAGGCTTTACCCAATGCCTGAGCCAGGAGCTTAAGGCATCGGCTTTAAAACCGCAGGAGAAGCGATTGGCGGATAAACGAATGACACGCGATGAGCGAAGACAGACGCTTATTGATGCCACAATCGATGTGGTCGCCCGGCTCAATTACGATCAGGCCACCACCGCCCTCATCGCCAAGGCGGCCGGTGTGAACGAGGCGTTGATTTACCATCATTTTTCCAGTAAAACCGAGCTTCAACTCGCCACCCTCGACTATCTTCTCGGCTACCGGCTGCAAATCTATCGGGACAACCCGGTATTTCAGCCGGATCAGAGCCATAAAAGCATTATCCGGGAGTTGACCGCCCAATACCTGCAGCGCATCCAGAGCCCGGAGGTCAACATGTTCGCCTGTATCCTGAAGGCGATGTTCGCCATTGACCCCAAGATCCGCGAAAAAGGGCTTGAATGCTGCATGGCGTTTCATGAATTCAACAAGGCCAATCTGGAAAAGGACCGGGCGCGCGGGTTTTTCAACAAGCGGTTTGACCCCGACGTCGTCTCTTGGGAGATGCTCGGAAAAATCATGGTGATCTCCACCCTTGCGGTAAACAACCGCCTGGACCTGTTTGGCCCCGAAAATATTAAAAAATCAACAAAATATTTCGAACGGAACTATTTTAGTTAAACCGAAACCTAAATTGAAGCGCCCAGTTTAGGTTCGGCTAAAATTATAACACGGAGGGCACCCCCATGGCATCTTCAACCGCGCCGAACATCACTGAACCCCTGGAATGGACGGAGGTCGAGAAAGTCATCCTCACCCGCCGCAGTACGCGGGCATTTAAAAAAGAGGCGATCCCCGACTACATGATAAGACGGATCCTTGAAGCCGGCCGGTTTGCGCCGTCCGCCGGAAACTCTCAGCCCTGGCGGTTTGCCGTCGTAAAAAGCCCCGAGATTCTTTCGGCAATGGAGGCGGATGCCGTCAAAATCAGCAAGCGAATGATGTTCGTTCTCGATTATACCCGAAGCCGACTGCGTAACATCCTTCTCAAGCCCATATCCAAATTTTTTATCCGTCTCCGGTACAATGAGCTCCACCCCGTGCCGTTCGGCCTGCTGGCGGCAATTGCCAACGAGCGGGCCCCGGTTTTCCATCACGCGCCTGCGCTGATTTTACTGTTCGAAGACCAGCGGGGGGTCTCGTGTCCGGCTACGGATATCGGCATCTGCGGGGAGAACATGGTGCTGGCCGCCCACAGCATGGGGGCCGCTACCTGTTGGATCGGGATGATCAAGGTGCTCATGTATGATCCCAAGTGGAAAAAATTCTTCAGCGTCAAGTATCCGTATCAGCTAAACAACTGCCTTGCCCTGGGATGGCCGAAAGTGGCATCCGACGGCCAGGTCCCCCGGGAAGTGCAGCATGTGGAGTGGTATGAAGGGCAAATGGAGGAGCCCCCAAGAATTGAAAGGCAGGGAGAATAAAATGGAACACCTCAGATTCAGCCGTTGGACACGGATTCCGGATTACAATAGCCCGCTGGAAATGCAGACCGGCCTGCTGGAATTTGATAATGAGAAATGTAAACGATGCGGGACCTGTACATTTATCTGCCCGGCCCGCTCCATTCAGCGGGATACCGGGCCGGCCGCATGGCGAAACGGTCTGCCGCGCCTGATTTATTCATATCCGGGCATCACGGACTGCATTGCCTGCGGATGCTGCGCGGCTGCGTGCCCGGAAGAGGCGATTTCAATCAAACGGTCGTTCAGACCGGGATATTTTTACCGACGCCTGACCCAGAGCGCATACCTGACCTATCCCCAACCATATGACCGAAACCATATCCCCCCTGCCTTCGCCCCCCCAAAGCAGCCGGCTTCTGATGCCGCCGGACACGCCTCAGCCGCCAGAGCCGCCAAAAAAGATCCTCGCGCATGGAAAATCCAGCGTCTTAAGCTGCTGATGGCCGCCCTGGCCGGCGCTGTCAGGATGGCCGCCGAAGATATCCGGGAGGGACGCTTTGTCCGCAATATCTCGGCAAAATGGCGAAAAGAGGCGGCGGATATTTCCTGGGCCGAGCTTCTCGAATCCCGTGCGCGCCAAGTGCCGGACAAGACGTTTCTCCTCTACGAAGAGGAGCGTTATACTTACAAAGAAATGGACGAAAACGCCAACCGGGCCGCCAATTTCCTTTTGGCCCATGGCGGCGGGAAAGGCAAGGGCCTTGGGATTTTCATGAAGAATTCGCCCCGGTTTCTTGATATATTCTTTGGCGCCCAGAAAATCGGCATGTACCTGGTCCCCATGAACCCGGAGCTAAAAGGCGAAGGCCTGGCCTACCTGATCAATCACAGCGACATCGAAATGCTGGCTGCCGATGCGGAGCTGGTTCCATCGGTGGAGACGATTGCCGAACCGCTCGAAAGGGTCTCGACTTTTATCGTCGATGACATCGAAGAGGGAGGCGCCGGCAGCCAGATGCCGGCCCATTATGTCAACTTGAGCGAGGCCTACCACATGGCCCCGGAGCATCCGGGGGTCGGCTACAACCCGGATGACATGTGCCTGATCATTTACACCTCGGGGACCACCGGCCCACCCAAGGGGGTGGTTTACCGGTATAAAAAATCGTCGGTGCGCCTTCTCATGTTTTTCGCCTACATACTGCTCAAAGAGGATGATATCTATTATACCTGCCTCCCCCTATGCCATGGAAACGCCCTGTTGATTACCACTACCATGTCCATGGCCCGAAAAGCATCCATGGCGCTTTCCAGAAAATTTTCCGCCAGCCGGTTCTGGGACCGCATCCGGGCCTATGATGCCACGGTTTTTAACACCATCGGCTCCATTATTCCCATCCTTATGAAGCAGCCGGAAAAAGCATCCGATCAGCAAAACAACGTCCGTTTCGTGTTTTCCGCCGCATGCCCCGCGGATATGTGGGAGCCTTTTGAAAAACGGTTCGGCGTAACGCTCTACGAGGGCTACGGGGCCGTGGATGGCGGCGGCAAGGGGATCATGAACCTCGGCACCGCGCCCGTGGGATCCCTCGGGAAGCCGAATCGCCCCGGCGACATCCGGATTGTAGATGATAGGGGTACGGATGTCCCGCCCGGCGAGGTGGGAGAACTGCTGTTCAAAGTCAAAACCGGCGGCAGCAGCGTGGAATACTATAAAAATGAAGAGGCCGCCAGGGAAAAAGAAAAGGACGGATGGCTCTATACCGGCGACCTGGTTCGGCAGGACCCGGACGGATTCGTCTACTTTGTGGGCAGAAATACCGAATCCATGCGAAAAGGCGGCGAAAACGTCTCCGCCTACGAGGTTGAACATGTGATCATGGACCATCCGGCGGTTGAAGACGTAGCCGTATATTCCGTGCCTTCGGAAATGAGCGAGGATGAAATCATGGCGGCTGTCAAGCTGGTGTCCGGGCAGAGCTTAACCGGCCATGAGCTGAGGGAGTTTTTATCCGAAAGGCTGGCGAAATATGCGGTGCCCCGATATGTACGCTTTGTTGAGGCGTTTCCCAAAACCACTTCCCACCGGATCATCAAAGGGGAGCTGGAGGCCGAAGGCGTGACGCCGGATACATTCGATGCACTGGCAGCCGCCCATGGTTGAATAAAAACGTTGAAACATTAGGAGGCCCCATGATTTCAAGAAAAGAGGTCAAGGCTTACTCGGCCATGCCGCCTGTATTTGAAGATATTACCTGCGGCCTCGCATCCGCCCCCAAACTGCCGAAGCCTATGGTCAAAGAGACCCGACGGGTCATTGCCCTTGCCCGGAAATTCAACAAAGAAGTCGTCCGACCCTATGCGCTGGAGCTTGATTCAAAGCTCCAGGCCTCACCGGATTATATCCCCTGGGACTTTGTCGAACAGGCCAATGAGTGGGGCCTTTATACCGGCTGGATACCGAAGATCTTTGGCGGCAAGGGATGGAACATGCCGTCCCTGGCATATTTTATAGAGGAGATCGCATCCGAATGCCTGGCCATGGCCAATCTGGTCGGCGTTCACTATCTGGGCGTCTCCACCCTCACCTCGACCGGCAACGTCCGGCTGATTAACCAAATCTGT
>Ga0209942_1002042_pt1 | contig 10497 bp, 20 predicted proteins | sample SalPonR1_A_D2_MG_FD_185695 | JGI IMG/M metagenome (GOLD analysis project Ga0209942, IMG submission 185695) | Salt pond soil microbial communities from South San Francisco under conditions of wetland restoration - Salt Pond MetaG R1_A_D2_MG... ... | reverse complement strand
TAGTATATTCCGTTCTAAATTTATTTTTAAATCCAAACTTTCCTAATCTTTTAAATAATGGTGTTTGTCCACCTTCAAATCCAGGTCTTGTGCCACCGCCAGATCTTGAGTTTTGACCATTTTCTCCTCGACCAGAAGTTTTTCTTCTACCTGATCCTGGACCACGACCAACTCTTTTTCTTTTTTTAGTAGAACCTTCTGCTGGACTCAATTCATGTAATCTCATGACTTACACCTCCTTATATTTCTTCAACTTCTACTAAGTAGTCAACAACATTGATCATTCCTCTAATTTGAGGTGTATCATTTTTTTCAACTACTTGTCTAATCTTTTTTAAACCTAAAGCTTTTAAAGTCTTTTTCTTTTTTGGTTTCTCTCCAATTGGACTTTTAACAAGTTTTATGTTAATTCTTTTTTCAGCCAAGGAAATTACCTCCTAACCTAAAATTTCTTCTTTTGACTTGCCTCGAAGGCTCGATACCTCTTCAACAGTTCTTAGTCTATTTAAACCTTCAATCGTCGCTCTAACCATGTTTCCTGGGTTATTACTTCCTAAAGATTTTGCTCTGATATCTTTAATTCCAGCTAATTCTAAAACCGAACGAACAGGGCCTCCAGCGATAACACCGGTACCTTCAGGTGATTTCATCATTAATACTTTACCAGCACCAAATGCACCTTTAATATCATGAGGAATTGATGTACCTACTCTTGAAACTTTAATTAAGTTCCCAGAAGCAGCTTGAACAGCCTTTTGAATAGCAGCTGGCACTTCTAAAGCTTTACCTGTGCCTACTCCAACATGACCGTTATGATCTCCTACAACTACTAAAGCAGAAAAACGCATATTTCTACCACCTTTTACAACTTTAGTAACCCTTCTAATATCTATTACCTGCTCATCGAGGTCTAAATTTTTAGCATCAATAAATTGTCGACGCATGTATATACCCCCTTATTAAAATTCTAATCCTTCTTCTCTAGCAGCTTCTGCTAAAGCTTTAACTCTTCCATGATACTTATATCCAGCTCTATCAAAAACAACTTTCTTAACATCTTTTTCTATTGCTCTTTCAGCTACTAGTTTTCCAACAGCTGTTGCAGCATCAACATTTCCGCCATGTTCTAACTCAGCTTTCATTACTTCTTCAGCAGAATTGGCAGATGCAATTGTATGTCCAGATACGTCATCTATCACTTGAGCATAAATATTATTTAAACTTCTAAAAACGTTTAATCTAGGTCTATCAGGTGTTCCGAAAACTTTTGCTCTTACTCTATTTTGTCTAGATTTACGAGCATTACGTTTCTTATTATTTGAAGCCATAAATAATCACTCCTTTCTTACTAATTTGCTAATTTACCTTCTTTTCTTCTTACATGTTCATCTGCATATCTAATACCTTTGCCTTTATAAGGTTCAGGCTTTCTTAATTCTCTAATTTTTGCAGCATAGTTTCCAACTGCTTGTTTATCGATACCTTTTACGATGATTGTAGTATCTTCAGGACATTCTGTTGTGATGCCTTCAGGATCTTCCATTATTACTGGATGTGAAAAACCTAAGCTAATATCAAGTTTCTTTCCTTTTTTATTTGCTCGGTAACCTACACCTTGAATTAATAATTTCTTCTCAAAACCTTTAGCAACACCTTCAATCATGTTATAAATTAAACTTCTAGTTAATCCATGTAATGACTTAGATGTTTTTGAATCATCAGGTCTTTCTACTACTATTTCACCATCAACTTCATTGATTGTAAGCGTATTATCAAACGAATCTTTTAACTCGCCTAACTTACCTTTTACTATTAAAGTATTATTCTCTTCAATAGTAATAGTTACGCCATCAAGAATTTTAACAGGCATATTTCCTATTCTAGACATTGTCTACCTCCTACTAAACTTCTATTACCAAACGTAACAAACTACTTCGCCGCCAACGCCTAGTTCTCTAGCTTTTCGATCAACTATTAAACCAGAAGATGTAGAAATAATTGCTATTCCTAAGCCACCTAAAACTTTAGGCATCTCATCTTTTTTAGCGTAAACTCTTAAACCTGGCTTTGAAATTCTTTTTAAACCAGTAATTACTTTTTTATCATCAGAATATTTTAAAGTTAAACGTAAAACACCTTGAACACCATCTTCAATAAGATCAACCTTGTTTATAAATCCTTCTTCTAAAAGAATTTCAGCAATGTTTTTCTTCATTTTTGAAGCTGGAATATCAACTGTCTCGTGATTAACTGTATTTGAATTTCTAATACGTGTCAACATATCTGCTATTGGATCTGTTACCATACTCATTAGAAAATACCTCCCTTCAAACTGTTATTTACCAACTTGCTTTTCTTACACCTGGGATTTGACCTTTATGAGCCAATTCTCTAAAACAAATACGACATAAACCGAATTTTCTTAGATAACCGTGAGGTCTCCCACATATCTTACATCTATTATATTCTCTAGTTGAGTACTTTTGTTTCCTCTTTTGCTTTTCTACTAAAGCTTTCTTAGCCAAAATTACACCTCCTACTTCTTGAATGGCATGCCAAATAATGTTAATAATTTTTTAGCTTCTTCGTCACTCTCAGCTGTTGTTACTATTGTAATATTCATACCTCTTACTGTATCAATATCATCATAAGTAATTTCTGGGAATAGTAATTGCTCTTTTAATCCTAAAGAATAGTTACCTCTTCCATCAAATGCGTTCTTTTTAACACCTTTGAAGTCTCTTACGCGTGGTAATGCAATTGTAATTAATCGATCTAAAAATTCGTACATTCTTTCGTCTCTTAAATCAACTTTTGCGCCAATTGGCATTCCTTCTCTAAGTTTAAAGTTTGCAATTGATTTTCTAGAATTTACAACTACAGGCGCTTGCCCTGTAATCTTCTTGATTTCTTCAACTGCATTTTTAATTACATTTTTATTTTCCTTTGCTTCTCCAAGACCCATGTTCACAACGATCTTTTCGATTTTAGGAACTTCCATAACATTCTTATATTTGAATTCTTCAATTAATTGTTGTTTAATTTCTGAATTATATTTTTCTTTAAATCTCGCCATAATTAATTACCTCCTTTCAACTAGCAATTAATCTAATACTTCTCCAGATTTTACTGAAACTCTTACCTTCGTTCCATCTTCTAATTCCTTATGCTTGATTCTAGTACCACTTTTAGCATTAGGATCCCAAAGCATAACATTTGAAACGTGAACTGATGCTTCCTGATGAACTCTTCCACCTTGTTGCATCTGTCTTGATGGTTTAACATGCTTAGTAATCATGTTAACGCCTTCAACAATCACTCTATTTTTCTTAGGCATTGCTTCTAAAATTTTGCCTTTTTTTCCTTTATCTACACCAGATATTACCACTACCATATCATCTTTCTTAACGTGCATTATTTCACCTCCTGCTTATAATACTTCAGGTGCTAACGAAACTATTTTCATGAATTTGTTACCTCTTAATTCTCGCGCAATTGGTCCAAATATTCTTGTACCTACAGGCGCTTGATTATCATCGATGATTACTGCTGCATTTTCATCAAACTTAAGATAACTTCCATCGTCTCTTCTAATTCCATATACTGATCGTACAATAACAGCTTTAACAACGTCACCTTTGCCTACAACTCCACCTGGCGTTGCTTTTTTAACTGAAGCTACTATTACATCACCAATATTGGCGTATCTTCTTCTAGACCCGCCTAAAACTTTAATAGTTTTTATTATTTTAGCACCAGAGTTATCAGCAACCTTTAAACTACTCTCTTGTTGTATCATAATACTGACCTCCTTAATAACTTACTTTGCTTTATTGATAATTTCAGCAAGTCTCCATCTTTTCGTCTTACTTAATGGTCTTGTTTCAATAATCTTAACTTCATCACCAACATTACCTTCGTTATTCTCATCATGAGCTTTTAATTTTGTGTGTAACTTTACTCTTTTTCCATACAATCTATGTTTTTTCGTACGTTCAATTTCCACAACAACTGTTTTATCCATCTTGTCGCTTACAATTACGCCGATTCGCTCTTTTCGGTTATTTCTTTCCATGAACTAAACCTCCTTTACGCACTTAATTCGCGTTCTCTTAAGATTGTCTTAGCTCTTGCTATATCTTTCTTAATAGCTTTTATAACCATAGGATTTTCTAATTGTCCAGTAGCTAATTGAAATCTTAAGTTAAATAATTCGTTTTTAAATTCTTCAATTTTGTGATTTAATTCTTCAGTAGTAAATTCTCTTAACTTACTTGCTTTCATTAACACCACCACCTTCTTGCTCTTCTTTTGTTACAAATTTTGTTTTAATTGGTAGTTTTGCTGCAGCTCTTCTGAAAGCATCTTTTGCTTTCTCTTCAGTCACGCCACCTAATTCAAATAAAATTCTATCCGGTTTTACAACAGCCACCCAATACTCAGGTGCACCTTTTCCCGCTCCCATTCGTGTCTCTGCAGGTCTTGCAGTAACAGGCTTGTGAGGGAAAATATTAATCCATAACTTACCTTCTCTTTTCAAACTATTTCTTATTGCAACCCTCGCAGCTTCAATTTGGTTAGCAGTAATCCAATGTGGCGCTAGTGCAACAAGTGCAAATTCGCCTCGCTTGATAATATTACCACGGGTAGCTCTACCCTTCATTCTTCCTCTATGAACTCTACGACGTTTAACCCTTTTTGGTTGTAACATTCTGGATTGCCTCCCTTCGTCTATTTATTTTCGTAATCTTTTCTAATAAGTTTTCTACCTTCGCCTGGCTCAGGTAAAATTTCGCCTTTATTAATCCAAACTTTAACACCTATGATACCATAAGTTGTATTTGCTTCTGAAAATCCGTAATCAATGTTTGCTCTTAAAGTAGATAGTGGAACATTACCTTCAGTGTATTGCTCTACTCTAGCCATTTCTGCACCATTTAATCGTCCAGAAACCATTACTTTAAAACCATCAGCACCAAATCTCATTGCTCTACCCATTGACTTTTTCATTGCTCTTCTAAAAGAAACACGTCTTTCAATTGAAGAAGCAATTTCTTCTGCAACTAGTTGAGCATCTGTACTAATATTTTTAACTTCAGAAATATCAATTTTAACTTTTCTACCTGTCATTTTTTCTAAATCTGACTTTAGTTCTTTAATATTAGCGCCGCCTTTACCAACAATTATGCCTGGCTTAGCTGAGTAAATATTAATGCTTACTTGCTCTTTTGCAGCACGATCAATGTACATTCTAGTAATTCCAGCAATATACATCTTGTTTTTAATATATTTTCTAATTTCAAAATCTTCTTTAATTAATTCAGGTACGTCTTTTCCTTCCGCATACCATCTAGAGTCCCAATCTTTAATTACTCCAACTCTAAATCCATGAGGATTTACTTTTTGACCCATTCATTACCTCCTTTACTTAGTCTCTTTCTGCTACTACAACGCCTATATGACTAGTACGCTTATTTATTGGCTTAGCTCTACCCATAGCTCCTGCTCTGAATCGCTTCATTGTAGGACCTTGGTTTGCATAAACCTCTGCAACATATAGATTATCAAATTCCATATGATTATTATTCTCAGCATTAGCTACCGCAGAATTTAATACTTTTAAAAGTAACTTTGCTCCTTTTCTAGTTGTAAATCTTAAGATGTTTTGAGCTTCAGCAACATCTTTACCTCTTACTAATGTAGTAATTGGTTTCATTTTCTTTGCTGAAATTCTTTGGCCTTTAGCAACCGCTCTTGCTTTCATACTCTACCTCCTCTCAAAAGATAGCTTACTCTTCTGAGCTAACTTCTTCTTCCGCTTCCTCTTCATCTTCATCGTCGTCATCATCTTCTATGATATCAAAGTTTGGAGATGCCATTATATCAACAGCAGCTTTCCCTTTAACGCCGTGCTTTCTGAATGTTCTAGTTTTAGCAAATTCTCCAAGTTTATGCCCAATCATATCTTCAGTTATATATACAGGTACATGTTTCTTACCGTTATGAACTGCAATTGTATGACCTACCAATTCAGGATAAATCATTGATGAACGAGACCAAGTTTTAAAAGCTCTCTTCTTACCTTTTTTATTCATTTTATTAATTCTTTTTAAAATATGCGGGTGTATATAAGGTTTTTTTGGCATTTCTTGCCTCCTTCCAAACTTATTATTTATTCTTTCTCTTAGTTTTTCTTCTCTTAACAATTAGCTTGTTAGATTTTTTATTCTTCTTACGTGTCTTAAGACCCATTGTTTTCTTACCCCAAGGAGAAACTGGTGAAGGCATACCAATTGGTGCACGTCCTTCTCCACCACCGTGTGGGTGATCATTTGGATTCATTACAGAACCTCTAACATGTGGTCGGCGACCCATATGACGTTTACGGCCAGCTTTACCAATAACCATATTACCGTGTTCTTCATTACCTACACGACCGATTGTTGCTCTACAAGCGCCTAAAATCTTACGTACTTCAGTTGATGGTAATTTTACAGTAACATATTTTCCGTCTTTACCAAGTAAAGTTGCTTCATTTCCAGCAGAACGAACTAACTGTCCACCTCTACCAGGCTTTAATTCGATATTATGAATAACTGTGCCATCAGGAATATTTCTTAATTCAAGTGTGTTACCCACTTCAATTTCTGTTTTTTCACCTGAAACAACCTTATCCCCAACATTTAACTTCTTAGGGCATAAGATGTATCGCTTTTCACCATCCATATACTTTACTAATGCAATATTAGCTGATCTATTTGGATCATATTCAATAGCGATTACTTCTGCTTCTACATCATCTTTACGTCTTTTAAAATCTATAATTCTATACTTCTTCTTGGCACCGCCACCTCTATGACGAACAGTAATTTTACCTTGATTATTTCTTCCAGATGTCTTGTTTAAGTTTATTGTTAAAGACTTTTCTGGCTTTTTCTTAGTAATTTTATCGCTCTTGTTAACCGTCATAAAACGTCTACCAGCTGAAGTAGGTTTAAAACTTTTCATTGCCATGATTCTTACCTCCTCTTGCGTTTATTAAGCCATTCCTTCAAAAAGCTCGATTTTGCTTCCTGGTGCTAATTTAACAATAGCTTTTTTCCAGTCTGCTCTCTTACCTTCATTTCTACCCAATCTTTTAACTTTTCCTTTTACATTCATAGTGTTCACTTTAACTACATCTACATTGAAAAGTTCTTCGATTGCTTTCTTTATTTCAGTTTTATTTGAGTCTTTTCTAACTTTGAAAGTATACTTGTTTTCTTCCATAGACATCATACTTTTTTCAGTAACGATCGGTTTAATAATAATATCATAAGATGTTTTCATTAAGCGTACACCTCCTCAAGTTTGTCAATTGCACCTTTTGTAATAACAATTTCTTCATGATTTAATAAATCATAAACATTTAACATTCCAACAAAAGTTGTTTGAACTTTAGGGATGTTTCTTGCAGATAATAAAACATTTTGATCTTTATTCTCTAAAACAATAAGTGTCTTAGTGATTTTCTTTTTATTACTAGATTCAGAAACATTAATTAAAGTATTAATCATATCTTTTGTTTTTGGTTCTGACATTGTTAATTCGTCAAGAACAATAAATTTCTGGTCTGCAACTTTAGCACTTAATGCAGATTTTAATCCTAACAATTTAACTTTTTTAGGTAATTTATAACTATAATCTCTTGGCTTTGGTGCAAATATAACACCACCACCTCTATTAATAGGAGATTTAAAAGAACCTTGTCGAGCTCTTCCTGTTCCCTTTTGTCTGAAAGGCTTTTTAGTAGTAGCTGTCACTTCTGATCTTGTTTGAGCAGATTGTGTACCTTGTCTTTGATTCGCTAAATAATTCTTAACAATCTCATGTAATACACTTTTATTTGGCTCAATACCAAAAATACTTTCGTTTAATTCAATACTGTCTACAGTTTCTCCCGAAACATTTAAAATATCTAATTTAGGCATCTTTGACCTCCTTCCTACTTAGACTTCTGTGATACTGTTGCAATTACTAATCCTTTTTTAGGACCTGGCACAGCACCTTTAAGTAATAATAAATTTCTGTCTACATCAACTTTAACAACTTCTAAATTCTTGATTGTTACTTGTGAATTACCCATTCTACCGGCCATCTTCATCCCTTTAATTACACGACCAGGATATGAAGCAGCTCCGATTGAACCTGGGCCTCTATGGTAATGTGAACCGTGTGAATTTGGTCCAGTTGACTGATTCCATCGTTTAATAGGACCAGCAGTACCTTTACCTTTTGAAGTACCTGTTACATCAACAGATCCAACATCATCAAAAATATCTACTTTGATCTCTTGACCTAATTCATACTCACTTGGATCATCTACTTTGAATTCAGAAACAAATTTCTTTACAGATACATCTGCTTTTGCAAAATGACCTTTTTTCGGATTTTTTGCTCTACTTTCTTTCATATCTTCAAATCCAACTTGTATTGCGTTATAACCGTCAGTTTCTACAGTTTTAATTTGTACTACGTACATTGGTCCTGCTTCAAGAACCGTTGTTGGGATTACTCTTCCGTCTTCATCAAACACTTGAGTCATACCAATTTTTCTTCCTAAAATGCTTTTCATGAGCACCTCCTAATAATTTTACAGTGGATTACATCAAAAAATGCAATCGTACTAAAATCCTTAGGCTTATTTAAAAACCTTTTTTATTTTAGTATCATCTTATAACTTGATTTCAATATCTACACCTGCTGGTAAATTCAACTTCATTAATGAATCTACAGTTTTTTGTGTAGGGCTTGTAATATCAATTAATCTTTTGTGTGTTCTTCTTTCAAATTGCTCTCTTGATTTTTTGTTAATGTGTCTTGATCTTAGAATTGTAATGATTTCCTTTTTAGTTGGTAATGGAACTGGTCCAGATACCTCAGCGCCTGTTTGCATAACGCTCTCAACAATTCTAGAAGCTGAATTATCTAGTAATTGATGATCAAAAGCTTTTAATCTAATTCTAATTTTTTGTTCTGTTTTTGCCATAATCTTACCTCCTTCTTCAAATCGTAATTTTAACGCTTCTACGATTCAAGTTCAGTCCACTTTGCCTGGTGTTCAAAATATGGACTAAGCTTACGCCCGTTTCTAGAACGGACAATTCTCGGTAGAAATACCAATTTCTTGCAACCTCCTACCTCATCGCATTAAGCAGTGTAACACACACTAGGTTATTATACAACATATACTTATTTAATGCAATAGTTTTTCTAAAAAAAATAAAAGAGAAGATTGATCTTCTCTTTTATTAATTATTATTATCTTTAAAATTACTCAGATATAGAAATTACTGATCCAGCGCCTACTGTACGGCCACCTTCACGAATTGAGAACTTTACGCCTTCTTCTATAGCGATTGGTCCAATTAATTCAATTTCCATTTCTACGTTGTCACCAGGCATACACATTTCTACGCCTTCTGGTAAACTGATTGATCCTGTAATATCTGTTGTTCTAAAGTAGAACTGTGGTCTGTATCCATCAAAGAATGGTGTATGTCTGCCACCTTCTTCTTTCTTTAATACATAAACCTGTGCTCTAAAGTTTGTATGAGGATTAATTGTTCCTGGCTTCGCTAATACTTGGCCTCTCTCAATTTCATCTCTCTTGATGCCTCGAAGTAATAAACCTACGTTATCTCCAGCTTGTCCTTCATCTAATAACTTCTTGAACATTTCTACACCTGTTACAACTAATTCTCTTGTTTCTGGGTGTAAGCCTACTAATTCAACTGTGTCTTGAACTCTTACGATTCCTCTTTCAATTCTACCAGTTGCTACTGTTCCTCTACCTTTAATTGAGAATACGTCCTCTACTGGTAATAAGAAATCTTTATCTGTATCTCTAGCTGGTTCTGGAATATATGAATCTAATGTATCTGCTAATTCCATAACTTTGTCGCCCCATTCACCTTCTGGCTCTTGAAGTGCTAGAAGTGCTGATCCTCTGACAATTGGTGTTTCCATAGCATCAAATCCGTACTCTTCTAATAATTCTTGTACTTCCATTTCTACTAATTCTAATAATTCTTCATCATCTACCATATCACATTTGTTTAAGAAAATGATTAATGATTCTACGCCTACCTGGCCAGCTAATAAGATATGCTCTCTTGTTTGAGGCATTGGGCCGTCTGCTGCAGATACTACTAGGATTGCTCCATCCATCTGAGCTGCGCCTGTAATCATGTTCTTTACGTAATCTGCATGGCCTGGACAGTCTACGTGTGCGTAGTGTCTGTTCTCAGTTTCATACTCTACGTGTGCTGAAGAAATTGTGATGCCTCTTTCTCTTTCTTCTGGTGCTTTATCAATATTTTCAAAGTCTACACTAGTATCTGTACCTAAACGTGTACTTAACACCTTTGTGATTGCTGCTGTTAATGTTGTTTTTCCGTGATCTACGTGTCCTATTGTTCCTACATTTACATGCGGTTTCGTTCTTTCAAAAGTTTC
>Ga0209942_1002039_pt1 | contig 10504 bp, 6 predicted proteins | sample SalPonR1_A_D2_MG_FD_185695 | JGI IMG/M metagenome (GOLD analysis project Ga0209942, IMG submission 185695) | Salt pond soil microbial communities from South San Francisco under conditions of wetland restoration - Salt Pond MetaG R1_A_D2_MG... ... | reverse complement strand
TATGAGGAATAGTCCATTAATTAAATAAATAGAAGCTTTCTGTTTTTATGTCTATTCATAGCCATGTTTTTTTAAAAGCTCAAAAGTTTCACTTTTCGCTACTATATTTATTGAGGTTTCTAATCCAAATCAAATGAAAAAGAACAATTTTTTATCCGAGAAATTTAAAATAGTACTCTCCATTTTTTTAATCGCCATTCCCGGCTTTCTTTCCTGCTCGGAAAGCGAGTCCATCGGCCAAACGGAAAAAATGCCATTTATTAAGGGGGTTTATGGCAATCCGGGTACACTGCTTGAGGCAGGCTATGCTTTTGATGAACTTGGATTGAACGCCATTTTTGTCCGGAGTATCTCACTGAATGATGAGCTTTTTGAGACGGCAAAAGATCAGAACGTAAAGGTTTTTGTGGAGTTCCCTACGCTGCTTGGACGCAACTATGTGGAAGAACATCCCGAGGCCTGGCCAATTGACGAAACGGGAAATCCATCGCCGCCTGCAGACTGGTTTATGGGAGTCTGCCCAACCGATCCGGATTTTAAAGAGTACCGTTCAAACCAGCTACGGGAAATTCTTGAGACGTATGAGGTAGGAGGCATTTTTTTGGATTATGTTCACTGGCATGCGCAGTTTGAGTCAGCGGATCCCATTTTACCTGAAACGTGCTTCTGTGATCGCTGTACAACGCAATTTTCTGAGAAAAACGGACTTGATATTGCCGGAACAGATATCGCTGAAAGAGCAGATTGGATCCTGGAGAATGCAGATTCGCAGTGGAGAGAGTGGCGCAATATTGTATTAAATGAGTGGATGACCGATATGAAAGCGATCGTGAAAGAGAGTCAGCCGGAGGCGAAGGTGGGTATCTTTTACTGTTCATGGTTCCCCGAAGATCATGATGGTGCACTCTATAAAACGCTCGGAATTGATGTGGAAGCTTTTGCTGAAATAGCGGACGTGCTTTCTCCGATGCTGTTTCATAAAATGAAAGACAGAAAACCAGAATGGGTGAGCGAATACACCTCCTGGCTTGGTGATCTGATAGAAGAATCAGTTGAAAATAAGCCCCTGGTCTGGCCGATCGTTCAGGCTCACGACAGCCCGGTTGAAGTATCTCCGGAAGAGTTTAGGCAAGTAATGATGGAAGGCTCTAAACCACCCTCAACCGGAATTATGATGTTTTCGGACCGTTCTCTGCTCGACAACAGAGAAAAAATTGATGTGATGAGGCAGTTCTATACAGAAAACGACTAATACTCTGTCCGATTTAAAAAAATCAATCAAAAGTTAAAGTCGGCTAGTTTAAATATTTGCACTCAAGTCTCGTGACTTTCTCGCAGAGGCTCGCTGATTACCTCGCTGAGATTCGCAGAAAGCGATCCCTTCGGGGCGAATGATGCACTATTCAAAAATCCTTCTGCAATCAGCGCAACTCTACCGAGAAACAAAACCAAAGGCGGTTTGAATGATGCTTTTACTGACATGGATTGCAACGTCAAGTTTACCCTCAATGGTAAATGAAACTGGCAATCGGATTATCCGTCATTGGCCAGTAAAGAACCTTACTCCTAATGCTCATAAATCATCTTGCGGGTCATGCCGCCGTCAATAACCAGGTTTTCACCCGTTATGAAATTATTGGCTTCATCGGTAAGAAAGAGGCACGCCCGGGCGATATCATCCGGCTGTCCAACGCGGTTTGAGGGATGCTGCTGATGATCAATATCCCGAAGGTCATCGGTATCTCCCGTATGGATCCACCCGGGGCTGATGCAGTTAACGGTGATGTTATGATCAGCATAGGAGAGAGCCATGGCGTGGGTAAGAGCCAGCAGACCGCCTTTGGAAGCGGCGTACGCTTCGGAGTTTTTTTCCGACATCAGAGCCCGGGTTGATGCGATGTTTACAACTGAACCGCCGCCCTGCTTTTTCATTTCGCTTGCGGATTCGCGAGTCAGCAGAAAAGCGGCACGAAGGTTGGTATTCAGGATGAGATCCCACTTCTCAACGTTTAGGTCATCAGGCGAAATAAACTCTGATATACCGGCATTATTGATGAGAATGTCAATCCGACCAAACTTATTTACTGATTCTGAAAGCAGATTCTTAATGGAATCCGGATCAGATACATCGCACCTGATGAACTCGGCTGTGTAACCCTGATCAAGCAGTTCGTCCTGTAAAATGACTCCATTCTCTTTATCGATATCCGCAATAACAACGTTGAAATATGCAGCTGCATATGCTTTTGCAATAGCTCTGCCGATTCCGTTGGATGCTCCTGTGACGATGACGGTTCTGTTCATGTGAAAATCTGCCGCTTTGATTAACTTTTACACATGAATAATACAAAATCGTGGAAAAGAATAAAGATGCGAACGTCATAGCTATCAAACGAACCAGAATCCGGTATGATATTTATGCACCTTGAGCATTATTATGACCTTTTGACAAACATTGTGAGTAACTAATTTAGAAAAACTTCTAAAATCCTTAATAGATACTGCAAAAAAGAGTTATTTACCTTTTACTATTTATTTTAATAGTTCAGGTAGTTACATTGTAAAAAGAGAGGTTCTAACCAAGATTATAGAGCAATGAAAAAAAAAGTCATTGCATTTATTATTATTTGGTTGGTAGTACCTGCATCATTCGCTTCCGATCAGACCGAACTGGAAGAAATATTTTCAGAGATTCAAGAGGTTCGTTCTGATATTCAGAAATACACGACTTCCTTTTTGCTGATCTATAAAAAGATGGAGTCCGAGAGGCCAGATTCTTCTGATGTAGAAGGAGAGGTTAACCAGCCGCCAGGTGCTGTTAATCCGGAATTAAGAGCGATGGCTGAACAATTGTATAGCGCTCTTCTGAACCAGAAAAAGCAGGCCGAAACTCTTTTTGCGCAATTTGAAAAATCATATGAAGGTCTTTCTGAAGATGAAAATCCAGCTACTCAGACCATTCATTCTGCATTTGAAGATTCAAAAGAGAAGATTCAAACCAATTTAGCCTATGCAGAACATTATTATAATAAACTTCAGCCCTTTCATGCACCTGAGATAACAGATAGTGCGAGACAGGAAATTTCATATGAGGGGACTGCATCTTTGCGGCTGGGTACTTCTTCATTTGAAACGAATGTCAAAGAATCGACTACATCACGCAATCTGAATTTGAATGGAAGAGTCATTTTTGATCCCCGGTCCCGGTTAAATATCAATATCAATCATAATAGTGATGTTGTTCAGACTCCGTACACTTCCAATGACATAAATCTGGCTTTCCAGCATCGGACTTCTGCAGGAACCCGTTTGCAGGGTATGTTACGCTATAATTCCTATAATGATGAAAATCAGGATCAGAACAACTTCCAGGATGTGGGAGTTGGTGCCAGGGCAGAACATCCCCTAAATCAGGAAACCCGCCTGTTTGGGGACATACTGGCAAATTCAAAATTTTTTGAAGTTGCAGGTGGGAATGATTTTAAGGGTGCCAGATTTAACACGGGCGTAGTTTATAACAGTACGACAATAGAGGCAAACGGCGGAGTAAGGGGGCGTATACAAAGCAGTGACATCAGCGCTCTTGAATATAGCAGGATTATTCCGAATGCTTCAGTTAGGATCATGAGAAAGAAAGGGAATGTAAATTTAAAAGGGGAATTTGAGAGCCTTGCATATGGAACGGCTACAAATGCTAATGATTTCAATCGTGGACGCCTTGATCTAGGGTGGGAAGGCAGAGCCAGCAGAACGTCATTTGTACTGATCTCTAAAAAGTTTCCGAATAATGAGAGTTTCGACAACAGTACATTCAGGCTTCAAAACAGGTGGACCCGAAGCTCAGGCCTTGCAACCAAAAGAACCTCGGCATACATCCAGTATATATCATACACCTCGAGCCTGGCGCAAACGAGCAATTATGTTGATCTGAGGATTGATAATTATCGCAGCAGCGGTTCAAAATATTTTGATTTTAATCTTTTTGGCCGATACTGGGAAGAGGAGGGCCTCGATCACCAGCTCAATTTCTTCAGCAGGTTTGGTGTTAAGTACTCACTGCTTCAGATTGGTCCGGCGCTGGGTGCACAGATTACGATTGACCCGGATGATATTGCGATTGAAAGGGCTGGAAACACGTTGCGTGCCGGAGTCGACGCAAGGGTAAACACTGTTGTTCAGAAAGCTACGATCTATGGCAATGTTAGAGTTCAGAAGTCGGTCATTTATGGAGGTTCTTCAGCATCAGGGGGAGTAGATAAGCGAATGCCTTTAACAGTTGAATTTGATGCGGGGATACGGGCACCGATTGTGAGCGCCCTGGACCTCGAGGTTGATGTCAGCTATTTCAGTGTAGATCAGGACTTTTCAGCCAGTCCGGGATTCAATGGTAATCAAACAGTGACAGGCTTACGATTTTTAGCAGGTGTAAGCTATCGGTTTCGGGGAAACTAAGATATATGTTCAATCAGAGCTTTAAATCTTTTGGGATATGAAAAATTTGAATGACAAAAAGCGATTATTGGTAAAAGCCGGAATCTGTTTGATTATTTTAGCTTCAATCTGTTTTTCAAAGGATGTTAAAGCACAAGGAGATCTTGAATATCAACGTTCGCAGAACGTTCAGAGCTACATTGATAACTACATTAAAGTTTATGGAGCATCACAGCCTGTAATGGAAAGATTACGAAGTGAACATCAGGACTTTTACGGAGAGTTTGGTGATGCATTGACCGCTTTGGATATTTATATCAAACTTTCAAATGGAGAGGATTGGAAGGCCATTAACGTAGTTGTTAACTCAATAAGCGGTAAGGTATACGATGAGTTGGTCCAGAGAGGGTATATAAGTCGGTCTATTAAAGGAACACTCTCTTTTTTTACTACCGCAAAAGCTGCGATGGAACTATTCAGAGATTTCGTTTTTGACCCATATTTAATGAGTGAAGCTGTTCAGACATATTATGTAAACAGAGAAAGGAATTTACTGGAGCCAGCGGATGCAATTGCCACAGTTAGAGCTGAAGGTACGATCAGAGAGCTACTTCTTAAAGAATTTGAAAAACAACATGGCACAGAACCATTTGAGCTTAATAGTCTGAATTTGGTTGATGCTTCCGGCCATGTCTTAAAAAATGATTACTGGAGACGTGAGTTTCAAAACTTCAGAGTTGAGTTTTTTGAACAGGCATATAAGCAAAGAAAATTTCTCGAGCTTAAAGAAGAGATTGAGAAAAGGAAAAATGAGTTAGAGGGAGAAATGCCTTCATTAGAGAGCAGGATGGATGCGATTCTTGAAGAGATATTAAATAGTATTGAAGAAATAAGTATTACTCCAAAAAATACAACCCTGGAAATTGGGCAAACAGTAGATTTTTCAGTTGTTGCTATAACGTACCGAAGGGATGAAATCGATATTACTGATGAAGCCATGATTGTAAATGTTACGGACGAAACCATGCTCCAAAATAAGACAACGTTTATAGCTGAATCACCCGGAGCACACTCAATATCTGCAATCTACGATGGTTCAGATGCTGAAGGATCCCCGAAAAGATTTGTGGATTATGCTACTGTAGTAGTTAATAAAATGTATCCTGACATGCCTGATTTATTATTGATTTCGCCAGAGCAAAGCTCATTAAGCGTGGGTGAAGAAACCATTTTTACAGCCTCTGCTGTATTTGAAGATGATGATTCAACAGCTAATGTTACAAGTTTAGAAGAGACGACATGGAGTACAGGGAGTCACCGTTTTACCGCTGTTGAAGCCGGAGAAGAGGTCGTTACGGTCACCTACAGAGGACTGACAGCTCAAGCCCTGGTCGTTATTGAAGGAGAAGATGGGGACTCAGGATGCGGTGAACATGGCGCATGGAGTGCAACCGAACAGCGATGTATTTGTGATGAAGGCTATGAACCGAATGAAGAACTGGGGAAATGTATAAGTCTGGATGATGCGATTGAGGAAATTACTGATGATAGTGAAGGAGATCTTTGTGATGAATCAGTTTTTGAAGAAAAGCTTGCCCGGTTAAATGAACTGGCAGGATCAGGAAACCGTATGGCGGCCAGTTTTACTGCTCTGCTTAATAGATTCATGAAGGAGATTAATGACCAGAATTCGAACCCATGCGGAAATAGCATGATCGCATATACCTACGCAGTGGCGAAAGATCTCTATACGGAGTATGAAACACTTACAGATGACATAACTGAATTGAGTACAGACGTTTTAAGTGAAGGCGCTTTCTGTCCTACCCGGGATGCTGAAGCAGATTTTGCCTCTATACTGCCCATTTTATCTCAGGCAGGTGCTTCATCGGGGCAAATGGAGCGGGGAATAGCGGATATGGAGAATGAACTTTTAACATTTGGTTGTGATACACAGGAAGTGGAGGATCAGGGTAATGTAATTGCCGATCAAACTACCAATCCGGAGGTCATTTCAAGCGGAGGTGTCGGTTCATTTGGTACCGGAGCCAACCCCGGTGTTCCCGGCGGCCCCGGATCTCCAACGGGTGATACTGACGGTATTATTATTCTGTCCTACGGAGTTCATGAATATGCACCACAATCTTCAGTAAGCGTAAGTGTTACCCTCAACCGAGATAATTTCAACCTCACGGCAGGTAGAAACAGTACAGATTATGAAATGTTTCAAAACCTCTCATTACAAGCGGAGGACCAGATCCGTATCAGTGCGCAGGGTATTAATATCAGTCCATCTATCACGTTAAGGCAGACAGACTTTGGATGGATCGATCCGAACAGTGGATCAACAGTCTCACCCGGAAACGGCAAACGGATATTTTCACTCACAATCGCTATTTTCTACGATGACGATGAAGATGAAATGCGATACAGAATGACTGTCATCCTTGGACAGGGAGGATTTGGATATCCGGGTACGCCCGGCGGCGGGCGAACCTTTGAGTATTAACCATAATCAAGATGGTTCTGCTCTACTGAAATTGCGGACTATCAAACCCAAGCTTACGCAGTCCTTCCTGTATTTCCGGGGCACTCATAAAAAGATCCCAGAGAAGTCCAGATCTGTGGTTTTCTATCATCACAATAACCGGTCCCTGATCAATGGCCAGGTATCGCCTGGGGTACCAGTTATGCTCAACACTAAACGCATCATAGAAGCCGAATTCACCCAGCAAATTTGCCCGGTGATTTTCGTACAGGTTGCGGATTACGTCCATCGACTCATCTGGAGTATAGACAATGGATGAAAGCGCGGCTGTTGGTGATATGACTCCCAGATCGTTGCCGGGTTTGTGAGCTGCGTATCCGTTGATGGAATAGCTTGCGGTCAGTCCCCATAATTCCTCACCATATCCTGCATACCCATTGGGGTTTTCAATACACCACTGCCGGTTTATTAATGTGTGATTCCGGTTATGTTCAAAGTAGTCTTCGGAGTACCGGTCGCTGAGTCCGCGGGGATCCAGGCCCAGAAAAGAGTAGTGAGACCAGAACAGGGGACCGCCATAGGTTTCTGAGCCGTTGTGTGACAATCCGAGATGGTACCCATAGGTTGTAATATCGGTTTTGATGTCACCATTTCTGGCCCATCCTTCATGATACACATCTGTGCTGATGGTGTAGGTTGGTGATGAAGCTGCAAGAACATAGGTGATCAGCGTTTCATCATAACCCCGAATAGCGTGATTCTTTTCCCAGCCATACTCGGGAGACCAGTGCCAGAACAGTACATTTTCCTCACCGTTTTTTGTGTGCCACGACCAGTTTACCTCTTTCCAGAGTGTATCAATTTGTTTTGCAAGGGCGTTCTCTCTGCTGTCTTCTTCATGTAAGTACTGCCTTACCGCAAGCAATCCCTGGATCATAAACGCTGTTTCTACGAGGTCCCCGCCGTTGTCATTTTCGCTAAATGGCTTAACGGTTCCGGTTTCTCCGTTGAGCCAGTGGGGCCATACCCCGTTAAACCGATCTGCTTCAGATAAAAAAGCTACAATCTGTTCCAGCCGGTCAACTCCTTCTTCCCGGGTGATAAAACCGCGTTCAATTCCAACAAGAATGGCCATCACTCCAAACCCCGAGCCTCCCAGAGTTACGATGTTTTTATCATCCTGAGGATAGTTTCCGTCTTCATGATAACGCTCTCTGGCCATGCCGCTGTTCGGTTCTGCACCTTCCCAGAAATATTGGAAGTGCCGTTCCTGGATGAGCGTAAGCAGGGAGTCATCTGGTATGGATATCTCAGGCTTAGAATTATCAGAAACCGGGTCTGCAGGTTGAGAGTTGCAGCTTGTGAATGTCAGCAAGCAGAATAGTAGTAAACATGCAGGCAGCTTTTCATTCATGGTCTTTTATTCTTGTGATACCGGTTTGCTAACAGTTTACAAAACGCCTCATTGAAATTCACCGGAAATCAATCAGTTGTTGGAGTGGATTTGTGTTGACCAATTTGCAATACACTTTATCATTATACTATGATTTAGCGAGACTTTTTCAACGCGGGAAACTATATTGATAGCGTATCTTTGGGTTTGTAGAAACCCCAATCCAATTATTCGGAATGGTGAAATTAATGAAAGATTAAATGTTACTGCATTTTTAAACCCATAAATTAGGCGGCTCGGGCTTTTAAGCTGCCTCCTTGTATAGAGCATTTATGACTGCCAACAGAGAAGAAAAACGAGTACTTATTTTTACCGGCCATTTGGTGGATGCCGCCGGGCGGAAAGAGAAGCGGTTTACGGTTGGGATGCTGGAGGAGGCGCGTCGTTTGATACGGACCTATCTTGACGAAGAGATTCGCCATGATGCCCCGGACGTTGCGGTAACCAGCCTGGGTGCGGGAGGAGATATGATTTTTGCCGATGAGGTACTAAAATCAGGCATTCCGCTGATTGTTTTTTTGCCATTTGAAAAGGAGCGGTTTGTGGAAGAGTCCGTTTCATATAAGAAGGTAGAAGAGGGTACGGAAAGCGGAAGGTGGACGCAGGAGTTTAAGCGAATTCTGGAAAGGGCAGAACGTGTAATCTATAGTAATGAAGATCCCACAGAGAAGAATCCTTTTGAAGCGTGCAATAATGCAATGAGGGATTATGCGCTGGCGGAAGCCGGAGGTGAGCAGGAGATGGTGTCAGCAATGGCCCTGATGCGTCCACAGGAGATGATGAAAGCAGGGGGGACATCCCACTTTGTTGAAGATCTGAAAAAAAGGAGGATTGGTGTTCATATCATCTGGCCCGAAACCCAGGAAAAATCCAATGAAGTGGATATGCTGGGTTCAGTGATACCCGTCTTCCGGGAGCTGGATACGTCTGCCTCCTATCATCAAAAGAAATGGGAACAGAGGCTCGTTGCAGGACTTATCATTTTGGGCGTTATTGTCTTTTTTGATGAATTTGGAAACATACCAGATACCATGTTTGGGGGGTATGCCCCGGTTGTTCGAATATTTGCAGTGATCATTTCAATGGTTGGTGTATTTGTGACATTACAGCTGCGCATTTCGGATAAAGCCAGCTTTGGCAAGTGGACTCAGGACCGGGCAAAAGCCGAACAGATTCGCAGTGAGATCTGGTTTTATCTGTTTAATATCCGTTCCGAAAACAACGAATCTGCCTGCTATTCAGAAAGTGAGTTTGAGCAATATATCGACCATTTAAAACCGTTTGTGTGGTATGGCTATCAGATAAACCTGAGCAGGCTTATAGATCTTAAACGGCGTGCACTCACCTATACATTGCCGCAAAAGAAAGAGTATTACAAAAAGTACCGCCTGGCGGATCAGCTATCGTACTTTCATAAAAAAGGAGCAGACTTACGTAAAAAGCTCTTCTTCTATAAATCTGTCACCTATATTCTGCTAGCTGTCTCACTGATATGGGGCACGCTTAATATTATCGGTGAATTCTATACGCTTCCGCCGGTTGTTGTTGATATCAGCCTTATTGGAATGCTGGTCGGTTTCATCGCACTGATATCCACCTATTCGGAAGCCAATAATACAAAAGAGATGGAGTTTAAATATCAGCAGATGGCTGAGGGACTGACTACGCTCATAGAAAAGTGCAATAATATCGGAAATGAAACGCATTTTGATGCATTTGTTTTGGAGAGCGAAACCTATCTGAGATCCCAAAACAAGGAGTGGAGCCTGAAACGGTTGAAGGAGTGATTTACAGGGCGCAGGTTTCAAGGTTCAAGCTGCAGGCTACAAGATTCAAGTTTGAGAAAAATGAAAATAGGTTGATTTCAAATTTTAGCTCTGTCCTATGTGTTATAACCACTCCATAGAGGCTGTCCAAAAAGTATAGTTGAACGCAGCTTAACTTAAATTATTTAGCTTAATTTTAATTAGATGTAGCACGAGTTCTTCGTGTTGCTTGGTGTCCTCGAGTCTTCGTGGTGAAAACCGGCAGTTTAATGCCACGAGGGCACAACGTCTCAAAGGTTCACGAAGTAAATTTAAATTATTAAGACATCCATAAATCAAAACCATTTTTTTGGACAGCCTCAGGCT
>Ga0209942_1002037_pt1 | contig 10519 bp, 8 predicted proteins | sample SalPonR1_A_D2_MG_FD_185695 | JGI IMG/M metagenome (GOLD analysis project Ga0209942, IMG submission 185695) | Salt pond soil microbial communities from South San Francisco under conditions of wetland restoration - Salt Pond MetaG R1_A_D2_MG... ... | reverse complement strand
CATCCTGGTTCTGGATAGTCGCGAGGCGCTGGCGGGATGGCGCAACGAACAGTCCCGACCGGTATATCTCGTGCCCACCATGGGGAATCTCCATGCGGGGCATCTGGCGTTGGTCGAGCACGCTGCCCGCGACGGCGCGGTAATCGCCAGTATATTCGTCAACCCGACCCAGTTCGCGCCGGGAGAAGACTACGAACGATATCCGCGCACTCTCGCCGAAGATCTCGAGGCGTTGGAATCGGCCGGATGCGATGCGGTCTGGGCGCCGGATATCGAAACCATGTATCCGTTGGCCGCGGAGCACCGCTTCACGATCCGTCCCTCGCCCACGCTGGCCGACTGCCTCTGTGGTGCCCAGCGGCGCGGCCACTTCGATGGCGTCTGTAACGTGGTCATGCGGCTTTTCTGGCAAGTGCGTCCGCAGCGCGCGGTGTTCGGCGAAAAGGATTACCAGCAGCTGCTGATTCTCCGCAAGATGGTCGAGGATTTCTCGATCCCCGTGACAATCGACGCGCTGCCAACGGTGCGCGAGGCCGATGGTCTGGCGATGAGTTCGCGCAACCGCTATCTGACGCAATCCGAACGGGCGATCGCGCCGGGGCTTTACCAGGTGCTGCGGGCGCTCGAGGAAGCGGCCCGGGCGCAACCAACGGGAACTTTTGACGAACTTCAGCTGTCTGGAATGGAGCGTCTGGATGCCTTGGGGTTCCGGCCCGAATATGTCGAATTCCGCAATGCCGATACGCTGGGTCCCGCGGACGGAAAAAACGACCGGATTTTCGCCGCAGCCCGCCTTGGATCGGCCAGGTTGATCGACAATGTTGCGGTAACGAGACAATCTTGTCTCTGATTCGCAAATCAGGCTTGGAAATTGCCAAATCTTGTGGTACAGTTACCACGAACCTTGGTAATCGAACAACGGCAATCAAGGTGTCAGGGCGCGATTTGAGGTACATCACTCCGACATGCTGCCTCTCCCCGTCACCGGGGAGAGGCTTTTTTTTGCGGAGCGACTTTGCGATCTGAACGGGATATTTCAATGAACCTGAACATGCTCAAAGCCAAGATCCACCGGGCAACCGTTACCCATGCGGAACTCGATTACGAAGGATCGTGTGCTATCGATGAGAATCTGCTCGAGGCCTCCGGAATTCTCGAGTACGAACAAATACATATCTACAATATCGCCAACGGCGAGCGGTTCGTGACCTATGCTATTCGCGGCGAAGCCGGGTCGGGAATGATCAGCGTCAACGGGGCCGCTGCGCACAAGGCGTCACCGGGCGATCTGGTGATCATCTGCGCATACGGCGCGGTCGACGAGGCCGAGGCTGCCGCCCACCGGCCGCGGCTGGTCTACCCGGATTCAGACAACCGCGTAGCCCGTGTGGCGGGCGAGATTCCGGCCCAGGCCGCCTGAGCGATTCGCTCTTGTTGCAAAAAAACAACACACTGAACATTCGCGCCTTGCTGCGCGACGAACCCGAGCGCGCCATCGAAATGCTGCGCAGCTCGGCGCACTGGCGTCTCGACGTCAGCCGCACGCCGCTGCGGCTCGATGACTGGCGCGGATTTTTTGGCGATTCCGGCAACGACCGCCTTCGGCGTGCCGTGTCCGACCTGTTCTCCGGCGCCATCGTCAACACATCGGAGAATCAGCCGGCGCTGCACATGACGCTGCGCGCTGAGCGGCCCGAAAAAATGCTCGGGGAACCGGACGCTTCAGTCGTCAAGGACTCCAGGCGTCGAATGCTGGAAATTTCGGGCCGTCTTTATCGCGGCGAGACGCCGGTTCGGACAATCCTGCACGCCGGCATCGGCGGCTCCGATCTCGGCCCGAGGCTGGTTGCCGACGCGCTGGATCCCGGCGACAGCGTGGTGCATGTCGAATGGCTGGCCACGCTGGATTCACGGCGGATCAGTCGTTTGCTGGATCGGCTGGATCCCGAAACGACTGCGCTGGTCGTGGCGTCCAAGAGTTTCTCGACCGCCGAAACGCTGAGCCAGGCGGCGCTGATTCGCGATTGGCTTGGCTCTGCAGGTCTCGAGCGCATCTGGGCCGCGACTGCGAACGTCAAGCGCGCCCGGGCGTTTGGTGTTGCCGAGCCGAACATTCTGCCTTTTCCTGACTGGACCGGAGGGCGATTCTCGCTATGGTCCAGCGTCGGACTCAGCGCCGCCGCCCGGATTGGTCCCGGTCAGTGGCAACGGCTGCTGGCCGCAGCGGAGCAGGCGGACAATCTGCTGGCAAGCGATCTGGAGGCTTCAACGGCCTATGCCCTGGCCCGGGTGCTCGACTGGCTGGTGCGCGACGGAGGCTTCGATACGCTGGGCGCGGTCAGCTACGACCCTGCGCTACGACTTCTCGCCGAGTACCTCCAGCAGCTTGTCATGGAGAGCCTCGGCAAGTCTGTCGATCTGAAAGGCGCGCAGACACTGGCGCATACCTCGCCCCTGGTGTTCGGCGGTGCGGGTACCGATCTTCAGCATTCCCTGTTTCAGGCCCTCCACCAGGGCACAAAGCGGCATCCAATGCTGCTACTCGGCAGTGCGCAGTGCAACGAGGGCCCTGCGGGTTGGCCGCGAGACCAGCTTTCGCACCTGCTCGGACAGGCGAGCGCGTTGGTCAACGGGAAGTCGGCGGAAGACCGATCGCGAGCGCTGCCGGGCAACAATCCGGTCGTGCTGATGCTGGCTCGTGCGATCGACGCGGAGAGTGTGGGGGAACTGCTTGCCAACTTCGAGCATGCTGTCTACCTGCTCGGAGCACTGTGGGAGATCAACGCCTTCGATCAGTGGGGCGTGGAGGAAGGCAAGCGCCTTGCCGCCGAATTCCGCTCGGTACTCGACGGAAAGGGCGAATGTCCGGATTCCTCGCTCGATGAAACCATTGTCTGGATCAGACGTTCGCAAGCCGACATCTGATCGCCGATCTGTGATCGGCTTCCGGGTTGGCGCGAAGTGACTGTGAAACCCGAGCGGGATCGGGTTATGATAGTACATAAACTCGCGAGCGGAAAGCTTCGCTCGGCTAGTAATAACTGAGAAGGCGCTCGCGCAAAAGCGATCGATGTCGTTCCAAGAGACGCATCTTTTGTATAAAGGCGCGGTACGCAAAACCTTTCATGAAAAACACTAATCCGAGTCACGTCGTTGCAAGCCGCGCGATGTATCTGCGCGCGCGAATTTCGCGACAAGGCTTGTTCCTTTAAATCAATCAAAACGGAGGCAGCTATCACACAGTCAAGCAGCGCAGAAGAAAAAACTGTTCAGGACTTTGGCAAGGATCCTGTCGAGGTCCGGGATACGGACCACTATCAACAGGAATACGTCGAAGGCTTCGTCGACAAGTGGGACGAGCTTATCGATTGGGATGCGCGCTATGAGAGCGAAGGTGATTTCTTCATCAAGATGCTCAAGGAGCGCGGCGCGAAGCGAGTCCTGGACGTGGCTACCGGCACCGGATTTCATTCGGTTCGACTGATAGAAGCCGGTTTCGAAGTCTGCAGCGTCGACGGCTCGGCCGCGATGCTGGCCAAGGCGTTCGAAAACGGCCGAAAGCGTGGACATATCCTGAGAACCATTCAGGCCGACTGGCGCTGGTTGAACCGCGATGTGCATGCTTCTTACGATGCGGTAATCTGCCTGGGTAATTCGTTCAATCATCTTTTCGACGAACGCGACCGGCGCAAGGCACTGGCCGAGTTTTACGCGGTGCTCAAGCATGACGGTTGCCTGATTCTCGACCAGCGCAACTACGACACGATCCTTGATGACGGCTTTTCGACCAAGCACAAGTTCTATTACTGCGGTCATCAGGTGAGTGCCGAGCCCGAGCACGTAGACGAAGGCCTGGCCAGATTCCGCTATACCTTCCCGGATGACTCCGTGTATTACCTGAACATGTGCCCGATCAGACGTGATTACGTGCGCGGACTGATGCAGGATGTCGGGTTCCAGAAGATCGCAACCTATGCCGATTTCGAAGACGAAGAAAGCACCGGTACGCCGGATTTCTATATTCACGTCGCAGAGAAGAAGTATTACGGCGCCGAAGATATAGAAGAAGACGACGCCCTCAAGACCAGCGAGGTCGAAAACGCATGAGCGGCACGCAATATTCCGACGTCGTCGAGACGGCGCGCGCTTACTACAACAGCACGGATGCGGATAATTTCTATTTTCACATCTGGGGCGGCGAAGATATCCATATCGGGCTTTACCAGTCCGACGACGAACCGATCGCCAACGCGAGCCGCAGAACCGTACATCGCATGGCCGAGCTTGCCGGAGAAATCAATCCGGCCACCCGCGTGCTGGACCTTGGGGCCGGCTACGGCGGTTCGATGCGCTACCTGGCCGAGCATTTCGGAAGCCAGTGCGTTGCCTTGAACCTGAGCGAGGTCGAGAACGAGCGTAACCGGCGCATGAACATCGAGGCTGGCCTCGACCGGAATATTCAGGTGGTCGACGGAGATTTTACTGCGCTGGATTTCGACGAAGAAGCTTTCGACCTGGTCTGGTCGCAGGATGCGTTCCTGCACTCCGGTGATCGCGCCAGGGTATGTGCCGAAGCTGCCCGCGTACTGAAGCCCGGTGGACGCCTGGTGTTCACCGATCCGATGCAGGCCGACGATGCGCCGACAGACCAACTCCAGCCGATCTACGACCGCATTCACCTGGATTCGCTGGGTTCACCCGCTTTCTACCGCGAAACACTCTGCAAGCTGGGCATGAAGGAAGTCGAATTCGACGATCGTTCGCACCAGCTGCCGCGCCACTACTCGCGAGTTCGCAAAGCGCTGATCGAAAACGCCGGCGAGCTGCGCGACCGAGGCGTCAGCGAGGACTACATCGAGCGCATGCAGGCCGGCCTGCAGCACTGGGTGGACGGCGGTCACAAGGGCCATCTCGCCTGGGGCATATTCGTGTTCGAGAAGCCAGTCGCCTGATCGTGTCATGGCATCTGGAGACCGGCCGCGCCCCCGGCGCGTTCCGGACAGTTTCAGGTGCTCAGCAACAATTCCCACGCTGTACGGGCGGACATCGCACATCGCCGTATGAACAGAAAACGCAGCAATCTCCTTCCATCGGCGCCAGCAGCGTCCCGCATCCGGCGCATTCGAATCGCCGAATGCAGGCATTTTCCGGCATTTTCTCGCGTGCCTTGTGCCCGCATTCCGGGCATACAAGCGTCGAGCAGGATTCCACGGTTCGTGAAGGTTCATCCATCGGCGTGTCCTGGTCGAATCGATCGTTTATTCTAACCATCGAACCCGCCAAGCGAGACGCCGCGAATGACATGGATCGAGATCATCGAGCCGGCCGCAGCCGACGGCAGACTCGGGAAAATCTACGATCATTCCGCCGGTGGCGGGCAGGTGGACCAGATTCTCCTCGCCCACAGCCTGCGGCCGCATACGCTCGAAGGCCACATGGCGTTGTATCGGGCTGTGCTTCACCATCCGCGCAACAGCCTGGGCCCGGCATTTGCCGAGGCCATCGGGGTACTGGTCAGCCGGATCAACGGTTGCGGCTACTGCGTCGATCATCATACGGCGGGAATGGAACGGGCGCTATCGAATCCGGAGCGCGAAGAGGCCTGGAACCGCGCACTGAACGGTGGTCCTCGCGAGGAAGCCTTCGACATCCGGCAGCGCGCGGCGCTTGCTTATGCCGAACAGCTCGCGCTGGTCCCGTCAGAAGTTTCCGAAAGCGAAATCAACATGTTGCGAAAGTCCGGCTGGAACGACGGCGAGATCCTGGAAATAAATCAGATCACGGCCTATTTCTGCTATGCCAACCGAACCGTTCTGGGTTTGGGTGTGACGATGGAGGGTGAAGAGCCGGGAAAACATCCGAGCAAGTCTCGCGAATGACAGATGAATTTGCCTGTCGGTCACGAACAGCCCCGCGAATGCGGGGTTTTTCGTGTCTCGCGGAGGGGGAGGGATGGACTGCGCACCTTCGGCGCTTGCCCTCCGCTTCGCTTCGGGTTGCTCCGCATCGAACTCGCTTCGCTCGGTTCGAACCAGACCCCCTTTTCGATCAGGCTTTTGTGTGCCCGGCAACTTTGTGCTGATCGGCACCTCGTTGCCGGCTGCGAGCGTTCGGTTCGAATCCGGAGCGCCCTCTCGGCCAGACACGAAAAACCCCGCATTCGCGGGGCCGTTCGTATCTGGCGGAGAGGGAGGGATTCGAACCCCCGGAAGGCTACAAACCTTCAACGGTTTTCAAGACCGCCGCATTCGACCGCTCTGCCACCTCTCCATTAACTTGTATTTCAATAGCGCCGCTGCAGCCGCCTCGCGGCGGGCGCCCTGATCAGGCCGCGAGAGGGCGGGATTACTGCGCGTCCTTCGGCCGCTGGCCCTCCGGGCTCGCCGGTCGTCTTCGACGTCCGGTCTCGTGAACTCGCTGGCGCTCGGTTCGAACCCCCGGAAGGCTACAAACCTTCAACGGTTTTCAAGACCGCCGCATTGACTGCGCGGCTGCGCCGCTTGCCCAGCTGCGCTGGGTCGCTCCGCATCGAGCTCGCCTTCGGCTCGGTTCGACCGCTCTGCCACCTCTCCTGAATCGAATTTTAAAACTGGCGGAGAGGGAGGGATTCGAACCCTCGGTACGGTTCAACCCGTACACTCACTTTCCAGGCGAGCCCGTTCGACCACTCCGGCACCTCTCCGTAAAACCTTTTCCGCTTGCACGCCCCGGGTCAGGGGGCTTGTCCCGCTGGCGATCCTGCGGATCGCGAGAGGGAGGGATTACTGCGCGACCTTCGGTCGCTGGCCCTCCGGGCTCGCCGGTCGCCTTAGGCGTCCGGTCTCGTGAGCTCGGCTTGCGCTCGGTTGACTGCGCGCCTTGAGGCGCTTGCCCTCCGCGTCGCTGCGGGTTGTTCCGGCCGCTTTGCGGCCTTCACATCGATCTCGGCCGATGCCTCGGTTCGAACGCTGGGTACGGCGATTGTCATAACCAGCGCCGTACACTCACTTTCCAGGCGAGCCCGTTCGACCACTCCGGCACCTCTCTGATCAGCCGCATATTGTAGCGCTTTTTGCGCTCTTCATACAGTATCCGGGCTTACCCGGCTTTGACTTGTCAGATGCCAGGCGGGGTTGATAGCATCCCGGAATGTTTCAGCAAGCGGGTAGACGGTGATCCAGCTCAAGCGAATCTACGACGAGCCTTCCGAAGACGACGGTTGCCGGGTGCTGGTCGATAGGCTCTGGCCGCGCGGCGTCGCCAAGGCGGACGCCGCGCTGGACGAATGGTGCAAGGCGGTCGCGCCTTCGGACGAACTCCGCAACTGGTTCCACGAGGATGTTGAAGACCGCTGGCGGGATTTTCGCCGCAAGTACGCCGAACAACTGCGCGAGGAGAGCGACGAGCTCGATCGCCTTGCGCGACTGGCCGATGATCCCGGCCTGACGTTGCTTACCGCCACCAAGGACCGGGAACGCAACCATACGGTGGTGCTCAAGGATGTCCTGAAGGGTAAGGGCTAACCCCGGCGTTGGTTCAGGCCTGGGCCGGCTCGGTCCTCCAGCGATGCAGGCCGAAGCGCAGCGTCAGGAACAGCAGCAGCCCGATCGGCCCGGCCAGCAGCGTCAGCGCCAGGCAGGGCAGGACCAGCCAGTGCGAAATACCCTCGCGCCGGGCCGTGCGCACTTCCCAGCCGCCGATGAACAGGTCGAAGGCCAGATAGTGCAGCCAGCCGGCCATTGCCAGGCCGGGCACGGTGAACAGTTGCATCACTTCGGGCAGGCTGGCGAAGCCGCCCTCGCCGTCCGGCAGGTAAGCAACCATCATTGCGACGTAGATGAGGCCCAGGATGATCGGAATGCCGTAACCGGCTGCACGATCGGCGATCTTCGGTATCAGTGGTGCAAGCAGCAGAAGCCCCCAGCCCGCGAGCGCCAGCGGCTGGGCAAAGTGGAAAATCGTCTCCGGGGTCATCGGGTCTCTCCGTTCAAGCGCCATTCGCCAGCGTGCATTGTGCACGTTGCACGGGGCGGGGGCTGGTATCCCCCGCGCAAGCTTTACTCGGCTGAATCCGGGCCCCGGTAGCTCAGAATTCCCAGCTAAGCGTCGTCCTGACGTTCGTCCCGGGTTGGGCCAGGAGCGGCAGGACCGGATCGTCCGGAGGCCGGTTGATGACGCTGGCGTGGTTGAACCAGCGCTTGTCGGTCAGGTTGAAGACACCTGCCGAGAGACTGATCCCGGGTGTGATCTGCCAGCGACCGGTCAAGTCGAACACGCTGCTGCCGGGCGCGGAGAACAACGGGTCTCCCTGTTCGTCCTCGAGTCGGCGCTGGCTTCGAGTCGCGGTAGTGATGAAACGGATTTCCCATGCCGGGCTTGGCGCATAGCTGATGGCTGCAATCGCCTGCGGCGGACTGATACTCGCCAACGACCGGTCGGTATTGCGGTCCTCGCCCCTCGTCCATTCGGCGGCCAGTTCGAGATCGAAGCCCTTGCCCAGGGCTCGGCGCGCGCGCAGCTCGGCGCCTTCGATTTCGACCCGGTCGCGGTTGATCGACTGGAACAGCAGCACTTGCTCGACAGGATCGAACCCGACCAGTGCGCGGGTGTCGATGAAATCCTTGAATCGGTTTCGGAACACGGCCAGGTCGACCATGGTGCTTCCGGTGCGATAGCGGATGCCGCCTTCCAGAGTGTGCCCGCGCTCGGGCTCGAGGTCGGGATTGGGAACGGCGCGGATGCCGAACTGCGGGATGTCCAGACCGATGTTGACGTCCTCGAACGGCGGCGAGCGGAAGCCGCGGGCGAACTGAAAGAAGACGTCCAGCTCGTCGATCACCGGCCATACCAGCCCGACACGGGGCGCCCAGGCGGTGGTGTCAAGGTCGACGATCTCGGCGTCCGGAAATGCTGCGGTGAACAGCGGGTCCGGCTTGCTGTCGAGCTTGTAGTATTCGAAGCGCGCGCCGGGGCTCAGCGTCGGGCCCCCGGCCCATAGCTGTATCTCGTCGAACAGGTAGATGCCGGCCTCGGTGACTTGGGTCCGCGGGAAATCGCGCAGGGGAAAGCGCTCGCCGAGCACCGTGGTGCTCAACTCGCCGGTCGTCAAGTTGGTCTGGGTCGCGAAGCGCTGCTGTTCGAGATCGCTTTGCACGGCTTCAAGGCCGTAGCCGATGCGGTGGCGGAAGCCGGCAAACCGGGCTTCGCTTTCGAAATCGGCGCCCAAACCGGTATTTTCCTGGCGGAAATCGAAGCGGCGAAAAAGGTCCACGGGTGTGCGCGCCAGCGGGCGCGATTCGTCGGTTTCCTGTTTCGTGTCGGTGACCTGGTGCCACAGCCTCCACTGGCCGCGCGCGATGGGACCGACGCGGTCGAAATGGTGGTCGAACAGGATACGCCACTGGTTGCGCCGGTCGTCGCCGGCAAGCGATGTGGTATTGCGGAATCTTTCGGTTCCCAGCAGCGCGCGGAGATCGCTGTCGCGTTCTTCGCGAATGCCGTCCAGGGTCAGCCGAAAGCGCCCGAATCCGGTATCCCGCCCGGCGCGGAACACGAACGCCCCCTGGTCATGGTCCAGTTGGTCTTCGGCCATCGAATCGGGAAGGCCGGCGGCGTCGAGTTCGTCGGCGGTCTGTGCGCTGGCGGCCAGGACGCCGGACCAGTCTCCGCTGCGTATCGCGTGCGCTGCGGTGGTGCGGAATCGATTGTTCTCGCTGCCGGCGGCGAGGTCGATGCGGGTGGCGCGACTGCCGCCCACCAGCAGATCTTCGGCTTCCAGCAGCGAGACCGCGACCACGCCGCCGAGGGCCTTGGAGCCGTAAATGGTCGATGCCGGCCCTCTCAGAATTTCGACCCGACTCACCAGCCCCAATTCGAGCAGGCCGCGGCCGGAATCGGCGAAGTTGCCGACCGTGAATCGATCGGCAGCCGGTACGTTGTCGACCACAACCGCGGTCCTGTTGCCACCGAGTCCGCGAATGCGGAAGCCGCCGAAGCCGAAGCGCGTGCCGCCGCCGTCGACCTCGACGCCCGGCTCGTAGCGCACCAGGTCCTTGATGTCCAGTGCCACGTCGCGCTCGATGCGGTCGGCGTCCAGCACCGTGATGGTACCGGCAACCTCGGACAGGTTGCGCGACTGGCGATAGGCCACCACGGTGACCGTTTCCAGTTCCAGGCTTTCATGGTTCCGCGCTTCACCCGTCGGGCGGTCCTGGGCATGAAGTGTGGGCAGGAAAGCCAGCAGCAACAGCAGCGCGGTCAGGTTGCTTGTGGTCCGCTTTCTGGATCTGAGCGTGAGCGGATTGAAGGATCGATCAAAAATCATCGTGGGGTCGGTCCTTGAGTGCGGCTGTGACGAGGTGGAGGTGCGCAAGGAAGCGCCCCTTCCTCCAACCCTCCCCCGAAGGCGGGGGAGGGAATCTTGCAGGGTCTGCCCTGAGGTGTCGAAAACACCCGCAGCAGCCGTTCAGCGCTTTTTCAATAAACCTCGTGAACGGTGTTGTACACGTTGAACTTGCCGGTCGGCGTAATGATATTTTCG
>Ga0209942_1002031_pt1 | contig 10531 bp, 13 predicted proteins | sample SalPonR1_A_D2_MG_FD_185695 | JGI IMG/M metagenome (GOLD analysis project Ga0209942, IMG submission 185695) | Salt pond soil microbial communities from South San Francisco under conditions of wetland restoration - Salt Pond MetaG R1_A_D2_MG... ... | reverse complement strand
TAAAAGCACGTGGTTATTTTGAATAAGCCACGGGTACATATAACAATGTGTTTCCTGCTGACCTGTTCAAGTTTCTTGATAGACTTTAAAGTTTAAAGCAGGGCAGCAGAAACACCAGACCGTTATACCCAAGAGGAATATTCACGTAGATTCAAATAGGCTAAACAATTTTTTCTCATCTTTAGCATTCATTTAGTAGATTACACCTAAACATTATTACTATGAGTGAATCAACGGTTTCAAATAAAATTAAAAAGCTACCTCCTGAGGCTAAGCAACAAGCCCAAGATTTTGTGGATTTTCTGTATGAGCGTTATGTAAAGGATGAGCCTAAAAAATCAGATAAGAAAAGTATTATTGAGAGTTCGTTTTTTGGGATGTGGAAAGATCGAGAAGATATGCAGGATAGTACTGCATGGGTCAAGAAGATTCGCAAATCTCAGTGGTCAAATCCATAAAAATGGCTACTGAATTGTTGCTTATCGACACTGATGTACTCATAGATTACAGTAGGGGAATTGAAAAAACGAAAGGAATTCTTAAAAATCTGGAGTCTGACCACATACTTACAATTAGTGTTGTTACCCAGCTTGAACTGATGGTTGGCTGTGAAAACAAGGCCGATTTTAAATCCCTTCAAAAATTCTTATCCAATTTTGAGATTATTCAATTAAGCAAATCCACTTCAGAGAAAGCTGTTGATCTGTTTAAAAAATACCGCTTGAGTCATGGTGTACTGATTCCAGATATGTTAATTGCATCTACAGCCTTGACCCTCAAAATTCCTTTGCTATCAAAAAATCGGAAAGATTTTCGCTTTATAAATAAGCTGGAATTAATTGAATACACAATTTAAACACCGTTTTTGGGTATAACCAGCGGTTCGTGCGATCGGGGCGTGGCTGGTTGCCAATAGTTTATATCCAGCCCCGCCGCACAACCGCCAAACCGTTATTTGCCTAAACTCTCCTTCAATATCTAACCAGATTGACGGTCTTATTCATCAGTTGCTAATTATACGTCATTGGCGTACTTTTCTGAGAAACACAACGTTATCAAATGGAATTTTTTGAAACGTCCATCCGCCGGTTGGCGGACTAATTCAGAAACTTATCAGCGATAAGGAATATCACCTGCTTCAGTTGCAATTATCTGTACGACCAGAGTCTGGCGACATAATAAAGGGAAGTGGTGGCATTAGAAAGCTGAGATGGGCTGGATCAGGACGTGGAAAACGAGGTGGTATCCGAGTGATTTATTACTATTTCACTGAGGATGAGCAAATTTATATGCTTTATGCATATCCAAAAAACAAAAAGGACGATCTCACTGCGGATCAATTAAAGCAACTGAAACAACTAGTTGAGGACCAGCTGTCATGAATGATGAAATGTTTAATGAATTACTAGAAAGCGTGAAGCAAGCCGGAGACATTAGGAAAGGTAAACGTGAACCATCCAGGTTTTCAACAATTGAAGAACCTGATGTTGTAGCTATACGAGAAAAATACGACATGACCCAGCAGGAATTTTCCTTGCTGCTTGGAATCAGTGTAGGTACCCTCCGAAATTGGGAACAAGGAAGGAGAAAGCCTCAGGGTCCGGCGAAAGTGCTTTTGAAAATTGCAGAAAAGAGGCCCAAAGCAATTTTGGACTCTCTATCGTAAACAAATCGTCAAATAACCAACGGCTCAACCGGACGGTATTTGGATATCAATCAATGGAGAGTTGTTCGCTCCGCTGCTTAAACACCAAACCGTTATTGAGCCTACTTTATAAATCTGCTTCAACTACCTTTCCTACAGAGATATTTAGCTTTTCTGAAAAATTTATCGTCTTTTTTAAAATAGCGTGTAAGTTTTTTGACTTTAAAACAACATATTAAAAACTATGAAGATATAGGCATGTATTGGAGCCAATATTTTGACTACAAATGTGATTTCTTCATTTTATCCTCAATATTTCAAGATTTACATGAATAGCATTGGTGATATGCTAATGTTCTCTATAATTAAAAAACAATACAATGAAATTAACTGTAATTATTTTGCTCTTAGGGTTCACCTTTACAACAATGAATTCTTGTGATACGAATGAAAATGAATTAATAGGTATTGATCAGAATGCAATAATATACAGTGGTGTGCATGATCCTGCTCAATTAGTTGAAGTCAATAATGAGTTGGTTCTATTTGCAAGTGCAGTAGAATGGTCTGCCTATGAGTTTGGGAGCGATGATTGGCAACTGAAAGGTGATAATATCTATCCACAGGGAGGTCCTTCTTGGAACAATGGTACGAATTTGTGGGCACCATCTGTTTCTAAAATTAATCCCAACAGTCTTAGAGTATACCATTCCGCAGTATCAGATGAAGACAAGCACCAGTCCAGAATTGGTTTTGTAATAGTTAATACATCAACTTCTAATTTTATATTTACACCTTCAAGCGACTATGTGCTTGAATCTCAAAATACGGAACAACCATTTGCCATTGACCCGGCAGTTTTCGAAGACGACTCTAATCGTATGTGGTTGGTTTACGGCTCCCACGCAAAAGGGATCTGGATGGTAGAACTGGATGAAGCAACAGGGTTGTTAAAAGAAAATCCAACGGATAAAACCTGGGATATGACAGATGGCAGGTTTATTGAGGTAGCTAATTATGGAGGGCAACTCGAGGAAAATAATATTGAAGCCGCCTATATCTATAATCACCCCGATAACCCCTATTATTATTTATTTGTAAATTGGGATGTTTGCTGCAGTGGAATCAATAGCACGTACAATATTCGCGTAGGGAAGTCTGAATCGCCAACGGGGCCTTTTCTTGATAAAGATGGTATCGACTTGAAAATGGGTGGTGGCACAATGTTTTTAGATGCCAGCGGACAGATTATAGAGAATAATCGCTTCATAGGTCCTGGTCATGCTGGTATTTATCAGCATTCTGATGGCAAACATTATTTTACCCATCATTTTTATGATGCAGCGGACAACGGAGAACCTTCTTTGGCTATTTGGAACCTTGACTGGGTGAATAGTTGGCCAGTTTTAAACACGCAGGAAAAAGCAACCCTTTAATTTTAAAAATGAAAAAAATATTAACTGTTTTATTTATTGGAATATCATTGTTGATATTCAGTGCATGTAAAAAAGGTGATGACACTCTCACAAAACCCCAAAATAGTTCAATAAATAAAATATTGCCTTTAGGGGCGTCTAGAACTGAAGGAGCAAGGCCGGAGTTTGAAAGTTTCCGATATGAACTTTGGAAAGATTTAATAGAAAACGGTTGGACATTCGATTTTATAGGGACACGTTCTGACGGAGCCACCTATCCGACATTCAACGGCAACAATTTTGATACTGACCACGAAGGCAGGGGTGGATTTACTTCTGGAGAAATATTGCAGGGATTAAATGGTTGGCTAAGCCAAACAGGTTCGCCCGATATAGTGCTTTTTAGTTCGCCAGGCGGAAATGATGCACTTCAAGGGTTATCCTACGAACAAGCGGTTTCCAATGTCAATTCTATAATTGATATTATTCAAGCAAATAATCCAAATGCTACAATACTTATTGAGCAAATAGCGCCAGGCAAATCTGATATAATGACACCTGATCTAACCAGCTATTTTGAACAAATGCAGCAGGAAGTTTTGAGTATTGCTGCAAACCAAACTACATCCACATCGCAAGTAATTGCTCTAAATATGTTTACGGGTTTTAATGATGGGTTATTAGCTGATGATGTGCATTACAATGAAGTAGGCGCAGAGTTTATAGCAACCAGATATTACGATGAACTTGAAAATATCCTGGAAGAATAAAAACTACAGAGAACAACGATTATAGCAAATGCGGGCAGACTGCTAAGAAGTGAAAATTTTACAACTAAATAAATATCATGTTTGCCGGACAATAAATCGATCTTAAACCCGCACATGCCATAGTCATGTGCGTTAGAAAAATTTTAAACCCTACTATAGATCACCCTCTATTACAAACGTTGCCATGTGACTCGGTTAGCATCCAGGTATAATATTTAAAGTACCGGCTTGTACATTAAACACCAGTCCGTTATACGCAACTTTTCAACAAAAGCATCACCTTCAGCCGATAAAGCCCACTTTAATCGTTCACCCATACTGTTAAAAAAGCTACTCAATGGAACTGCTTCAAATCCTGTAGAAACTTGCCGGGAGTATGAAGAAATCAATAAAAAGCTGGCCAAAGCTCATGGAGATACTGTAAACTACAAAGGCACTACCTGTAGTGCCTCGCCGATGACTGCCGGTTTCGATTTTGTAAGTTTCCGTAGTAGATTTTAATACAAATTCGACGCTACTTTGCACGCCTGATATGAGCAAAGTCATTATGCAAAAGCCGCTAAAACCAAAAATGGAATTAACAAGTCCAGTAAACTACTCTATCTATTTTTATTTACAATATTACTTTATACTTCTTTAAATACACAGTGTGATGTAGAAAGCCAGGCAGATCAGAAAAATGAAATTGTCAGCAAAAATATGGGATCAGCTATTGGCACAAATATTTCTTTAAACTCTACATTAACAGTTGCAGTAATTACCAATTTTCTTACCATTAGAATAGCAAAAGAAACCAAGTTTTATGAAAAAAATAGTGTCGGTCATTCTGGGAATTGCATTTATTTTTGTGGGGCTGTTACATTTTGTTCGCCCGGAAGGATTCCTGGCAATTATGCCCTCCTGGATACCCTTTCATCATTTTTGGGTGTATGCCAGCGGAGCCGTTGAAATTGCAGGAGGGGTTGGGCTTCTGATTCCCAAATACAGAACAATTGCGGGCTGGACGTTGTTTATACTGCTTATTGTGGTTTTTCCGGCCAATATCAACATGGCCGTCAACGAAATCCAACTTCCGGGGCGAGATCCATTGCCGGTCTGGGCGCTATGGGCACGCTTGCCGCTCCAGTTTGTGCTTATGTATGTGGTATATTGGGCAGCTATCAAAAATAAGAAAGACGTGGGTTAGGAGGGAAAAGAGGTGCCATTGAACTTGTTTGCAAGGAATTAATTTCGCTACTTCAAAGAAACTGTAATTTCCGCGCCGTTTAACGCCAGGTCGTTATACCCTAATCTGAGATCAATGAACTTACTATGATTCTTCATTTCCAACTTTTGATATAAGTGTTAAACTATTAACTGTATTTACCCTATGGCTCCATCACTGCTATTTACGTACACAGCTTGTGGAATTTTCTTACTCATTGGTCTATTAACCGGCGTTTGGAAGTACTATCACATCCATGCATCGAAGGAAGCACAAGCGCCTGTCTATGTGGATATTGCGCATCGGTCCTCGCTGATGTATAGTTTTGCCACACTGGTTGTTGCAAAATTTGTGGAACTAAGTCCCTATTCCGAAACAGTGACTTTCTGGTCGGCAGCAGCGCCGATCTTGTTTTTTGCCCTGGCGATTTCAACATATGTAATTCATGGAGTTCTGAAAGACACCGATAATCAGATGAAAAAGCCCCACAAACTGGGGAAATTCACACTTCCTAATTGGGTGATTATCACATTTATGGTGGCTCTAATCATAGCTGAGATCGGAGGATTTGGAATTTTGTTTGTGGGATTCTTGAGCACGCTTTAGCTTACTTTTGGGTGATTGAAGTTATCGTATCAGTACGGGTATTATCTGAATGAAGGTGCATTGTAAAAGTAATGACTATGCCAAGCGGAAAACCGTTATACCACAGTAAAAAAATGTCTGCCAATCCAAAATAAGTGGGTTGATAAGATGAGACGCTCCCTTTGCTGAGAACTTATTACCTATAGCCGCAACTCCACATGCAGGTGGTCTGCAGTACCCACATGCCGGATTGTCCGGAAACCCATCAGCTCGAGTGAGCCGCGAAGCAGTGAGTTTCGTAATGTGCCACGACCGATCGTTCGGATATCAACCGCATGAACATACCCGCTCTCCTGACGGTAGTGGAGTGAAGTTGGGTTTACCGGCAGGCCCATCCTGGCATAGTCTTCCACAAGTCGCTCAATATCGGTGATCACCAGGTCATTGTCTGCAAGCGTGACTGTAGAGACAGCAACCCGTAAAATCGGATGCATGGAGCGGTAGACGCTTTGAACGTCTTCACTTTTTGCATTTACGCCCGAGAGATAGAAGAGCGAAAAAAGACAAAAACCAAGTACCATAGTACTAACGGCAAATCCGCCAAGTTTTATCAGCAGCTTCTTGTTTGATATCCAGAAGGAGAGAATAATCAGGTAGAAACAGAGGAGACCTATCGTTGCCAGAATGCCTCCCGAAAGGGAGCTCCATGCTCCCAGGCCATGCGTCAGTGTCAGATAGACCGAAAAGCGTATCAGCAGAAAAAAGGGGAAGGCAACCAGGAAAAGAATGGCGCCAAGTGCGAGTGCCAGCAGGATTATCCATCGCTTCCAGCTCCGGCGCTTTGCTTTATGGCCGGGTGTATTTGTGCTGCTGCTTTCATCGCTCTTGTGCAGATTCAGCAGCCATTCGATATCCTTTTCCGAGATGTTTTCCATGCGCTGTTTAACGAGTATTCAGTGGCTGAGTTTCGGGATTTGGGAAGAAAGATGGGTTGTCTGGATAATCCGGGATCCTAAAAACAGGTGAGGTTTCTGATGGGCAGAGTAGCATTATTCTATTAAGAGAGATCAGAGTCTCCCAAGAAGTTAAACATAATAAAGTCCGTGATTACGCGAATGGAGAATCATGCCGAAGAAATCAAGCTTAGTACACTCACCAAAAATGCGAAGGCATTAGGGAAAAAGGTAAAGATCGAAATCCAGTAATCGGAAAACATAACCATGGCTTCCTGCTGACCAGTATTGACTATGAAGTCGAAAATTAAATTAAGAGGCTAGCAGCACAAGCCAAGAGCCGTTAGGCACCAAGAAGGTTTGATATCTTCTTTTATTATGAAGAAAAACACGGTGTGCCGGCATAGTAAAAACAGGTACTGTGATGATAACGCCGAAGGAACATGTAAACCTTAACTCCGGGTATATTTTTAATTTGTAACATTACTTCAGTTAATCGTACAACACCGTATTCCATAACCACCAACTAATTTTAATTCTTAATCTTACATAATAATGAATCGTAATTTACTATTCGCTTTGTTTGCTTTCAGTTTTCTTATCTCCGGCTGCGGTAATTCCGGCGCTTTTATAGCAAGTAATTCAACAGAGGTTCAATTGCGTGAAGGCAATTACCATATTGTTGCAAAAAACGTAACGGGTTCAGCCAAATCAGCATTTATTTTGGGTGGCAGTCATTCCTGGGGCATAACCACACAGTCATTCGGCCTGATCCCCCTGAAAGGCTCAAAAACATTGTACAAAGATGCCCGCGAAGCCCTCTGGACTGCTTTTGAAGAGGAACACACATCTGTAGAGGGTAAAAAATTAGCCTTGGTAAATGTACAATATGATGCAGCGACAAGTAACTATATCCTTTATACCCAGGCAAAAATAACGATTACCGCTGATGTAATTGAATTTGAGTAAGCACTGAAAGGATATTGATGGGCTGCAAAAGAGCACAAGACGCTAACAAAGTATAAAAATCAAACCTTCGGGAAAACCCGTGGAGCTGTGATTTCTTCAGGCGGATTTGCCGATCCGTTTTTAACCGATTTATTGAGGATATCAAAACTTATTGGTGCCTAACAAAGCAAATCAAGCGGACGCGTTTGCTGTTAGTTGCTTGCATTAGCAGACTTAGCTGCTTCGCTTATTTTCCAAGCCGTTATAGGGCTAATGCAAAACAAAAAGCTGTATGATCACAAGGATAAGCTGATGTTCATACTTTGATGTTGACTTCCATTTTTTCATTTTATCCTCAATAGTTCAAGAATAACATGAATAAAAGTTGCGTACGAAGCAAGGATAACCTCAACAGCGTTGGTTATATGCCAATGTTATGCTCCATAAAAAAGTAAATAAATGAAATCGTACCTGAATCGATTAATCGGGCTGGCTGTAATTGCAATTCTTTTTACCAACTGTTCAAGACAAACAGATCCTCTACCAGACGATCTAACTCAGAATATCGAGAAACGAATCGAATACGGGCTTAATGGTGCGATTGCAATCGGAATAATCGACCAGAAAGGAATTCGTTATTATAATTTCGGATCACGAGATTCTATTGGTTCAGAGGTCAATGAAAATTCAATATTTGAGATTGGATCGATTACAAAGACCTTCACTGCTACTCTATTAGCAGACCAAGCTTTAAATGGTGATTTAAAATTGGATTATCCTATTAATGAGCTACTCCCAGATCACGCCGAAATTCCGGTTTTAGGAAAGCAACAAGTAACGCTTGGGCATCTTTCAGATCATACCTCAGGACTTCCAAATATGCCTGGAAATTTTAGACCCGCTAATCCAAAAAATCCTTTTGCAGACTATACTCCATCACAGATGTATGAGTTTATCTCCACTTATACACCAACGCAAGAGGTTGGTGCTAACTTTGAATACTCAAACCTAGCTTTTGGGTTATTAGGTCATGCCTTGTCTCTGCATGTTGGAAAAACTTATGAGGATTTAGTAAGTGAAGTTATTACAGATCCGCTTGGCATGAGTGAAACGAAAATCACTTTCGATGAGCAAATGATAAAAAATCTTGCAGTAGGTAAAAATGAATTTGGGCAAAGTACCCAAAACTGGAACTTCTCAACTCTTGCAGGGGCAGGTGCGATTAGAAGTTCGACTGCAGATATGATTAAGTACCTCTCAGCACAATTAGGTTTTACTCAAACATCATTGAAACAAGCCTTTGAGCTGACACATCATAAACGTCATGAAATGTATCGTGTGAGGAGGGGAGATAATCCTCTTGGTATGGGTTTAGGGTGGATAATCTACACAAAATCTGATAGTAATAATCTTTGGCATGGTGGAAGTACCGGTGGCTATACCTCCTATATCGGTTTCAATAAAACATTGAAAAAGGGCGTGGTAGTACTTGCTACAGGTCATGATCCAAGTGACATTGGTTCCTATTTAATGTATTCTGATTCCCTAAAGGAAATTAAAAGATCATTGTCCACTGAACTCGCACGTATAATTGATTTAGCCGGTCCTGAAAAAGCCAAAACGTTTTTTGAGGATTCAGTAATCAATAACCTGGAAGAATTCAGCTATGGCTCCTTTCCACTCAACCGATTGGGCCGTATTTACCTTGAAGAAAATATTGATGCCTCTATTGCAATTTTCGAAATCAACATAAGGCTATTTCCCAATGCCTGGAACACCTATGATAATTATGGTGAAGCACTACGAAAAAAAGGCAGACTTGAAGAGAGCTTAAAAAGTTACAAGAAGTCAGTTCAACTATATCCAAAAAACCTTAGTGGGTTGAATTCAATTACAGAACTCGAAGAAGAAATGGGAATTGGTCGATAAAAACAACTTAAGGAGGATAACAATGGCTATACGTAATGCGGGTTTTAGTAGTAATTTAAAATATGAATATAAACTTAAAATAGGTTATTGGCTGAAAATGAAGCGCTATTTAATCCCGCACTACGCATAGCCGAGACCGTTAAAATAATTTCCAATCCTTCCATAAATCGCCCTATAACCAGCGTTTCAAAGCGGACTTGGCTGCTATTTGACGATTCAAAATTCGGTGGCTAATAGAAATTCCCAATTTTATTTACATTACCAACCAACAAGGCCAAGCCGGTTAGCTGCCAAACCGTTATATGTCCTAATTCTAATTCAAAAACACTAGAATATTTAAACTTTCGCGTACTTTTGGAGACTCTGAAATGATAATTGAATATCTAACTAACCATGGTTTGCTCTGGGTAAGCCTCTTGACGATGATCTGCCTTGGCATCTTGGCCTGCACATACAGCCCCGAGGAACGTCGAGTGGTGATTGATCAGGTCGTTAGATCGGGAGACACTTACACAGGATATGTACTGGTGGAGTCTAAAGTATTTCGCAATCCAACTGGATTTTTAAACACTTTTCCTAACGGAGGTATACCCCGGATTTTAAGCCAGGAAGTAAAAGTATTTGAAGTGCATGCGGAAGACCGAGAGTCCCGGTTGTTGGCAGATTTATCAGCTAATGATGCAACATGGGAATCATTTTCTGGACACATTGTTGGTTTCGATGATCAAAACAATCTATTTCTTCAATTGAGTGGCTGTGAAAAAGGTGGAGATTGTTATAATGGATTAATAAATCATCGGTTTTTTCGTATCGATCGAGAGAGAAGCCTTGAACCAATTTCTAAATTACCTTCAGACATCGGAATACCAGGTATAATGCAGGCGAGGCGCCAAGGAGAGGTCAACTACGTTCGCTTTTCTATTCGGCAGGACACCCTGAAAGCTAAGTTTCAGGAAGATGTGGATTATACTTCTGTATTTGTAACGGACGAAGAAGGAATGCTCTTACCTGTTAACTAATTGGGCGTGCCTGTTTGGCAGAATCAATATTAATTATTTAGTATTGAAATAGATTGAACCAAA
>Ga0209942_1002030_pt1 | contig 10533 bp, 10 predicted proteins | sample SalPonR1_A_D2_MG_FD_185695 | JGI IMG/M metagenome (GOLD analysis project Ga0209942, IMG submission 185695) | Salt pond soil microbial communities from South San Francisco under conditions of wetland restoration - Salt Pond MetaG R1_A_D2_MG... ... | reverse complement strand
AACTCAGCACCAAGTTCATTGCACCACCCTTACGGCTTTGCACGGACAACGCGGCGATGATCGCCTATGCCGGGGCTGAGCTTTTTGCCTTGGGGCGTCGTGATGGCATGGAACTTGTTGCGTGGCCTCGCTGGCCTTTGGACAATCGTAGCCCGGCGATGCTGGGTAGTGGAAAGAAGGGGGCCAAGGCATGATCACAGTGATGGGTGCAGGGGCTTTTGGTACGGCCTTGGCGGTTTCCCTGTCCAGGGTCCGCCCCGTCCTTCTTTGGGCGCATGATCCGCGGCACGTCGAGGAGCTTCTAAGTACCGGGCAGAACGAGCGCCGCTTGCCCGGCGTGCCGCTGTCGGAGAATATTTCATTTTCGGCCGAAATTGAGCCAAAATCAGATCAGGAGACTGTTCTGCTGGCTGTCCCGATGCAGCGACTGCGCGGCGTTCTGGAAAAGCACCGTGAATCTTTGGCACGGGCGCGTCTTGTTGCCTGCTGCAAAGGGATGGAGTTGAGCACAGGACTTGGCCCTGTTCAGATTATGCAAGAGATTTGCCCTGAATCGACGCCGGCGATCCTTACGGGGCCTTCCTTTGCATCAGACATTGCCAAGGGGCTTCCAACGGCTTTGACCTTGGCGTGTGCGAATGAGGCTGAGGGAGAAACACTCCAAAAGGCTCTTACAACGGCCAATTTGCGATTGTACCGAACTACCGACACAATCGGGGCTGAGCTTGGCGGAGCGTTGAAGAATGTCATGGCCATCGGTGCCGGTGTGGTGATGGGGGCGGCATTGGGCGATAGCGCGCGCGCGGCCTTGATGACACGTGGATTTGCCGAGATGACGCGAATGGCGGTGGCGCTTGGGGCCGAGCCTGAGACATTGGCGGGGCTGTCCGGGTTTGGTGATCTGGTTCTGACCTGTACGTCCGACCAATCGCGAAACTACCGATTTGGGCAGAGTCTGGGGCGAAACGAGACCTTTGATCCGTTGCTTACTGTCGAAGGGGCCGCTACTGCGCAGGCAGTTCAAAGCCGTGCGCAGGTGCTTGGCCTCGACATGCCGATCACGACTGCAATCACCAAGTTGATTGCTGGGGAATTGCGGGTGGATCAGGCCATGGATATGCTTTTGTCACGACCATTGAAGGAAGAATGAATGCTGATTGCCCTGATTGCCCGCGACAAGCCCGGTTCTCTGAACATCCGAAAGGCCAACCGGGATGCGCATCTGGCCTATATTGAAGACACGGGTGTCGTTGCGCAGGCCGGCCCGCTTCTGAACGATGCGAATGAAATGATCGGGTCACTCGTCATTTTGGAGGTCGATGATATGGCGGCGGCGCAGGACTGGGCCAAGAACGACCCTTATGCCAAGGCGGATCTTTTCGCGGATGTCGAGTTGATCCCTTGGAAGAAAGTGATCGGGTGATGCGCTATTGGCTATTCAAATCCGAACCCTCGACTTGGAGCTGGGATGACCAGCAAGCAAAGGGTGACGCGGGTGAGGAATGGGATGGCGTGCGCAACTATCAAGCCCGCAATTTTATGCGTGAGATGGCGGTCGGTGACCGTGGCTTTTTCTACCATAGCCAAAAGGAAAAGGCCGTAGTCGGGATTGTCGAGGTGATTGCCGAGGCGCACCCCGATAGCACAACGGACGATCCTCGATGGGAGTGTGTTGATATCAAGGCGATACATGGTGTGAAAACACCTGTGACACTTGACATGATCAAGCAGGACGAACGTCTGAGTGATATGGTTCTCGTCAAGAATTCGCGCCTATCGGTGCAGCCGGTCACCGAGGGCGAGTGGTGCATCATTTGTGATTTGGCAGGCGTGTCCGCGTAAAAGCCGAGCCTGAATATGATAAACGGAGGGTAATCGGCGGATGCCGGTACCCTCCGTTACCCCACGTGCTCCCTACACACCACACGCGTCTTTGGAATAGGTTCCGGCCATCCTAGCCTGTTGTGATCCACATTAGCGTATTTCGGTGGTTGCACCAAACACGAAGTCCGAAAGATGCAGTTCAAATTGATTGGTTTGCCTAGATTTTAAAGCAGGTGCCTTCGAGCATCTTCCACCCGCCCATGATTCGAACGGTGACATGCCTGTTTCGCGTCGGTTTCCCACTGGTGAATGTATTTGGTGGATGCTTTGCTGCGCTGCAGAGCGATGCAGATCTGGGTACGGTTTACCCAAGGATAGCAGGCCTTTGATATTTAAAAGGAATCCGGGGCATTGTGAATTAATTTACAATATATGATGCACATTAGAAAAAATTTTCTCGAAAAAACCACGCCTTAACAGGGACATATTTCAAAATTTACATGTCTCATGTAGTGTATACGAATGGATACACAAGTGGGGCCGCCCAATTCGCAACAATCTTGCTGCGATGCCGCGATCGGAGGAGCGCGTCGGGTACCCTAAGACGGATCGCGCGGCTGTGGCCCGGGTGGTTCGAAAAGGGACAGGAGGATCCAACCGATGGACGGAACGAAAGCGCGGCAGTCCGGTGCCAATCTTATTCTTTTGGGGCCGCCGGGTGCGGGCAAAGGTACGCAGGCCCGGATGCTGCAAGAGCGGTTTGGCCTTGTTCAACTAAGCACCGGGGATCTTCTGCGTGCTGCTGTTGCTGCGGGCACCGAGGCTGGCAAACAAGCGAAAGCCGTCATGGAAGCCGGGGATCTGGTAAGCGACGAGATCGTAATCGCCATTCTGCGCGACCGTCTGGGCGATGATGATTGTGCGCGTGGTGTCATCCTCGATGGGTTTCCGCGTACGACCGCTCAGGCCGGGGCCTTGGACGATTTGATGGCCGAAAGTGGTGCCGAGATCGGTGCCGCGATCAGCCTTGAGGTGGACGACGCCGCCATGGTGACCCGGATTGCAGGCCGCTACACCTGCGGCAATTGCGGTGAAGGCTACCACGATGAATTCAAGCAGACCCAGACCGAGGGCAAATGCGACAAATGCGGCGGCACCGAGATGAAACGCCGGGCCGATGACAATGCCGAGACAGTCTCGCAGCGTCTCAAGGCCTACCACGCGCAGACCGCGCCGCTGATTGAATACTACGACAACAAGGGCGCGCTGAAGCGTGTCGATGCGATGGGCGATATCGACGCAATTGCAAAAGAGCTGACCGTGATCGTCGAACAGGTGGTCACGTAAGGGAGAGCCGGTGGCGCCCCCGCGCGGCCGGAAAAGAGGAAACTGGAACGGGAGGACAAGACGTGTCCGAAGAGTCTTCAAACAACGCATATTGGAAAGCCAATCTGCGTCTTATTATCGGGAGCTTGGTAATCTGGGCGCTCGTATCGTTCGGGTTTGGCATTCTGCTGCGCCCGGCCCTGTCGGGGATCGCCGTGGGCGGCTCTGACTTGGGCTTTTGGTTCGCACAGCAGGGGTCGATCCTGGTCTTTCTTGGCCTGATCTTTTTCTACGCTTGGCGCATGAACAAGCTGGACGCCGAACACGGCGTTGGCGAAGATTAAGGGGCCAGAACAATGGATCAGTTTACATTAAACCTACTGTTCGTCGGCGCATCCTTCGCGCTTTATATCGGTATCGCCATTTGGGCGCGTGCTGGATCGACCAGCGAATTCTACGCTGCCGGTCGTGGTGTTCACCCGGTTACCAACGGTATGGCAACGGCGGCCGACTGGATGTCGGCGGCCTCGTTCATTTCGATGGCGGGCCTGATTGCCTTTACCGGTTATGACAACTCGTCCTTCCTCATGGGCTGGACTGGTGGTTACGTGCTTCTGGCGCTGCTTCTGGCCCCCTACCTGCGGAAGTTTGGCAAGTTCACCGTTTCGGAATTCATCGGCGATCGCTTCTATAGTTCCACGGCACGCCTTGTGGCGGTGATCTGCCTGATCGTTGCCTCGACCACCTACGTGATCGGTCAGATGACCGGCGTGGGCGTAGCCTTTGGCCGCTTCCTTGAGGTGGACAACACCACCGGTCTGTTGATCGGTGCCTGTGTGGTGTTTGCCTATGCGGTTTTCGGCGGCATGAAGGGTGTGACCTACACGCAGGTGGCACAATACGTCGTGCTTATCCTTGCCTATACCATCCCGGCGATCTTCATCTCGTTGCAACTGACGGGTAACCCGATTCCGGGCCTTGGCCTGTTCGGGGATCACGCAGCAAGCGGTGAGCCGCTTCTGGCCAAACTGGACCAGATCGTGACCGAGTTGGGCTTTAACGAGTATACGGCACACCATGCCGATACGCTGAACATGGTGCTGTTCACCCTGTCGCTGATGATTGGTACTGCCGGTTTGCCGCATGTGATCATGCGCTTCTTCACGGTGCCGAAAGTTTCGGATGCCCGTTGGTCGGCGGGCTGGACGCTTGTCTTTATCGCCCTGCTTTACCTCACGGCCCCGGCTGTGGGTGCCATGGCGCGCCTCAACATCACCGAGCTGATGTGGCCGGAAGGCACCAGTGGTCAGGCCGTTTCAGTCGAGCAGATCGAAAGCGACCCGGCCTATGACTGGATGGCGACGTGGCAGAAAACCGGCCTTCTGGGTTGGGAAGATAAGAACGGTGACGGCCGTATCCAGTACTACAACGACGGCAATGCCGAGATGCAGGACCGTGCCGCGGAAGCCGGTTGGGAAGGCAATGAGCTGACCAACTTCAACCGTGACATCCTTGTTCTGGCCAACCCCGAGATCGCCAACCTGCCGGGCTGGGTGATCGGTCTGGTTGCTGCGGGTGGCTTGGCTGCGGCCTTGTCCACGGCGGCAGGCCTGTTGCTGGCGATTTCATCGGCGGTGAGCCACGACCTTGTCAAAGGTCGCTTCGCTCCGAACATCAGCGAAAAGGGTGAGCTTATGTCCGCCCGTATTGCTATGGCGGCGGCCATTGTCGTGGCCTCCTATCTCGGGCTCAATCCGCCGGGCTTTGCGGCACAAACCGTGGCCTTGGCGTTTGGCTTGGCTGGGGCGTCGATCTTCCCGGCACTGATGATGGGCATCTTTACGAAGGTGAACAACAAAGGTGCCGTGGCAGGGATGTTGGCCGGTCTGATCGTGACGCTGATCTACATCTTCCTGCACAAGGGGTGGTTCTTCATCCCCGATACCAACAGCTTCAGCGATGCTGACCCACTGCTTGGGACCATCAAGTCGACCTCCTTTGGTGCAATCGGTGCGATGATCAACTTCGCAGTGGCCTTCATGGTCTCGAAGTCGAGCGATCCGATCCCGGAAGAGATCAACGAGCTTGTCGAAAGCGTCCGCGTACCGAAAGGCGCAGCCGCGGCAGCCGCTGATCACTAAGACAGTCAAAGCAAGGGGCGCCCATCGGCGCCCCTTGTTCCCTCCCCATGCCATTTCGCATAGACCGGGGATGTCTTTTAGACAGATAGATTACCGCCATCCAACAGGAGCCGCTTGCATGGCCGAAAGCCCCGCAGAGATTCTGCATACTCTGACAAACACTGCCCCGTTTGACATGTTGCCCGAGATCGAGCGCCGGACGCTTGTTGACAAGGCCAAGCGGATCGTTGCCCCGGCGGGACGCGTCCTGTTCAAAGAGGGCGAGGTGCTTGAGGGGCTTTACCTTATAGAAAGCGGGACGCTGGATATCGAGTCGAGCAATGCAGACCTGATTTCGCAGCGCGGGCCGGGTGACATCATGGGTGAACGCGGCCTTTTGCGTGATGGTCGCGCGATGTTGACGGCACGGGTCACTCAGGACAGCCAGCTCCTGCTTGTTCCAGCCAATGTTTTCTTGGCATTGCTGAAAGACAATGGTGAACTTTCGGCTTGGTTTGGCCGTTCGGCCCCTGCCGATGGCGACCGTGATGAGGAGGGTCCCTATGCGACGGGCCTGACGGCTTTGCAGGTCTCGGATTTGATGGCTAATACGCCCGTGACTTGCCCGGAAAGCGGCACGGTCACCGACGTGGCGCGCGTGATGCGCGACAAGAAGATTTCCTCGGTTCTGGTGATGGAGGAAAGCACCCTTACCGGTATTGTCACCGTGCATGATCTGACAAACAAGGTTTTGGCAGAGGGCCTGACCGGGGATATTCCGGTGGCGCAAGTCATGACGCCCGAACCGATGACCATCGCGCCCGACGCGCTGGGCCTGGATGCATTGATGATGATGTCGGACCATGGGATCAACCACCTGCCAGTTGAGTCGCGCGGCAATATCGTTGGGATGATCGGCAAAACCGACCTGTTCCGACGTCAGGCCGCCACGGCCAGCCATATGATCGCCGATATCGTGCAGGCCGAAGATGCCAAGACCATGGCGCAGGTCATGGAGCGTGTGCCTGAATTGCTATCGCAGCTGGTGAGTGCAGGCACCCGGCCACAGGCAGTGACCCGGCGGATTACCGATATTACCGATGCAATCACCCGCCGCCTGTTGGTGCTGGGCGAAGAAAAGCTTGGCCCGGCGCCTGTTCCTTACCTTTGGCTGGCTTGTGGAAGCCAAGGGCGGCGTGAACAAACGGGGCAATCGGATCAAGATAACTGTTTGATCCTGCACGATGACATGAAACCCGAGCATGACGCCTATTTCGCCAAGCTGGCGCAATTTGTCAGTGATGGCCTTGATACCTGTGGGTTCATCTATTGCCCCGGTGACATGATGGCGACGAACCCCCGCTGGAGACAGCCGCGCCGGGTTTGGCAGGAGTATTTCAAAGGTTGGATCGCCCAGCCGGATAACGAGGCGCAGATGCTGGCCTCGGTCATGTTTGATCTGCGCCCGATTGCCGGTGATGAAAGCCTTTTCGAGGATATGCAGGCCGAAACCCTGCGCATGGCGCGCAAGAATTCGATCTTCGTGGCGCATATGATTTCCAACTCGCTCAAGCATACGCCGCCTTTGAACCTGTTCCGGGGCTTTGCCTTGATCCGCTCGGGCGAGCATAAGAACATGGTGGACCTGAAACACTCCGGCGTGGTGCCGGTGGTGGATTTGGGCCGAATTTACGCCCTGCAAGGCGGGTTCGAGGCAGTGAATACGCTTGATCGGATCGAAGAGGCCCGCGAAAGGGGTGTGATTTCGCAATCCGGTGCGCATGACCTGTTGGATGCTTATGAGTTGATCGCGGAAACCCGCCTGCGCCATCAGGCGATGCAGATCAGGAATGGCGAAAGCCCGGATAACTTCATGGCCCCCGGTGAGCTTTCGGAATTGGAGCGTAACCACCTGCGCGATGCTTTCATGGTGATCAAAACCATGCAGTCAGCAGTCGGGCAGGGCAAAGGGGCATTGGGGTAAGCGATGTTTATGGAGCTTTTAGCCAGTTTTGCAGCCGGGATAGGGGCCGCGGGTCTTGTCCTGTTGCTGAACCTGATTACGGGCAATCGCCTGCCGAAATGGGCCATGCCTGTGGGGGCGGGCCTTGCCATGATCGGTTTCGCGATCTGGTCGGAATATAGCTGGGCTGAACGGACCATTGACGCGCTTCCCGAAGGGGTTGAGGTGATTGAAACCGTCGAGGAATCCCGGTTCTGGAAGCCTTGGACCTATATTGTGCCCCAAACGACACGAGTCATGGCTGCTGATGTCGCGGGAATCCGTGAAAATGATTCAGTTCAAAGCGCGCGGCTTGTTGATCTGTATTTATTCGAGCGCTGGCAGGCGCCCGGCAAGGTCATGCAACTTGTGAATTGCGATGATCCGGCCCGCGCGCTTGTGACCGATGCAGCCCTCGCTGATCCGGAGGAGGCGGCCCAATGGCTGCCGGTGACGCGGGAGGATCCGATTTACGGTGCTGTCTGCACCGATTGAGCCGGAGGGAGGCCGGACCGATGGAGGAGAAAAAAATACTGCTGGTGGAGGATGAGGACAATATTGCCCTTGCCCTTGAGCACCTGATCGCGCGGCAGGGGTATGCTCTGCGCCGCATCGCGGACGGCACCCGGGCGATGGAGGCGATTGTCGAGGATCACCCCGATCTGGTTGTTCTCGATGTGATGCTTCCGGGCAGTTCGGGGTATGAGATTTGCCAATCCATTCGCCGCGACGCCACGCTGTCCGATATCAAGGTCTTAATGATGACCGCCCGTGGTGGCGAGGTGGAGCGGCGCAAGGGTATGGCGCTTGGCGCGGATGATTTCATGACCAAGCCCTTTGCCACGTCTGATCTGACCGATCGGATCAATGATCTTTTGGCCGAGGCGTCCGATGCGTGAGCGCTTCGGCCTCAGGCTCCGGTTTGCCTTGTTCTTCGCAGCCCTTGCGATTGGCGGCGTTGTGATTATTGCCGGGGGTCTTTGGCTTGGGCATAGTCGCAATGGTGGCCCAGTGGATGGGTACATCCTTGGCGGACTCGCGGCCGCGTTCGGCTTAATGGGATTGGCCGCTTGGATCGGCTATCTATTCGATGAAAACGTGGCGCGTCCGATCCTTGGGTTGGCCTCGGACCTCAATACGCGTGCGCGGGCCGATGTCGGGGCTGAGATTGATGAGGAGCAAGCCCGCTACTTGGGCGCGCTCGCTCCGGCGGCGCGGGCGATCCACTCGGCCTTGTCAGAGGCGCGTGAGGCGCAAGAACGTGCCGTTGCGCGTGAGACGGACCGCCTCGCGAGGGAAAAAGCCCTGTTCGAGGCCTTGTTGCGCGATTTGGCAGAAGGGGTCGTGGTGGTGACACCAGACAGCCGTTTGATGCTGTTCAACCGCGCCGCCGAGAACCTATTGGGGGATCTTGGTCTAGATCGGCCTTTGCGCGCATACCTTCGGCTTGATCCGCTGCAGCACGCGATTGAGCGTTTGGATAAGGGTCTTGCAAGGGGGCATACTGAGGCTGAAAGCTTCCTTGTCCCCACGATAGATGGCGAGCGTTTCTTGTTGGGTCGTGTCAGCCCGGTTTTGTCGGGTGAGGATCGGTTGGGCCATGTCCTGATCTTCCATGATGCGACCGAGGATTTGCAAGCCCATGCAGAGCGCGATCACCTGTTCAACACGCTGATGGAAGAGGTACGTCGCCCTGCGGCGGCGATTGGTGCCGTACTTGATGTCCTGCAGTTTGATGCCGAGATTCCGGCGAAGACGCGGGCCACGTTCGATGCTGCGATGAACGAAGAATTAGGACGCCTTTTCAATTGCCTACGGCAGATGGATGAACGGCACGGACAAATCACCACGCGGCATTGGCCCATGTCGAAAGTCGCCGCCGATGATATTTTTGAAGGCCTCAAGGCGCGGGTCGACACATCGTTGGATGCCGAAGGTGGCACGCATTTCCTGCGTTGTGACGGGTTCGCGATCATGGAGGTTACGGCGCGGGTGGTTCAGGGTTTGTCGCAGGATGCCATGCGCAAGGATATCGTTTTGCGGGCTGAGCGGCATGGTGGCGAGGTTTGGCTAACCCTGCAATGGCAGGGGACCGAGGTGCGGGAAAGCGATCTTGATACATGGCTGAAACAGCCCTTGTCTGAAAGCTATGGCGCGTACTCGGGCCGGGACGTGCTGGAAGGGCATCGTACGGAAATATGGTCGGAAACAGGGGGGTACGGGCATCGTATCGTGCTTCCGCTCGAAGCGTCAGGGGTGCCCGCCTTGGCCTCGGGGGATGTGCGCCCCGAGTTCTATGACTTCAACTTGCCCACAACTGGTGGCGAGATGGCTGAGCGGAGGCTGTCCGAGCTGTCATTCGTGGTATTCGACACCGAGACAACGGGCCTTGCCCCCAGTGGCGGAGACAAGATCGTGCAGATTGCGGGCATTCGGATCGTCAATGGCCGCATCCTGCGCGGAGAGGTCTTTGACACGCTGGTGAATCCCGGTTGCACGATTCCGGCAGCCTCGACCAAGGTGCATGGAATCAGTGATGATATGGTCATATCCGCACCAGATATAGTGAACGCAGGTAAGTCATTTCATAAATACTGTGATGGTGGCGTTTTGGTGGCGCACAATGCGCCCTTTGACATGGCCTTTCTGAAACGTGATGAAGCGATGATCGGACACAGTTTCGATCACCCGGTTCTGTGTACTGTTCTGCTGTCGGCCGCACTATATGAACACACGGGCGAGCATACCTTGGATGCCTTGGCCGAGCGCTTTGGCGTGACTATCCCGCCGGAACTGCGACACACGGCTTTGGGCGATGCCATGGCAACGGCAGAGGTTTTCTTGCAGATGATCGGCGTGATGGAAGCCGCTGGGATTCACACCCTTGGAGACGCCATATCCGCCGGGCAGCGGATGACGAAAATCCGCAAGGCGCAAGACTACTGAGGCTCGTATGAGTCCTACGGAATTCCAAAGTCTTAACAATTCTAAATGTTAAGCGGCCTTTAATGCCCGCCTGCTACTCCTGACCCCGGGTGAGAGAAAGGTGGTGGAGATGAGTGCGCAAGGTGGCAACGCCGCGCCGGTCATCATCAAACGAAAGAAGGTCACGGGTGGCGATGGTCATCACGGCGGGGCGTGGAAGGTTGCCTACGCCGATTTCGTGACAGCCATGATGGCATTCTTTCTTTTGATGTGGCTGCTGAACGCGACGACAGAACAACAAAGAAAAGGTATTGCCGACTACTTCAGTCCGACGAT
>Ga0209942_1002028_pt1 | contig 10537 bp, 8 predicted proteins | sample SalPonR1_A_D2_MG_FD_185695 | JGI IMG/M metagenome (GOLD analysis project Ga0209942, IMG submission 185695) | Salt pond soil microbial communities from South San Francisco under conditions of wetland restoration - Salt Pond MetaG R1_A_D2_MG... ... | reverse complement strand
CTTTTGACTTGTATGTCAACTCTATATTAATTATTTTTTATATAATTAGAAGTATCAAGAAATAATAGCAAAAAATGGAGAGAGGGGTGAAGATTGTAGCAATTTCTCTCCACCTAAATCAAAGAAAAGATTTAGATGGAGCTTCCTTGCTACATTTTAGATGAAAATATTAATATTAGCAGGCGGAAGTGGTAAAAGATTATGGCCTTTAAGTAGAAAAAGATATCCAAAACAATTTATTAAACTATTTGATAATGAAAAATCATTATTACAAAAAACTTTTAATAGGAGCTTAAAGTTAACAAATATAGATAATATCTATATTTTGACTAATAAAGATTATCAATACCTTATTAAAAACCAAATTGATGAATTGGGGTATAATATTAAAGAAAATAATATCTTATTAGAACCAAAGTCAAAAAATACTTTGCCAGCAATATATTATGGAGTAGATACTGTAGCTAAAAGAGAAGAAGATAATATAGTTGTTTTTCCATCTGATCATTTAATTGAAGATAATCACAAATTCATTGAAATCATTAAAAGCTCAACAAAGCTTGCAAATAAATATATAGTAACATTTGGAATAAAACCTAATAATCCAAATACTGGTTATGGATATATCTCACCAAAAGACAAAATAATGAATGGTTACTTCGTAAAAGAATTTAAAGAAAAACCAGATAGAGAAAAAGCAAAAATATTTATTAAAAATGGTTACCTATGGAATGCTGGTATATTTATGTTTAATTCAAAAATATTTAAAGAAGAAGTGAAAAAACATTCTTTTAATATACATTCATCATTTCAAAATAATTACAATATTAAAAATATATTTGAGAAAATTGACAGTATATCAATTGATTATGGACTATTAGAAAAGACAAGTAATATTACAGTTGTACCTGCAGATATTGATTGGAATGATTTAGGTGATTATGATTCTTTTTATAATGTTTTTAAAACAAATAAAAATAATAATATAATTGATAATGAAAGCATTCTTTTCAATTCAAAAAATAATTTAATTAAATTAAATACTTCTAAAATTATTGTGGGCATAGATATTAATAACTTAATTATTGTTGATACTGATGATGCTTTATTAGTCTGTAAAAAGGGTAGTTCACAAAAAATTAAAGATGTTGTAAAAAAATTAAGTAAAAATAATGATCAAAGAGTTAATTACCATCTTGAAGATCATAGACCCTGGGGTAAATATAAAGTATTAGAAGAAAAAGATACATCAAAGGTAAAACGAATTACTGTTCTTCCTGGTAAAAGATTGAGTTATCAGTTACATAAATATAGAAAAGAACATTGGTATATAGTCAAAGGAAATGCTAAAGTCACAATAGATGATGAAATATTTAACTTAAAAGCTGGAGAAAGTGTTTTCATTAAAGAAGAACAAAAACATAGAGTTGAAAATAACGGTGATGAAATACTAGAATTTATTGAAGTTCAAACTGGATCATATCTTGAAGAAGATGATATTATCAGATTTGATGATGATTTTGACAGATAGCAAAATACTCTCATCTTCAATTATTAATAAGTTTAGAAATTCTTTAAACCTTTTTATAATTAGTCTTGATAAGCTCAATTAAATTGGTGCACGCTGGATTATATTTAATAACAAAATTTGGCCAGACACTTATATAATGTTCCTTGCTGTCTTCAGTTGCCCATTGGAGTTTTTGTATTTTTACTTTTGTTTGTTTAAAAGCACTATCAAGTTAATAATAAAGAGGTCTTAACCAACCTTTATTTTCTGAAACAATGCACGGTTCCATATATTTTGTACTATGTCTATTATAATTTATAACATACGATACTTAATATAAAAAAATTTTTCTATAAAGTATGTTATCAACTAAAAATAAAAAGTTAATAACTATTTTGATTTATAAAAATCGATGACAAGGAAAATAATAACATTTTAATTTGCTATAGAATTTTTTTAAAAAGGCTATTATTATAAAGTATGAAAGCTCTTTTTAATATTGATAAAGTAAAAATATCGAAGAATTTTATTAACCCAATCTTTGAGAAAATATATTGGAATAATATATTAGTATGATAGGCTTGAATTTGATTAAAGCATTATGTTGAGAATTATTCAGTTTAATGTATAAAAAATATATTTAATTAATAAAACAGCTATTAATTAGCATTTACTTACTGAAATAGAGGAGATCCAATAAAATTAACAACTATTTTTCTAATATTCATAATGTTTAAACAAAAGGAGATGTATAAAATGACTTCATATAATCACCTAAAAGATGAAGAAAGCCCTTATTTAAAACAACATGTAGATAATCCTGTTAACTGGTATCCTTGGGGGGAAAAGGCTTTTAAAAAAGCTAAAGAAAAAAATATGCCGATATTTTTATCTATAGGATATTCTACCTGTCACTGGTGTCATGTTATGGAAGAAGAATCATTTACTGATAAAAAAGTTGCAGAAATTATAAACAAAAACTTTGTTGCAGTTAAAGTAGATAGAGAAGAAAGACCCGATATTGATAAACTATATATGGAAGTATGTAAAATCATGACAGGTGGAGGTGGGTGGCCACTTACAATATTTATGACTCCAGATAAAAAACCTTTCCATGTAACCACTTATCTACCAAAAAATGATAAATATGGTCGTAAAGGTCTGCTGACAATTTTACCGGAAATAATAAATCTATGGGAAAATAAGCGAGTTAGAATAGAACATGTTTCAAATAATATTTTATCTCAAATTAAATCACAAGACAATTCAAATGAAGTAGATTTAAAAGATAGTTTATTAACTGACACAATTTCTATACTTGAAAGAATGTTTGATGACACATATGGTGGCTTTGGTAATACACCTAAATTTCCCATGTCCCATTATTTATTATTCTTATTGAGATATTGGGATAGTCATAATTATAGTAAAAGTATCAATATGGTTCAAAAAACTCTTGAGTCAATGCGTACTGGTGGTATATATGACCAAATAGGTTTTGGCTTTCATCGATATTCAACAGATAGAAAATGGCAGACTCCTCATTTTGAGAAGATGTTATATGACCAAGCACTTCTTATTTTTACCTATATTGAAACATATCAAGTTACTAATAAAAAAATATATAGAGATACAGCAAAAGAGGTCATTAAGTATTTACAAAGAGACATGTTGTCTACCACAGATTGTTTTTATGCAGCTGAAGATGCCGATAGTGATGGCGTTGAAGGCAAATACTATCTATGGGAAGAAGATGAATTGAAGAATTTATTAAATCCAAAAGAATTTGTTCTTTTTGAACAAATATTTACTATTGAAAACTCAAATCATATAAACTTAATATTAAAGGATATAGATTATTATGATAAGATACCCGAAATAAAAGAAAAACTATTTAAGTCTAGAGAAAAGAAAAATCGTCCTAGAAAAGATAATAAGATATTAACAGATTGGAATGGCTTAACAATAGCTGCTTTAGCAAAAGCTGGATTTGTATTAAATTCAGATTATTATATTGAAATGGCCGCAAAAGCAGCAAAGTATATATATAAAAAAATGAGAACTAAAGATAATAGATTGGCGCACAGTTTTTGTAATGGAAAGATCACAGAAGTTAATAACTTAGATGATTATAGTTACTATTTATGGGGATTAATTGAACTATATCAGGCTACTTTTAATAAAATATATTTAGCATGGGCTGTAAATATATCCGATGAAATGATTAAATATTTTTGGGATAATGATGAAGGAGGATTTTATTATACTTCAACAGAAAATAGTGAATTATTTTTAAGACAAAAAGAAGGCAGTGATAGTGCTATTCCATCTTCAAATTCGCTTGCAGCATATAATTTATTAAGATTATCTCATATTACTGATGATTTGTCCTATAAAGAAAAGGCAGAAAAAACTATTAACGCTTTTTCTGATAAAATATCAAAATCACCTATTAATTATATTTTTTTACTATTAACATATTATAGGCTAGAGAATCCCTTTGTTAAAATAAATATAATTGGAAATAAGAATGATGATTTAAGTAAAAAATTAATTGATAACATTAGAGATAGATATCTATCTAATATTGTTTTAAATTATGAAGAAAAAAACGAAGAGACTAAAATATCTATCTGTCAAGATTTTGTTTGCAAACAACCTACTACTAATCTGGATAATATATTGAAATATTTTGATTAATAATTGCTGAATTGTATAATTAAATTTATGGGAGGACAAAATAGTAGAGATATATATTATGTTTTTTATATAATATTAAGAAAAAATAAAACAAATGGTTGTAACATAATACTATATAGATAATTAACAACTACGAATAATTAGTCCGTGAATTTATTTTCACTGCTATTTTTCGAATTAAAGTAATAGCAATATATTAATAAAAGATTTATTCCAAGTAATTAATTGGAGCAGTGTATAATTAAATGCACGGTTTTTATCAAAGTAAATCTTAGTGTAAAATAACTTTTGGAGATTATTAATAAAAAGATAGAAAGAAGACTCCCTTTCTGATAAAATGTTAATATCCAAATAACATCGAAAGGGGAGTCTTCTTATGGATATTATTATACAACAATTTTATGAAAAAGTCACATCTGAGTTAGAAAAACAAGTAGAAAAGATTTTTATTGAAGGTGATGGAGATATAACTGAAGTAATTAATACTGTTCAAGATAATCTAGATGAATTAGGTTGTAATATTATTAAAGAATTTTTAGAAGAATGTGATCAAAAGATTAAAGAATCAACAGAACGCAAAAAACATTGGGTGGTACAACAAAAAGATATGGAAAAGACTTTAATAACAGTATTTGGAGAAGTTAAGTACTTTAGAGTATATTACAAATCAAAAGTTGATAAAAGATTTACATATTTATTAGATGATATTGTAGGTATTAAAAGATATCAAAGAATGGATAATGGTTTAACTTCAAAGATAATAGAACTTGCCTCAGATCATTCCTATCAAAAAAGTGCTGATCTAGCTGTTAAAGGTGTCAAGATAAGTCGAGAGACAGTAAAAAATAAGATAAGAAAGCTTGGGGAGATAGATAACCGCGAATTAGAAGAAGAAAGGAAAGAAAAAAAGAAAGTAAAGAGATTATATGTAGAAGCAGATGAGGATCATATAGCATTACAACACGATGGTAAAAGTACAATTAGCAGGTTAATATATGTACATGAAGGTTTAGAAAGGGTAAATAAGACCAGGAACAAATTAAAGAATGTAAAGTACTTTAGCGGTTTATATAAAAATAATGTTGAGGATTTATGGTTGGAGGTTATAGATTATATAGATGATAATTATGATGTAGAAAAAATAGAGACTACGTATTTAGCTGGAGATGGAGCGGGTTGGATAAAAGAAGGATTAAATTGGTTACCCAGGCCTAAATATGTACTAGATAGATATCATCTAAACAAGTATGTATTGAAAGCTACTGGACATCTTCCAAAGATAAGATTTTGGCTTTGGGAAGGATTAAATGAGTGTGATATAGATAAAGTTAAGGAAATATTTAAAGAAATAATAAAAAATACTAAAAAAGAAACTAAATTAAAAGCAGTTAAAGAATCCCGAGTATATATACTATCTAATTGGGGTGGTATAGTTAGGTATTATAAGGACCCATATGCATTAGGATGTAGTGCAGAGGGTCATATAAGCCATATATTATCTCAAAGGATGTCCAGCCGCCCATTAGGTTGGAGCATTCTTGGAGCGGAACAGATGTCTCGAATGAGGGCTTTTAAATTTAATGGAGGTAAAGCAGAGGATATATACAAATTAATAAAACAAAAGAAAAAAGATAAGAAGATCGAGATAAAAACAGAAAGAATATTTAAAAGAAGTAAAACTAAGAATCTATATCCTGAAGCCAAAGAAGTACTGCCAGCATTAAAAAGTGGGAAAGTTAATGGAACATATAGAGCAATAAAGGCTTATGCCTTTTAAATAAATCTGAAAGAGAGTTTATCTTAAATCCAAAAGTAACTTGACACTATCGGAAGGTAATTGATGGTTGCATACTAAAATGTACTATGTTATAATAATTCTAGCTGTCAACAAGAGATTTAAAATTGAAGATAAATGAAAAGTTTAGATTTTTTAGAAAGAGGTGAAATATATGCAGAAGGAGCTACATCCAGAATTTAAAGAGGCTACTATTACCTGTGCTTGTGGAGAAGAATACAAAACAATGTCTAGCAGAGACAATATCCGTGTTGAGGTATGTTCAAGCTGTCATCCCTTTTACACCGGCAAGAAAAGAAGAGCTGCTAAAGGTGGTAGAGTTGAAAGATTTAATAGGAAATATGGTTTATCAGAAGAAGAAGTCGAATTGGAAGCTAAAGCTGAAAATGAAAAAGAGAGCGAAGCTAAAGAATTAGAAAATGAAGAAGAATAGTTATTTTAATAACAATAATGCAGGGCTTTAGCTCTGCTTTTTTCTTATTTAAAGAAATAATTAGTTGATAGGAGAGGAGCAAACTTGCATGTATAAGATTAATAACAGTGGCTGGATAGAAGTTATTACAGGGCCAATGTATTCTGGTAAAAGTGAAGAGCTTATCAGGAGAATCAGAAGAGTCAAGATTGCTAAAAAGAAAGTAAAAGTATTTAAACCACTGATCGATGATAGATATAGCAATGATAATGTTGTTTCACACAGCGGCGACAGTATTGAAGCCATTCCGGTCGATAGACCACAGGAACTAATCTCTAGATTGGAGGATGATACTGAAGTTGTTGCGATAGATGAGATTCAATTTTTTTCTGAGGATATTGTTCCAATATGTGAACACCTTGCAGACAAGGGTCTCAGGGTAATCGTAGCAGGTTTAGATAGGGATTTTCGGAATGAGCCTTTCACACCTGTCCCTGAACTATTAGCCAGGGCAGAATATATAGAAAAATTACATGCGATCTGCCTGCAGTGTGGTGATCCTGCTACAAGGACTCAAAGATTAATAGATGGAGAACCTGCTTCATATAATGATCCCGTTATTATGGTGGGTGCAAGTGAAAATTATGAAGCAAGGTGTAGAAGCTGTCATGATGTAAAAGACAAACCTAAAGGAGATATATATGAGTAGAGAAGTTAGTTATGGCGGTCAGGCTGTCATTGAAGGAGTTATGATGAAAGGCTTAAACCGCTTAGCGGTAGCAGTTAGAAAACCGGATAATTCAATAGTCGTTCAAAGAAGAAAGTTGACACCTTTGAGTGAAAAATTTAAGTTTTTCGGGTGGCCATTTATTCGAGGTGTAGTAACCCTTTTTAGCTCACTGATTTTAGGTATGCAATCTTTAACATATGCTGCCAATCAAGTAACAGAAGAAGATGAAGAACTCAGCCCATTTGAGATGAGTTTAACGATAATTGTTTCACTGGGATTGGCCTTATTATTATTTGTTGCCCTCCCGGCTGGTATTATTGCTCTTATCCAGCAATATATTCATTATGATCTATTATTAAATGTTATCGAGGGTTTAATTAAGATTACTGCCTTTTTGACGTATATTGTATTGATAGGGAAATTGGATGATATAAAAAGGGTTTTTATGTATCATGGGGCTGAACACAAGGTAATTCACAATTACGAATCAGATAAGGAATTATCAGTAGAAAATGCTAGAGAATTCACAACCCTACATGCCAGATGTGGTACCAACTTTTTATTTATAGTTATTATACTGAGCATTCTGTTTTTTTCATTTTTTGGTAGGCCTCCCTTTTTATACAGGATATTATACCATATATTATTGCTGCCCATTATAGCCGGAACCTCTTATGAAGTTATTAAATTAGCTGGTGGGGATAATGTTAATCCATTGATCAAAGTACTTGCCACACCAGGCTTATGGCTGCAGAAGTTAACTACAAATGAGCCAGATGATGATATGCTGGAAATAGCCATAACAGCCCTAAAGGGCGTACTTCCTGAAGAAGAAAGAGGTGAAGAGTATGTTTGATCTGGAAGCTAAATTAGCAGAAAAATATGAAGAATATAAAAAACTAAATAAGAAGATCAGCGATCCTGAGGTAATGAATGATTCCAACAAATATCAGAAGCTTCTTAAAAAACATGCTAAGCTTAAAAAAATAGTTAATTATTATAAAGAACACAAAAAGCTTAAAAAAGGAATTGAAGAAGCCAGAGAGATTATTGAAGAAGATGATTCTGAAATGCAAGAATTAGCTGAAATGGAAATAAAAGATTTGAAACCACGTCTGCAAGAATTAGAAGAAAAATTACCGATTATGCTCTTACCTGAAAATCCTCAGGATGAAAAAAATGTAATAGTAGAAATCAGAGCTGGAGCCGGTGGAGATGAAGCCGGCTTATTTGCAGCAGACCTATTTAGAATGTATACCCGTTATGCAGAAAACAATAATTGGAAATGGGAACTAATGAGTGCTAATGAATCAGGGGTGGGTGGTTTTAAAGAGGTTATCTTTTCTGTTGAAGGCAAGGATGTGTATAAACACCTTAAATATGAGAGTGGAGTTCATCGGGTTCAAAGGGTTCCCTCAACTGAGTCCAGTGGTCGTATTCATACATCTACAGCTACAGTTGCGGTTTTACCCGAAGCTGAAGAAGTAGATATTGATATTGATCCCAATGATTTAAAAATCGATTTCTTTCGTTCTAGTGGTCCTGGTGGACAGAGTGTAAATACTACCGATTCAGCTGTAAGGATCACACACCAGCCCACTGATTTAACCGTATCCTGTCAGGATGAAAAATCTCAACATAAAAATAAGGCAAAGGCGATGCGCGTTTTAAGGGCTCGTCTGCAGGAAAAAAGGGAGAAAGAAAAACAAGCCGAGAGAGCAGAAGCTCGCAAAAGTCAAGTTGGGACCGGCGAAAGAAGTGAGAAGATCAGGACATATAACTTCCCTCAGGGTAGGGTAAGTGATCACAGAATTAATTTAACAGAACATAAATTAGAAAAAATACTTGATGGTAATCTTAATATTGTAATAGAACCTTTGCTTGAAGAAGATACAATGAAAAAATTAGAGAAGGTGTAATATTTGAATATCAAGGAAGTTTTGCTCAATACAGAAAAGTATTTTGAAAAAAATAATATTGATAATCCTCGTTTGGATGCAGAAGTACTGCTGGCAGATCTTCTTGATATGGAGAGAATTAGATTATATGTTAACTTTGATTACCCCTTGAAGGAAGAAGAAATTTCCAGATATAGGCAAATGATTAAATCAAGAGCTAGGCATATTCCGGTTGCTTATATTACAGGCCACAAGGAATTTATGTCGCTTGATTTTTATATTAATCAAAATGTTCTTTTACCTCGACCGGAAACAGAAATACTGGTTGAATACCTTATAGATTACTTTCAGGAAAAAGAAATGGAAAAAGTTAATATTGTAGAAGTAGGGACAGGTAGTGGTGCAATTATGGTTAGTCTGGGCTATTATTTAAAAGAGGCTAGAATTTTGGGTGTAGAAATTGATTCAAAAGCTTTACAGGTTAGCAGAAAAAACATTCAAAAATATGGATTGGAAGACAGATTGAAGTTAACCAGAGGTAATCTTTTAAAACCTTTAATAAAAAAAAGTGTTGACAATGTAGATCTCCTTGTTTCCAACCCACCTTACATTAGTGATGAAGAGATGCAAGACCTTCCCTCTGAAGTTAAAAAAGAACCACATAGGGCTCTTTGTGGTGGGAAGAGAGGTCTGGATATATATAAGAAGTTGATCAAACAGGCGCCACAGATATTAAAAAATAGGGGTATGATAGCTGTGGAAATTGGTTATAGACAGGCTGATCATGTTGAAAAGATTTTAAGGGAAAATAATTTCAAAAAGATTGAAGTTAGAAAAGATTATGCTGATAAAGATCGATTCATCTTAGCACATAAGGGGTAAAAATATGTATAAAACAGCTTTATTAAAGATTAAAAGGGACTTAATCAATAATAAAAATATTGAAATAATTGAGCAAACTAAAGCTATTAAACAGGCAGCTGAACTCATCGTAGAAAATGAGGTGGTGGCGTTTCCTACAGAAACAGTCTACGGCTTAGGGGCTAATGCTCTACAAGAAAAAGCGGTTTTAAAAATATTTGAAGCTAAAGGTAGACCAACTGATAATCCATTAATAGTTCATATTTCGCGTCGAGAACAGCTTTTTAAATTAATTAAAGGCTGTATTTTAAAAGTAGCTGATAAGCTAATTGATGAATTTTGGCCAGGTCCTCTGACCATAATTTTTAAAAAAAGCAGCCAAGTTCCTCAAATAACAACGGCCAGTCTCGAAACTGTTGCTGTCAGAATGCCTTCTCATCCCATTGCACTTGCCTTGATTAATCAGACAGAACTTCCTCTAGCAGCACCGAGTGCCAATTCATCCGGGTTTCCTTCTCCTACAAGTGCTGAACATGTGTATAGTGATTTAAATGGAAAGATCCCCCTTATTATTGATGGGGGAATTTGTGATATAGGCTTAGAATCTACAGTTGTTGAGATTCAGTCTGAA
>Ga0209942_1002026_pt1 | contig 10545 bp, 6 predicted proteins | sample SalPonR1_A_D2_MG_FD_185695 | JGI IMG/M metagenome (GOLD analysis project Ga0209942, IMG submission 185695) | Salt pond soil microbial communities from South San Francisco under conditions of wetland restoration - Salt Pond MetaG R1_A_D2_MG... ... | reverse complement strand
GAATTGCCGCGGCATTTGCGGGGGTGAGCGGAGGGTTTTCAGCCAACTTTATTCCCTCGGCTATTGACCCTCTCATTATGAGTTTTACACTGGAGGCGGCTAATATCCTGGACCCCGATCTCTCCCTGAATCCCATTAATAACTGGTATTTTACATCAGCCTCGAGCATTTTGATCGTTCTTGTTGGCTGGTATATCACCGATAAAATTGTAGAACCAAGGCTTCAGGGCGTTGAGGTTGATGGCGACGAAGATGAAATGCCGAAAATGGAAACCGTTACCGGTCGTGAAAGCCGGGCGTTCTGGCTCGGTTTTGGAGCCATGATCCTGGGGATTGTTGGCTTGATTCTTTGGGCGTGGCCGGAAAGCTCGGCATTGCGAGGTCCCGGCATGGTGGATCCCGAAGAGATGTCGCTGGTATCATTTAATGCCCCATTAATGCAGGCAATTGTACCACTCATTTTTGTGCTTCTGCTTATTCCGGGAGTTGTGTATGGATATGCATCAGGAAAGTATAAGAGCTCTAAGGACATGATTAACAACATGACCAAATCGATGGAGAGCATGGGATACTACATTGTAATGGCGTTTTTCTGTGCTCTGTTTATTGATGCTTTCAGTTCGTCGAACATCGGCCTGCTGGTGGCTCTGAAGGGCGCGAATTTCCTGGAGGCTCTGGCGCTTCCGGGCCAGGTAACTATAGTAGGGATTATCATTCTCAGTGCGTTTGTGAACCTTCTGGTAGGTTCAGCGTCGGCAAAGTGGGCGCTTATAGCCCCAATCTTTGTCCCCATGTTAATGCAGCTGGGAATCTCTCCCGACCTTACACAGGCCGCCTACAGGGTAGGAGACTCGGTTTCGAACATCATTACACCGCTGCTCCCCTATTTCCCATTAGTGGTTGTGTTTTGTCAGCGCTATGTAAAAAATACAGGAATTGGTACGCTCATTTCGATGATGATCCCTTACTCCATTATATTTCTTGTAACGTGGACGATCTTCCTGCTTGTATACTGGGCACTGGGAATACCGCTGAGCTTTGAAGCATATTACGTATATCCTGCTAATTAGTCATGATTTCAGATATGAGATATGAGATATGAGATATGAGATATGAGATGTGAGATTTGGGATGAATGATGTGAAGAAGCATCTTTAAGTCATCCTTATAATCTCCTCAAAAGGGTATTATAACCGGTTTCCCGGGAGTCATCTCTTGAACAAATAAATCTGTTATGAAGAGGAAGCAGTTTTTAAAATGGTCTGCAGCAGCCTCGCTGGTTCCGGGGTTGTTGAAACCGGGTGGTGAGAATCCACAGGAGCAAAATAATATCAAACCTGTTATAACAAAATCAGGTACGGATATACATATCTATTCCGATTATGTATCAAAAGAGCATCGGCTGATGATCATTACGGATACACATTTATGGAGGGATGATGAGCGGGGCGAGCCATTCAGGAAATACAGCTCCAGGATGGCGGGAGCATACAACGAAACCAGGCACTTTCAAACCAACGGAGTGACCCATCCCGAAGAGTGTTTTGTGAATACCCTGAATATTGCAGAAAAAAATGAGACTGATCTGATTGCCATTATCGGGGATCTGTTTAGTTTTCCTTCTGAGGCGGCTGTGGAATGGACGATGGAGCAGCTGGATAACGTGGATATTCCACATATTTTTGTGGCGGGAAATCACGACTGGCATTACGAAGGTATGGAGGGCAGCATCGACGAACTCAGGCAAACCTGGATTCAAAAAAGGCTGCTACCCGTATATAACGGGCATAATCCCATGATGACGGCGTATGATTTAGGCGATGTTCGGGTTGTGGCACTGGATAACTCTACATACGAAATTTCGGATGAACAGCTTCAGTTCTTTCGCCAGCAGAAAGAGACAAATAAACCGCTGATACTTTGCATGCATATTCCGCTTTATGCACCGGGCCGATCGGTACTCTATGGTTGTGGACACCCGGAATGGGGTGCAGATACAGATAATAATTATGAGCTGGAAGGCAGAGAGAGGTGGCCTGAAGATGGCCATAGCGAAACCACCTTTCAGTTCTATAAAGAGGTGTTCGATACAACGCAGTTAATGGCAGTTTTTGCCGGTCATGCACACCGCGACTCGTTCGAACTCTTAAACGGGACCCCCCAGATCGTTGTGGATGATAACGCAAGCGGTGCCTATGCAGATATCATCATTTCGCCGCTTGAACGGCGAGACATCGAAATTCTTCAAAGTGAGTAAAACGCTTGTTAAGAGAAGGGGAATATGGGCCTGAGTCAGGCTTATTAATCCCATTCTCAGGCCTCAGCTTTCAGGATCTACTTCTTACTTCTCACAATCAGTTCCTGGAAAACGGCATCGACGGGGATGTTTCGCTCAACAAGCAGAACCATCAGGTGATAAATGAGGTCTGCAGATTCATAAATCACTTCAGAATCTTTCTTGTTTTTTGAAGCGATGATTGTTTCAACGGCTTCTTCACCGAGTTTTTGAGCAATCTTATCAATTCCTTTTTTGAACAGTTTGGAAGAGTATGAGCCTTTAGGCAGATCTTTCTTTCGTTCGGTTAAAACTCGTTCCAGGTCATAAATAAACTTCTTCTTTTGCCATAAAAATAATATATAGTGTTACTTTTGTGTCGTTTTAACTACGCGGACAGGAATTCCCTCCTGTGCCATCTTCTTTTTTAAATCGGAGATTTCTATTTCTTTAAAATGAAAAATGCTGGCTGCCAATACAGCATCGGCATTTCCAATCTGAACGGCATCACAACAGTGCTGTATGGTTCCTGCTCCGCCACTCGCAATCACCGGAATGGTGACAAGGCGATTGATTTTTTTCAACAATTCAAGATCAAAACCCGCTTTAGTCCCGTCGCGGTCCATACTTGTAAGCAGTATTTCTCCTGCTCCGAGCCGTTCCGTTTCCACCATCCATTCGATGGCATCGATACCGGTGGGTTCTGATCCTCCCTTTACATACACTTCCCAGCTGTCGCCTTTTCGTTTGGCATCTACAGCGGCTACCACTGCCTGCGATCCAAATGCTTCGGATGCATCCGTGAGTAAGTTGGGATTGCGCACAATAGAACTGTTTAGGGATACTTTATCTGCTCCGGCTTTCAGGATGTCTTCAATCTCATCAACCGAGCGAATACCTCCCCCTACAGTAAACGGAATGCTGATTTCCCTCGCAATTTTCTTCACAAGGTTTACAAGTGTCTTACGTTTTTCTTTTGTTGCGGTTATATCAAGGAACACAAGTTCATCGGCGCCCTCGGTTGTGTAACGCCGGGCGAGTTCAACGGGATCACCGGCATCAAAAAGGCCTTCGAAGTTGACGCCTTTTACGGTTCTTCCATCTTTAATGTCGAGACACGGTATGATTCTTTTTGTAAGCATATGCAGGCATCAAAGATAAAGGAATTTTTATTAACTGCATGAAGCGAAAATTTTTTAATCGTATTGATATTTGTTGTACCATTCAAAAAAAGGAGAAGATATGCGGACTCTCACATCACTCAGTATCATTTTATTGCTAACCGGATTGTTAAGCTGCAACGGTAACATCGTAGAGCCGGATGATATCGATCCCGATCCTCCAAGAGAGCTTAACGAGTCAGAAAAGGTCATCGCCTCGTCTGATGTGGCATTCAGCTACAGAATTTTCAGTGAAACTGTAAATTATGATGGTAATGCTGAGAACGTATTTATATCGCCGCTGAGTATCTCCATGGCGCTGGCTATGGTACTTAACGGTGCTGAGGGTGAAACGCACAATCAGATAAAGGAGACACTCGGGCTTTCAGAGCTTGATGAGAACGAAATCAACGAAAATTTTCTGTCGCTGATGAATTACCTGATGACCCTGGACCCTAAAGTTTCTGTAAAGATTGCCAATTCGGTTTGGTATGATGAAGAATTGGAAGTGAAGCAGGCTTTTTTGAACCGGCTTCAGGAATCGTTCAATGCGCGGGGAGAGGCACTTAATTTTTCAGATCCCGCATCAGTGAATATCATTAACTCGTGGGTGAGTGAGAACACAAACGGGAGAATTGAATCCATACTTGATGAAATTTCGGATGAAATGGTGATGTTTCTCATCAACGCACTCTATTTTAAGGGCGACTGGCTTCGGCAATTTGATGCAGAGGATACCAGGAGTGCCGATTTCTATCTTGAAGACGGCAGTAAAACCACCGTTGATATGATGAACCAGAGCGGGGATTTTGCAACCTATTTTTCAGAGGAGGTACAAATGATTGAATTGCCGTATGGCGACAGCCTTTACACCATGAGCGTGCTGATGCCCACCAATTTCGACAAGCCCATTGATGAATTTGTTGAGGAATCAGTGAACCCTGAAAACGTATTGAAGTGGCGGGATGGGCTGAGATCATCTGGCAGGGACGTGATGGTGAGCCTGCCCAAATTTGAACTGGAATACGAGCTTAGCTATAACGACATACTGCGCTCCATGGGAATGGAGCTGCCGTTTTCAGAGTCGGAAGCCGATTTTAGCGGAATTGCCGAACCGGCTGCACAGAATTTGTTTATCAGTGAGGTAAAACATAAAACCTTTGTATCTGTAGATGAAGAGGGGACAGAGGCCGCAGCGGCAACATCAGTCGGAATAGGTGTAACATCCATGCCGCCCGCAGTAGAGGTAAACCGGCCCTTCGTTTTTATTATCCACGAAAGAACAAGCGGGGTAAATCTGTTTATGGGGAAAGTGAAAAACCCTAATGGTGATTAATCGAAAGAGTTATGAGCTCTTAAAAATATCAATTTGCTTGAATCAACGCCTGTCAGGTCATCCCCCTGCCACGCCTTGCGTGTTTTTCCCCCTTCTCCCACAGGGATCCCGTTGGGGAAAGGGAGACTATCGTTCAGAAACCCACTTTTTAAACTCATCAGCGCTAAATGTGTTCAAAACACGAGACGGTTCAAACTTGGCTTTTCGGGCAATCATTACACCGTACCGAATGTCGTCAATCCCTTCAACTGAGTGTGCATCAGGATTAATGGAGGTCATCAGGCCAACCTCTTTTGCTTTATTTCCGTAGCGCCAGTCGAGGTCAAGCCGCCAGGGGCTAGCATTGATTTCAATGGCTGTATTGTTGGCTGCGGCCAGTTCAATCAAACGATTTAGATCCATTTTGCTCTCCTCACGTTTCAAGAGAAGCCGACCTGTGGGATGGCCCACAATCCGCGTGAACGGATTTTTGATGGCTGCCGCAAACCGGGCGTTCATCTTATCTGCATCCATCTCAAGGCCGTTGTGTACGCTGGCAATGACGCAGTCGAAGCCCTCCAGTATATCGTCAGGGTAGTCGAGTGACCCGTCACTCAGAATATCGGATTCAATACCTTTGAAAACGGTGAAATTTTCACCATCAGCCGACAGCAATTCGTTCAGCTCATCTATTTCATCCCACTGCTGTTTGATTTCGTCAACCGTCAGACCACCTGCATAAGCGGCTGTTTTGGAGTGATCGGTAATCAAGAGGTATTCATACCCCCGGTCGATTGCGGCTTCAGCCATCTGTTTGATACTGTATTTGCCGTCGCTCCAGGTGCTGTGTGCGTGAACTACACCTTTAATGTCCGCCTTCTGAACCAGCTCCATGGACTTATGCTCAGCATAATACTCAAATTCGCCCCGATCTTCCCGGTGTTCGGGCTGTACAAAATGGAGGTCCAGTTTCTTATAAATATCTGATTCTGATTCCGTTGGGACAGGCTGGTCAAAATCGGTCTCTTTTTCACTGTTCAGTTCAAAGAGTCCATATTCATTAAGGGCCATTCCGCGGTCACGTGCCCGCTGTCTCAGTACAATATTATGTTCCTTGCTTCCTGTGAAATACATCAGAGCAGCCGGATACTGCTCCGGAGTTACAATTCGGAGATCCACTTGCCGTCCGTTTTCAGTCCGAACGGAGCTTTTGGTGTCACCCCGCCCAAGCAGCTCCACAACAAGTTGGTGATTTACAAACGCATCAAAAATCGACTCGACATCCTCTTTGCCGGCGGCAACCAGAATGTCTACATCACCTATGGTTTCCCGTGAGCGCCGAAGTGAACCTGCAATATCGCACTTTTCTACCCCTTCGAGCTCTTTTACATAGTTAAAAAACGGATTTGCGATCTCCATTGCCTGATCGAGTCTCGCCCGTTCACCAAATTTCTCGAGGTATTCGATCGATTTTATAATTTTTTCGGCTGATTTTTTCCCCAGGCCCGGAAGTTCTGCTACTGCACCGCTCTGGCAGGCTTCTTTCAGTTCGGATATCTCTGAAATGCCAAGCTCCTTATGGATTTTAGCAATATTTTTTGGGCCCAGACCTGAAATGTTCAGCCACTCCACGAGCCCTTTAGGCACTCTTTCTTTAAGGGCATCGAGTACGGGCATGCTGCCAGTCTCTGAAAATGCTTTGATGTCGTCTGCAATCGATTTGCCAATTCCTTTTATCTCGGTGAGACTATTTTCCCCTATATGTTTGTTGATGTCGGTTTTTAAAGCCTCTACGGTTTGTGCGGCCCGGTCAAAAGCGATGGCACGAAACCGGTTTTCACCGGCGAGCTGCATCATGTTATAGACTTCACGTAATTTTTCGGCAACATCCTGATTAGTCATGAAATTTATGAGCTGAGTTAAGTTTCTTTTTGCTGAGACTGTAGCAGAAACAAAAAGTACGAAACGGCAATTCGAAGAACCAAAAAATTGTAGCGAAGAGGAAGTAAAAATAAAAAATCCTGAAAACCTGACTTTCCATTTACATAAAAAAACTGCTATCTTTGTGGTCTGTTAAAAATCTGCCTTAGTGGTAGAACTGATATTCGTCAAATAACTGATTCAGAGTGTGTATCGGGACGCGATGGTTCGACGCTGGATTGTATTATAAGATTGAAATGTTGGTTAGTAACAGTTTTTGCCCTGGTGGCGGAATTGGTAGACGCGCACGCTTGAGGGGCGTGTGGCCTAACGGCCGTGATGGTTCGACTCCATTCCAGGGCACATAAAACCCTTGTAAGCAAATGACTTACAAGGGTTTTTTATTATAAGAACGATTTACAAAACATGGAGAGATAAGGCCATCAAGTTTTGAGCGGGCCGGAGACAATCCTATCTAAAATTTACTGCCTTATTGGATTCATTTTTAAAAAGATGTATTCTCCGTTTACTTACCTATAACTAACTGGAAAACAATCATGAGTATGATCAGTGAATTTAAAAAATTCGCTATGCGGGGCAATGTAGTCGATTTAGCCGTAGCAGTTGTAATTGGAGCCGCATTTGGCCGAATTGTTACATCTTTTGTAAATGATGTATTAATGCCGCCTATCGGGTTGCTATTGGGGGGTGTGGACTTTACGGAGTTTATATGGACACTTCAGGAAGCGACCGGGGAAGCGGCGGCTGTAACTGTAAACTACGGCATGTTTATCCAGCATATTGTGGACTTTACGATTATTGCTTTTGCCATCTTTATGGTTATTCGTGCTTTTGAAAACATGAAGAAAAGAGAAGAAACTATTCCTTCACCACCGCCTGAGCCAAATGCAGAAGAGAAATTACTGACCGAAATACGAGATCTTCTGAAAGATCAAAAGTCATAGGCTTGCAAGATTTGAATAATATTAATAGCGTCCTAAACAATAAATAAGATGTAGTCTATTACCCCGGTCTTCAGGCCGGGGACTAAATTGATTACATTGGAAAAGGGCTTTAGCCCTAATAAGCAGTACCGTGAAGGGCTAAAGCCCTGATTTTAAGAGACTCTTCGTTCCCTAAAGGACGGGGCAATAGAAGATTGATTATCAAAACTTAGATAAACTTTTCCTGGACAGTCAGAATCAGCATTTGTTGCTGATTTCAGAATCGTTTTGGACACTTTAGGAATCATATTTTTCTGTGTGAGTATCTTCAATATCAATGATTATACCTGTATTCATAAGCTCGCCTCATGAATGCAGGTTGAAGTTATCGATCTGTGATTTTCTGCCAGTCACATAATGCATAGACGAAATATTGATGGTGCGGCTTCTCATAAGAAATTAGAATAGATGTTCGGATTTTTAAGTCTTTTATCCGTAGTACACTTCCAAAAAATCCTTTGCGGAAGAATTAGTATTCAAATGCCGAACGAAAAGTCAGAAACTCATTGATATTGTTCATGTCAATAACGCCAACAATTTGTCCATCTTCGAGCACCGGGAAAAAGTTGCGGTTTCTGTGATTCAGTTTTCTGTATGCAGTGGAAAGGTCAGCGCCAGCTTCAAGCCTGCTCACGGATGTATCCATCACCTTTTCTACAGCTGTTTCTTTTCCGGATTCTTTAAGAGCCTGCGACAGATCAGACATAAATAAAATCCCTGCTATATCACCGTTTTCAGTTACTAAAAAATCTTTTTCTGTGGTCGCAAGAATTTTGTTAACAACTGATTCCAACGTATCACCTGGCTTTAATTTGGTAAACTCCGTAATCATGGCATCACGTATTTTATATCCCTTCATCAATTCAATCTGCTTAATCATGATGTTTTCAGAATGAGCACCAAACCAGATAAACACGGCAATAACTGAAAGGATTATGCCATAAAAAAGTCCGTAAAGAAAAAAGAGGAGTGCCAGAAATTTACCCAACGAAGATGCAACTTGAGTCGCTTTGATGCGTCCGACCTTCATGGAGAGCAGGGCCCTGAAAATTCTTCCTCCGTCCATAGGAAAAGCAGGAATGATGTTGAATAAAACAAGTGCGATATTGACTGTAAGCAGATAGAAGAAAAAGTTGTTTGCATCAACCATGGCAAGCTCTTGTTCCAAAGCTTCCGCTTCCATACCTAAAAAATTTTCCACAGGTACAAAGATTGCCAGGATTATTGCAATCACTACGTTTACCGCTGGCCCGGCTACGGCCACTAAAAGTTCTTGTTTAGGATTTTCTGGCATCTTCTTAAGGCTGGCAAGACCTCCAATAGGCAGCAGTGTAATACTGCGTGTATTAATCCCGTATTTTTTTGCAGTTAGTGCATGTCCAAATTCGTGAAGAACCACACAAATAAACAACCCTGCGATGAAGAGTGAGTACCAGAGTAGATCAGTAAAAGTACCTTCCCGGGAAAAAACAAAAAACCCAATGAACAGAAAGAGCAGCCAGAATGTCCAGTGTATTTGAACTCTGATTCCGGCAAATTTTCCGATTTTAAGGGATGAGTACATTTACTTATAAATTTTAATACAGGCTGTATTATAGGCTTATTTGAGCTAAATTGACAAATATGAAAGATGAAAATATCACTGATGACCCTGAGATTGACGAAAAGCATAAATGGTAAATATTCTCAGTTTTCGATACTTAAGAAAAATATCTTATCTGAAGCTTTTATTATATTTTTCTGGTGATGGACTCAATACTTGAATAGACTTACATTTTTTTTGTAACTATCAGTCTGACTGGATCCTCAATTAAGATTACTTATATAATAAATCTTACCGAATTCAATTTCTCTAATGCGCATCGAAACTGTTTCATAATTACAAAGTAACGATATGGGATTAAGTGACAATTATTGTCGCTGCAGGTTAAAATCAGGACCGAATTTATCCATAAATCCTATCATTTGTGAATGATATTGAATGCCCACCGTAGAGTTGCCGCCTAAGCTGCTAAAGATGAATGACCATCATCGCTTAAGCCCAAGAACGCCAAATAGCCCTCTGATCAGTTCCCGGCCAACCGTGCGTCCCATCTGCCTGACCATTGTGTTTTTACTGAGCTCAGCCAGCAATGAAGTGTCTTTTGAACCCGATACTCTTTTTGTTCCCCTAACAATGTCTACCTCTTCAGGAACTGTGGGAGGTTGTTCTTTTGCTTTCTTGATCTTTTCATTAAGAATTTCGTGTGCACTCTCACGATTGATTTCCTTGTTATACTTAGAACTTATTTCGGAATTGCTTAAGAGTGAATTAATTTCATTTTGATCTAATATTCCCATTCTGGACTGTGGAGAACGTAATAGAGTTGCCACTAATGGAGTTGGAATCCCTTTTTCATTAATTGCCGTTATAAATGCTTCACCAATTCCCAGAGATGTCAAAACCTGATCGGTCTCATAAAATTCAGTAATAGGGAAGTTTTGTGAAATGCGTTTAATGTCGGTACGGTCTTTGGCTGTGAATGCCCGTAAAGCGTGCTGCACTTTTAAGCCAAGTTGCCCCAGAACTTCGTTGGGTATGTCGCTTGGGGATTGCGTGCAGAAAAAGATACCCACACCTTTAGATCGTATGAGCTTTATAATCGATTCAACCTGATCCAGCAGCTCATCCGATGCTTCATTGAAAATGATGTGAGCCTCATCAATAAAGATGCACAGTTTAGGTTTAGGCTGATCCCCAACCTCAGGAAACGTTGAATATATTTCGGCAAGCAGGCTCAACATAAATGTTGAAAAAAGCTTGGGTTTATCTTTAATATCCGTTAGACGGATGATAGAGATCATGCCATTTCCATCATCGTCATGGCGAAC
>Ga0209942_1002024_pt1 | contig 10546 bp, 10 predicted proteins | sample SalPonR1_A_D2_MG_FD_185695 | JGI IMG/M metagenome (GOLD analysis project Ga0209942, IMG submission 185695) | Salt pond soil microbial communities from South San Francisco under conditions of wetland restoration - Salt Pond MetaG R1_A_D2_MG... ... | reverse complement strand
CCACATACGTTCCTCAGCTTTCGCTTTTCCTCCCGAAATATTTTGGCTTGATGTAGTAATAAAGTACAAACAGCAATAGTATGAAATATTCTGCCATCCAAACGACAGAAAAACATAAATATATTTATAGGAGGGTTTAATATGAATTGGGAACGAATGCTTACACTTTATGGTGTTCATTGTGAAGGAGAGGTTGGCCGTGTAATAACCGGGGGTATCCTTGACGTGCCAGGAGAAACGATGGTTGACAAGATGGTCCATATAAATACAAAGGATGATTGGGTTCGCAGATTCACATTATACGAGCCTCGCGGATGTTCGCAAATGTCTGTGAATCTTCTTTTGCCTCCGGTGAATAAAGAAGCCGATGCGGGATTCATAGTATTGCAACCGGATCAGGCACATGCTCTTTCGGGTTCAAATACAATGTGCGTAACAACGGCTCTTCTTGAAACTGGAATACTTCCTATGCAAGAGCCCCGGACAAATTTAACACTTGATACAGCGGCAGGTCTCATTTCGGTCGTAGCGGATTGCAAAAATGGAAAAGTAGAGTACGTTCAGGCGGATATGTGCCCGAGTTTTGCGGAGCATCTCGACAAAAAAATCGATGTTGAAGGTTTAGGGGAACTTACTGTTGATGTTGGTTTTGGCGGATGTTACTTCGTTCTTTGCGATATCAATCAACTTGGCATAAAAATAAGTCCCAAGCACTCAAGAGAAATGGTCAGACTTGGAAAAATCATAAAGGAAGCTGCAATTGAACAAATTGAAGTGCAACATCCTGATGAAAAATCTTTCAATCATATCGAGTACGTAATGTTTACCGACAAGCATGAAAAGGAAGATGACGTCTATCAAAATGCTACAATCATATACCCGGGTCGAGTGGACCGTTCACCTTGCGGAACAGGCTCATCGGCAAGATTGGCAATAATGCATGCCAAGGGTGAACTAAAGGAAGGCGAAGTAATCTACACTGAATCGACAATTGGAGGAAGATTCAGGGATGAAATCGTAGGTATCACAAAGATGGGAGACGGAAGAACAGCTGTCATACCTAGACTGAAGGGACGCGCATGGATTTATGCGATAGAACAAATAGGAGTCGATCCGACAGACCCATACCCAACAGGATATGTAATGGCGGACACATGGGGACCTGAAATAGAAGAATAGAATCTCTTGATATGTTATATGGGAGAGCAAGAGCTGCGTAACTGGATTTTTTGCTCTCGGTTCTCCCATAATATGATTAATATGTTAAATTATAAAAAACACAAGGAGGCATTTAAATGAGTGAAAACAAGATAATCAGGAATTACGGTTATATAGGTAGCAAGGGCGATGACAATAAAAGAATCCATATCACGAAAAACCAATGGGTTTCTGGCTATACAGTTGGAATTATGCTTCTTGACGTACATTATCCGCTTTTGCCCGGAAACGTTGTGAATGCCTATACATACGATTTTCCTGTCAGACATATGTGGGTTCCAGGAGCCAATCAAGACAGAATGCACAGTGGTGACGACACATTATTGCCGACACTTATTGAATCTGCAAAGCAATTGGAGCTTGAAGGATGCAGGGCAATTTGCGGTGCATGTGGTTACTTTGGGCATTTCCAGAAGCGTGTAGCTGAAGCCATGGATATACCGGTGTATCTGTCCAGTCTTGTGCAGGTTCCATGGATAAGGACAGGACTCAAAAAAAGCCAGAAGATTGGAATACTCTGTGCCGACGGACATAATCTGACAGACGAATTATTCGCGGCTTGCGGTGTGCATGATACAAGCATAGTAGTTTCAAAATCTGCGGGGCATTTGCCGGAGTTTTCGGCCCTCATGGAAAGAAGGGGACATTTCGATAACGAAATTTTGCGCCAAGAGCTTATTGATTTGGCAAAGGAAATGGTTGAAGAGAATCCGGATATAGGAGCAATCCTTTTGGAGTGCAGCGACATGCCTCCATACGCTGCGGCAATTCAGGCGGAACTCAATCTTCCTGTATTCGACTTCATAACAATGATTAAGTTTGTCCATAGTTCGGTTGCACAGAAGCCATATTATGGTTTCATGTAGAGAGGGGAAAAAACAAATGGTTAGATTGACAGATTACGAGCAGGAAATGCTTGATGGAAAATATGGAAAATTAAAGAAGAAAGCAATGGAGAATATAGTGCAATATGCTAACGTGCTTGGAGCAGAGGAACTTTGCGAAGTTACAAAGGCTCATGTGTTTGCCGGAGCCCATTCGTATCTTCACGCGGTCGAATCGGATGATATCGAGGAAGTCATTTCGGAAATGCAGTTTTGCTCAAAAGAAAAGCTTTCGATGGAGAAAGTAGGGTGCTATTGCCAAACCGACTGCGGCCCAATGGACCCGATTAAGTTCAAGTCTATGGGATGCACAGAGGCTGAAGGAATAAAAAACAAAGAATATCTCGATTATTACAGCAAATTCGGAATCAACAAGGTTGGCACATGTGTCCCATATCTGACAGGATTCATTCCTCTCATGGGAGAGCATTACGTTACGAGTGAATCACATGCCGTTTTGATGATGAATTCTCTTTTCGGTGCATGCGGAAACGCAGACGGCTTGGAAGTGGGTTATTGGTCTGCCATATGCGCAAGGATTCCCAAATGGGGCAATCACATAATGGAAAATAGAAAAGGCACACATCTATTCAATGTGGATTGTGAAATTAAGACGAAAACAGATTGGGATTTGCTGGGATATACTATCGGCAGATTTCTCCCTACTCATTCGATTCCGGTGGTTCAAGGAGACCTTAAAAGCATCGATATAATGTATCTCAAGTATTTCTATGCTTCGATGGCTACGACAAGCGGCCCCGAGATGTGTCATATAGTAGGTCACACTCCGGAAGCAAAGACACTTGAAGAAGCTTTTGGAGGCAAAGAGCCACTTGAGATGAAGACAATTACTAAGGCGGACATTGATTGTTCTAGAAAGCTTTTGAACGACCAATCTGAAGGAAAGATAGATTATATCAGTATTGGCTGCCCTCACCTAAGCATAGGCGAAATGCAGCAAGTCGCGGAATTCATGAAAGGCAAGAAAGTTGCCAGAGATGTGGTATTCCATGTCTGGACGGCTGCATCAATAAAGGCTTTGGCGGACATGAACGGCTATACACAAATGATTGAAGAGTCGGGCGCTATTGTGCTTACAAGCAGTTGTCCTCTTACTAGTGAGAAGAAACCTGAGAAAGCTGACAGATTGGCTTTCGACAGTGGAAAACAAGCTCATTACATTAAACCGAGCACAGATGCTCCCGTGCATTACGGAGAGATGGAAGTTTGCATGCAGGCTGCAATCGATGGTGAATGGAGGCTGATATAGATGGCGAGTAAAGTGTATAAAGGACGAGGAGCAATCCCTGGAGTTATCGAGGGTATTGCAATGGTCAGCAAAGAAACTATTCAGGGATGGGCCGGAGTCGATGAAAATACAGGAAAGATAGTTGAAAAGGGACATCCCTTCGAGGGTATGAGCATTGCTGGAAAAATTCTCATACTTTCAGGCGGCAAGGGTTCGAATGGATGGTCATGCCATTTTCATTCGGCTAGGGTAAGAGGGATTGGTCCGGCAGGATTTGTTTTCCCGAAAATGGACTCGAGAACAGGTGTAGCGGCTGTTGTTACAGGAGTTCCAACTGTAACTGATCTCGAAGTGGATCCGTTTATTGCAATCAAGACTGGTGATAGGATTCGCATAGATGGAACAAACGGAACTGTCGAAATCCTGAGCGAATAATCAAAGGCGAGGAGCGGAAAATGCAATTAATTGATAAAATCAACGAAAAAAAATATTGCAGCATATTCAATGAAGTATTGGGACCGATAATGGTCGGCCCCTCCAGCTCGCATACGGCTGGTCCTACGAGAATCGGGAAATTCACCGGGTCTTTGGTAGGGGGAGTCGTGAAGGAAGCTAAGATAATTTTTGATGAAAATGGTTCGTATCCATTGACCTACAGGGGGCAAGGCTCAGACAGGGGCTTCTTGAGCGGTCTTCTTGGATATGAAACAAGCGATGAAAGGATAAGGGATGCTTACAAATATGCAAAGATGGAATTTGCATATGAATTGATTTTCGAGGATCTTGATGCGACCCATCCGAACACTGCAAGAATCGATGTCGAGTCGGAATTTGGAATTCACCACATAGTGGACAGCCACTCCACCGGAGGCGGAATGTTTGAAATCGTAGGCATAGACGGATTCGATGTTTCATCGAAGGGTGATTTCCATGAGTTGTTTGTGTTTGCAGAGTGTAGCGGAAACGCAGAAGATTCGGTTAAAGAAGTGGCCGAAGCGAAACTTGGAAATTATGAGCTGATAAAAGTTGTACAAAATGGCAAGTGCTTAATTCACATTAAGACTGATAAAAAGATTGACGAAGCAGCGATGGAAGAAATGCGAATGATCGGAGATGTGGCGGAAGTCGCATATGTGGAACCAATATTGGTTTCCCCATCCCAAATAAAGGTAGATATACCGTTTTACAATGCAACAGAGGCATATGAATACGGAGAAAAGAACAATTTTGAATTTTGGGAGCTCGGTCTTCGTTACGAAATGGCAAGAAGTGGTTTGTCGGAGGACAAACTTTTCGAAATAATGGGAGAGGTTTACGATGCCATGAAACGCTCTGCTGAAATCGGGATGAGTGGAGACATAAATATGCAGGGTTATCTAAGTCCGTCAGCTCACAAGATTATAAAAGCAAAAGAAAAGGGAAGCCTTATGGATGCCGGACTCATCAATACAGCAACCGTTTGGGCAGTAGGCGTCATGGAAATGAACAGCGCAATAGGCGCCATTGTGGCGGCGCCAACAGCAGGATCCGCAGGGGTAATACCTGGCAGCATAATTGGTGCCGGATTGGAAATTGGACTGACGAAGAAAGAAATATGCAAGGCGATGTTCGCGGCGGCTACGGTTGGAATATTCATTCAGCATCAAGCTACCTTTGCAGCCGAAGTTGCGGCATGCCAGGCGGAGAATGGTTCCGCAAGCAGCATGGCTGCGGCAGGAGTAGTCCATATGATCGGTGGAACAATGGATCAGTCATTCAAGGCGGCTGCATTAGCGCTTCAAAATTTGCTTGGGCTTGTATGCGATCCAATAGCAGGGCTTGTAGATATACCATGCATAAACAGAAACGCGGTTTCCGCAGCGAACAGCATAGTTTCGGCCAACATGGTCGTAGGAGGTTTCGATCCTTATGTGCCACTGGACGAGGTCATTCAAGCTATGGCAAATGTAGGGGCGGCCTTGCCGGCATCTTTAAGATGCACCGGAGGCGGTGGACTTTGCACAACGAAAACAGGAATAAGAATCAAAAAAAGATTTTCTGAAACCGGTCCCCAATAGGGGCCGGATTTGCAAATAGGAACATTCGAACTCATAAATATATATAGGGAGATACCATGGAAAACAATACTAAAAGAATGTACTGCTTTGATTGTTGCATATTGGCAGGGCTGACAGCCTTGCTTATTTCAATAATAGGTTTCGTTCTTTTTAGCCTTGGACAAGTGCCGAGCTCTGGAGCCGTTCGCATAGCCATAATTGCATCCGGAATCCTTGCGCTGGCTTTTGCTTTGACCGGAATGACAACGGTAATGTCCCATCTCAGGCAAAACAGCAATGAACTCTATTCGGTAGAGAGCGAAATAGAAGGGATTCGAATAAATACGGAAAAAATGGAGGGCGAAGCAGTATGAGCAAAAAAAGTGGCTGGATGCATGAAGCATTCGACATATTATTTATCATGATACTTTGCTTTGCGACACTTCTAAGTGCAATGCTGATAAAGGGAAGCAACCCATTGAAGATGGAATACGTGCTTAAACCGGTGACTTTCATACTTACATTCGGAGCGGTAATGGTCTACATTTGGTATGTGGCTCGAGAGTCGGAGAAAGGCCTGAAGGCGATGGTTGAGAAAGTTTACGGCCAAGAGTGAAAGAAGTGAAACCAAGGGACTGAAAGGAGTCGTTGAGAGTTGAACATTTGGAGCATAATAAACATATCGGCGTGGATAGCCTGCGTGGCGATATTGGGATTTCTTGCATACGACGTCGCAAGAGTTGAATTGGAAAATAAATAAGGACAGGGTGTTGAATGATATGAAAACAGAAAACAACAGCGAAAATTCACACTCCAATACCCTGGGCCCCATTCATATATGGGCCCTGGGAGTCGGAGTGGTTCTTGTCGGGCAATTCATGGGCTGGAATCTGGGCATAATGAAGGGCGGATCAATAGGATCTCTTCTAGCCTGCTGGATAATAGGCATACTCTACGTGTGCCTCATAATGGTTAACACCGAAATGGGTACATTCATACCTGAGGCGGGCGGACAGTATGCAATGGCAAAGTACTTCATGGGGCCCCTTGCCGCATTCAATATTGGTCTCATGCTGGTCTTTGAGTACGTAATGCTAGAGGCTGCGGACGCCTTGGTGGTAGGCGAGCTTTTAAAGAGCATAAGTAACGAAATACAAGTGCTTCCCTTTATACTCCTTAGCCTCCTCTCGCTGACCTATCTCAATTACAAGGGATCCCACGGAAGCATGAATGTAAACATAGTACTGACAGCGGTAGCCTTCGCCACAATACTGATACTTCTTGCAAGCACAAAATTCTACAGCCCGGGGGAAAGCCTCATCAGGCTAAGGGAAAATATAAACGGACTCCCTTACGGGTGGATGGGCATACTGGGATCATTCCAGTTCGGCTGCTGGTTCTATCTCGGGATAGAAGGGACGGTACTCGCATCGAGCGAGTGCAAATCCAAGAACAGGGCAATTCCGGTCGGAGCGATGGCAGGACTCATGACACTTATGATAGGAGCAACAATAACATGGTTTGTTTGTTCGGGACTAATGAAGGCGGAAATTCTCGCGGATTCCATATATCCGCTTTTTGACGCGGCAAAGATGACAGGCATTCCATTTATCGCTCACCTGCTATTCATAGGCACAATGCTTTCTTGCCTTGCGAGTGCAAACGGATGCATAACAGACGCGAGCAGAGCCTGGTGCGCAATGTCCGAGGACACCCTCATACCAAAATTCTTCTCGGCCAAGCATCCTGTTTACGGCACTCCTTACAGGGCTATAGTGTTCCTGTTGCCTATAGCCATAGCATTCGGCTTCACAGGGCTTCTTGACCAGGTCGTGACATTCTCAATACTCTCGGCACTTCTTGTCTACCTGTTCACGGCCTACATGATGGTGAAATTCAGGAAAATGTATCCGCTGGGTGAAGTAGAGAGGGGATACACATCGCCGCTGCATCCCTTGCCGTCAATTATATTGGCGGCGCTGGCAGGAGCTACATTGGTAGGCATGTATTTCGGATACTGGATCAATATTCTCTCAGGAACCGTCTTCTATCTTATAGCTTCGTTCTGGTTCGTGAAGCACAGGTCAAAGCATATGAACATTGTAGAATTCACGGCTAAAGGAGCCTCCTATCTGCCGAGGCCAAAAGGGTACTAGGGGAGAGTGGAATCCTTGAAATTCAAAATCAATAAATGGTTTATATTGTTTTCGGCTATTATAGTGCCAGGTTCAGGGCATGTACTTTCAAACAAGCCAATTCGAGGACTCGTATACGTATTTTGGATTTTATCAATGGGATATATATCCTGGATGATAACTGACGAGTCAGTCAATTTTGTGCTCAGATCCACTGGCGGACTGCTTGTGTGGATTGCATCCGTGGCTGAAATTTCATGCAGTTAAAGAGCAGTTGTGAAAGGCGTCAATAAGCAAAGCTGATTGACGCGACGAATTTACACTAGAATGAAATTTTAATGCAAAACATATCAATATGCAAGAAATATTGTGGTATAATATGGCGTGTGGATTTGTTGGTAGGATATTGGAGTTTTGAAAAATATTTTTGGTGCGATATTTTGGTAAAAAAATACGTAGATTGAAGATGGTGATTGAATGTTTGTAGGAAGCAGGTTAAGAGACATTAGAAAAGGCAAAAGCCTAACATTGAAGCAATTGTCTGAGTTTACAGGGCTTTCTATTGGGTTCTTGAGCAATCTGGAAAGACATTCAACGAGTCCTACTCTTGAACAATTGCAGCAGATATGCCTGGCACTGGAAGTCAACATGGTGGAGCTTCTCGAATCGACACAAAAGGAAAACGCAGTAGTAAAAAAGGAAGACAGAAAGAAAATATTCAACAATGAAATGAAAGTTTGCTATGAAACTCTCACTCAGGGCAACCGGAATCTGGGAGGGGTATGCATAACCATATCAAACAACGCCAGTTATATGGAGAACGCAATGTGGCAGCATTCGTTCGATGAAATAGGGATAGTGATTTCGGGTGAAATGGTTGTAATAGTGAATGATGTAGAGCATCTTTTAAAAGAAGGCGACACCGTTTACATATCGGCCCATACACCACACAAGTACTACAATCCCAAGGATGAGAATTGTGTTTCCTATTGGGTATTCCAAAATCCGACAAATTCATTCATAGGACAGAAGAGACTATAAAAGAAGACTTGATTGCATTAAAGGATGCATACTTGTAGAGATTAAAGAAATACTCATATATTACAATTGAATAAAAACAATTGACGATAGCCAAATAAAAGATCGGAGTTTCCTTAGGGAGCTCCGATCTTTTACAATTCGTGCTATTTGTTATACCCAACTATATCTTTGAAATCCTTTAAAGTGGTCAATGCATGTTTTCTGGCTAATTTCCCGTTGCGTTCTTTAATTGCATTGTATATCGAAAGATGTGAATCGTAAATCAATTCACACAATCTCTTGTTTTCATTTTTAGTATTCATGGAGACAGCCGCTTCCATTTTATCAAAGCTCAATTGTTCCAAAATTGAATTTACTATGCATGCTATCTTGTTTTTACTGGAATCAGCCAATGCTCTATGGAATTCTTTGTCGTATTTTAAGAAAAGCAAAATATCGTCAGTTGAAATTTTCATCTTGTCAATAATGGATTTTAAAATTATCAGATCATCTTCTGTTCTGTTTTCAGCCGCCCAAACAGTATAACCTGAATCATTAAGAAGCCTGTACTGAAATAATTCGTTCATGTCGATATTCTTTGATTCAATCAATTTTTTTAGATTGTCTTCAAGATTTCGTGTTGTAAAACCTACGATAAAAGACCCCCTGTTGCCGGGAATGGTTTTTATCAGTCCATCTTGTTCAAGCATTCGAAGTGCTTCGCGTATTGTAGGACGGCTACGCTCGTATAATTCCATAAGAGTGCGTTCTGGTGGAAGTTTATCTCCCTTCTTCAATTCCCCATCAATTATTTTTTGAGATATTTGATTGTAGATAGCTTCAGATACTCTTGTAGTTTTAATTGGAGCAAAAATATTTGCTTTGCTATTCATCTTGTCACCCCCTCTGAAATATTGATCTATTTACATAATAACATTAATTAAGATAATGAGTAATGGTTAGACTATATTTTGCGAATGGTTTTTCGTAGAATAATTAAAATCTTAGTTGTTGAGCAAGTTTTATTGGTAATTAATAATTCAATTAATTGTTTAAATTAATCATTGACAAGAAGTCAGTAAATTGCTACAATTACGTTAAGTTATATGGTAAGACCATATAACCAATATAGCATAATTAACTAATATTAGCGATAGTAATTTAAAAAAATTTATTCAATAGTATTGTTATTGTGCAAATAATGAGGGGAGTGTCGAAATGGTAAATAAGGATTTGCTTGAAAAATTCTATACAACAATGTATAAAATCAGGAATTTTGAAAAACGTATTGAAGAATTCACATTAAAGGCAGAAGTGCCAGGCTTTGTTCATCTTTACATAGGGGAAGAAGCCATAGCAACAGGCGTAATGGCAAACTTGACCCATGCGGATTACATTCAAAGCACGCACAGAGGACATGGCCATACCATAGCGAAGGGTGCGCAGATCGACAGGATGATGGCAGAGATATTCGGCAAGAAGACGGGATACTGCAAAGGCAAAGGCGGATCCATGCACATCGCCGATTTCAGTGTGGGAATGCTTGGAGCGAATGGAATAGTAGGCGGAGGATACACGCTTGCTACAGGAGCCGCACTTGCAGAGAAAATAAAAGGCACTGACACGGTATCAGTAGTGTTTTTCGGAGACGGAGCATCGAACAGGGGAACATTCCACGAGGCAATGAACATGGCTGCTGTTTGGAAACTCCCGGTAGTGTTCGTATGCGAAAATAACGAGTGGGCTTCAACCACACCATACCTGACAACCACATCCGTGAAAGACATATCCGACCGTGCGGTAGGGTATGGAGTTCCAGGAGTAATATGCGACGGAAACGATGTATTTGCAGTTTACGAAACAGCCAAAGAAGCAATTGAAAGAGCAAGAAAAGGCCAAGGACCGTCCATCGTCGAGTGCAAGACATACAGAATAAAGGGCCACTTCGTAGGAGACCCCGAGAAATACAGAACCAAGGAAGAAGTTCAGAAGCGATTCACAGAG
>Ga0209942_1002023_pt1 | contig 10549 bp, 9 predicted proteins | sample SalPonR1_A_D2_MG_FD_185695 | JGI IMG/M metagenome (GOLD analysis project Ga0209942, IMG submission 185695) | Salt pond soil microbial communities from South San Francisco under conditions of wetland restoration - Salt Pond MetaG R1_A_D2_MG... ... | reverse complement strand
AATCTGTAACAGAAGGACATCCTGATAAAGTATGTGATCAAATTAGTGATGCTATTTTAGATGAGATGTTGTCTCAAGATAAAAATACTCATGCGGGTATTGAGTGTTTAGCTACTACTGGTTTAGTAGTGGTAAGCGGGGAAGCTAGAACAGAAGCCTATGTTAACATTGATGAAGTAGTGAGGAAAGTACTAAAAGAAATTGGTTATGATAATCATGATTCCGGTTTTTATTATAACTCTATTGGCGTTTTAAGCTCTTTACATGAGCAAAGTCCTGAGATCGCCCAAGGTGTAGATGAAAACAGTGGTGAATTTAAAGAACAGGGAGCAGGTGATCAAGGTTTAATGTACGGTTATGCCACTAATGAAACTGATGTCTTTATGCCTCTGCCTATTATTTTAGCTCATAAATTAACTCATAGATTAGCAGAGGTCAGAAAAGACAAGACTTTAGATTACTTACAGCCAGATGGTAAAAGTCAGGTTACTGTTGAATATGTTAATAATGAGGTTAGCAGAGTAGATACTGTAGTTGTTGCTTGTCAACATCGTGAAGGTGTAGACATGGAAGTTTTGCGAGAAGATATTAAAAGAGAAGTTATCGCTCCTGTCTTAGGAGATTTATATAAAGATGATATTAAGATATATATAAATGCTACTGGTAGCTTTATAAAAGGTGGACCATCTGCAGACGCAGGACTCACTGGAAGAAAAATAATAGTTGATACTTATGGTGGCATGGGTGCTCATGGTGGTGGCGCTTTTTCTGGTAAAGATGCTTCTAAAGTAGATAGAAGTGGAACTTATATGGCTAGGCACGTAGCTAAAAGTGTGGTAGCCTCAGGTTTAGCTGACAAGTGTTTACTGCAAATTGCTTATTCAATTGGTGTTTCTGCTCCAGTGGGGATACATATAGAAACATACGGTACCAATAAAATTAGTGAAGATAAGATTATTGATATTATTAATAAAAACTTTTCTTTTAAACCTAAAGATATTATTGAATATCTTAATTTAAAGGAAGTTAAATATAGAAAGACTGCTGCTTATGGTCATTTTGGTAGAAAAGATTCTGATTTTACTTGGGAAGAAGTAAAAACTTTAAGTGAATAAAGCTAAATAAAATTATTTTAATTTTATATAATAAAGCTACAAAATTGTAGCTTTATTTTTTTATTCTCTATTTCTTTTAAGTCTTTTAAAAGTATGCTAAAATATAAGTAATTAAATATTTAAGCGACAAGTATAAAAAAATTAAAATTGTCGTAAAGCTATTTTATGTTTGACTATTTACAACAATTTAACAAACTTCCCAAAGATTTAAGATCTAAAATCTCTGAAAAGGGAATTATGTCAAAAATAAGTGAACTGGAGAAAAGATATCAGGTTAATTTAGCAGCTTTAGTTATGAAGGTAATGGTAAAACAGGTTCCATATAAGAATATGGCTTTGTATTTAGCTGGAGAGAATGATCTTACTGAAAAAAAAGCGGAAGAATTAAGTAAAAAATTAAAAGAAACTGTATTTAAAGATGTTAGTGATTATTTAGATAGCAATAAAGGTGAAAATATAAATAATGAAAAAAAAGAAGATAATATAGATAAATTGAAAAAAATAGATAAAAAAGAAGATCCACAAGAATTAATTAATCAGATTTCTAAAAAAGAGGATCATAATACTAAAATAGATAAAGCTACTAAAAATATTATTGATAAAGCGGATGTGAGTTTAAGTAGTAGTTATTTACACGGTAGGCTAAACATGGTTTTACGTACTTATATTAAAGGAGTACGAGATAAAATTTCTACTCGTAGTACTTTGTCTCGATCTGGACAAGAAGGAGGGTTAAGTCTAGATGATGCTAGTATTGATAAGTTATTAAAGTTGGTGGATGAATATAAAAAAAGCCAAGAATCTAAGATTGAAAAACCTAAACCTAAAATTAGTGAAGAGGCAGAAAAAAGAGATAAACTAGAATCTTTAAATGAAAGTTATAATTTAAAAGACTCATTAAAACTTAAAGATAAAGAAAAAGGTAATGAAGTAAATAGCAAGAAGAATAAAGCAGGAGATAAAGAGGTAGAAAAAAATAAAGATGATCTGTATAAAAAATTACACATTAAAAGAGAGATTGCTCCACCTCCTCCTGTTGTTAGCAAGGAAAAAGAACAATCAAAAATTTATAAAAAAGATGATAGTAAAGAAAGTACTGAAGTACAGCCTGAAAATAAAGAGACAGAAGTGAAAGATAATGAAAAACAACAAGCTGAAAAAGATATAGAAAAAAAAGAAGACGTGGACATGAAAAAATCTAAAGAGGTTCAAAATGAAAATAAACAAGAGTTTATAAAACCTGAAGATAAAGATAGTCAAAAGCAGGCAGAAGAACAAAAGCATATAGATAGTAAGAAAAAAAGTTTTGCAGTAAATAATGTAAAGCGAGAAGAAGCAAGTAGTGATCTGAAAGATTCATCTCAAGAGACTAGAAAATCAACTTCAAGTCATTTAAGTCAAGCGCCTGTTAGTTCTGGCAAGAAGTCTATGCAAGATATTAAGGTAAGTCAACGTATCATGGGACCAATTGATGAGCTTAACTTCTTTAACTTGAAAAATTTTAGAAGATTGTCATCTGATCCTCAAGAAGCTTTTGCTAAGATAAAAGAGAAAATTGATTTATTAAGTAAAGAATCATATGAGAAGGGTATTAAAGCTACTCAGGCTTGGAAAAAAAATCCTTTAAATAAATTATATCATCAGATTAGTATAGAAAGTATTAATCAGTCTAAACCTATTAGTGAAGTAATAAAACAAAGACAAGAAAAAAACAGAGATTACTTAAGCAATGAAGAATTAAAGGCCTTAGTATCATTTAATAGGTCACTCATGTTTTAATATATGCAACAATTTACAGTTCCACAATTTATTGAAGTTGAAGCTAAGGTTATTGGTCCTATCACAGCCAGACAGTTTTTAATCTTTATAGCAGCTGCAGTGCTTGGAGGTGTAGCTTATTTAGCTTTTGATTTTGAATTATTTGTAGTAGTAGCTGTAATTTTAATTATTATTGCTGGTGCTTTTGCCTTTTTTAAAATTAATGGCAGACCTCTTCATTTCTTTGTGCTTAATTTAATTCAAACATTAAAGAAACCAGGACTTAGAGTTTGGAATCATAAGCTTGATAAGGACTTTGAAGAAGAGATTGTAAATATTGAGTATAAAGAAAAAATACCAAGAAAAGAATTTTATAACAAATCACGTTTAGCCGAGCTCTCTTTAGTGGTTGATACTAAAGGACAGTATCAAAGCACAGAAGATGAGCCCGGTGATATTCAAATAGATTTAAATTAATTATGGCTAAAGATAAAAAAACAAGTAGCAAAGTTAGTCGTTCTACTCAAGAGTTTCTTGATATTGCTGAAATTAAAGATGATACCGTTATTATGAAAGATGGAACTTTAAGATCAGTGATATTAGTGTCTAGCATTAATTTTTCACTTAAAAGTGAAGACGAACAAAATGCTATTATTTCTTCTTATGTGAGATTTTTAAATAATTTGGATTTTGTTTTTCAGATTGTAATTCAATCTAGAGAGTTAAATATTAATGGATATGTTGAGTATTTAGAAAAAAATGAAAAAGAACAGACTAATAAGCTTTTAAAAATGCAAACAGGGGAATATATTGAATATATTAAAGAACTTACTTCTATTGGTAAGATAATGAATAAACGTTTTTATGTAGTAGTTCCCTATAATCCACTTTCAGATAAAAGGAAAGGTTTTTTTAGTTCACTTAGAGAAGCTTTGAGTCCAGTTAAATCATTAAAATTACAAGAAAAGAAATTCCAAAAATATAAAACCATGTTAGCACGTCGTCTAGCAAGTGTTACAACTAATCTTGAGTCTATGGGCGTGAGTACGGTTAAACTAGATACTCAAAGTTTAATAGAGTTGTATTATAAGACATATAATCCTGACACTGCTAAAAATCAAGAGTTAGCTGATGTTAGGAAATTGAGAGTAGATATTTAATATTATTTGATTATAATTTTGTTATGATAAATTTTCAGAAGAAAAACAAAAAAAAAGCTAAGAATCAAGAAGAACAGGAATTGCAAGAAGAAGAGGTGTCTAAAAAAAGTGAATTGAACCGGACTAAAGATATTATTGCTGATGAAAAATCTTTTCGTAGAGGTATTTTATCTGTTAGGGACTTAATTTCTCCAGCTAGCTTAAAGGTTGATAATACTTTTTTACGTTTAGGACAGCAATATGTTAGAACTGTCTTTGTTATTAGTTACCCTCGTTATATTAGTGTTGGATGGTTTGCTCCTATAATTAACTTAAATGAGACATTTGATGTCTCCATGTTTTTCTATCCAGTAAAGAGCGCAGTTATTTTAAAACAATTAAAGAAAAGAGTGGGTGCTTTGGAAGCACAAATTATATCTGATTCTGAAAAAGGAGCAGCTAGAGATCCTATTAGAGAAACAGCTTTAAGAGATATTGAAGCTCTAAGAGATTCTTTAACTCAAGGTACAGAAAAGTTCTTTCAGTTTGCTCTTTACGTTACTTTATATACTGAAAGTAAAGAAGAAATTGAAAGGTTATCGGACCAAGTGGAAGATATATTTGGTTCACGCTTAGTATATTCTCGTAGAGTTTTATATCAAGCTGAACAAGGTTTTAATTCTACTCTACCTTTAGGTAATGATGAGCTTTATATTACTTTTAACATGAATTCATCACCAGCAGCTTCTTCTTTTCCTTTTATTTCCAGTGAATTAACTAGTGATAGAGGAATACTTTATGGTATTAATAGGCATAACAATAGTTTAATATTATTTGATAGATTTAATTTGCAAAATGCTAATTCAGTAGTTTTTGCTAGCTCCGGTGCAGGTAAAAGTTATGCTATTAAGTTAGAAGTTTTACGGTCTTTAATGATGGGAACTGATGTTATTATTATTGACCCTGAATATGAATATAAACATTTATCCGATGCGGTTGGTGGCACTTATGTAAATATTTCCTTGTCTAGTGAAAATAAAATTAATCCCTTTGATTTACCTAGAGCTATTGGTGGGGAAGCTAAGCCTAAAGATATTATTAGGAGTGCAGTAATTACTTTAAAAGGTTTAGTAAGGTTAATGATTGGTGACTTAGATTATGATCAGGATTCAGTAGTAGATAGAGCTTTGCTTGAGACCTATGCTAAAAAAGATATTACAGCAGATTCAGATTTATCTAATATTGAGCCTCCGATTATGTCTGATTTCCAGCAAGTTCTTGAAGGTATGGAAGGTGGTACTGAATTAGCTTTAAGATTAAAGAAATATACGGAAGGAACATTTGCAGGTTTAATTAATAGCCCTACTAACGTAGAAATGAATAACCAGATGGTTTCTTTTTCTGTTCGTGACCTTGAAGATGAGTTAAGACCAATTGCTATTTATACTATTATTAACTACATTTGGAATATTGTTAGATCAGAAACAAAAAAGAGAATTTTGATTATTGATGAGGCTTGGTGGATGATGCAAAGAGAAGACAGTGCTAAGTTTATCTTTGCTTTGGTAAAGAGATGTCGTAAATATTATTTAGGAGTTACCACCATTACTCAAGATGTTAATGACTTTTTAACATCTCCTTATGGAAAAGCTATTGTTACTAACTCTTCCTTACAATTATTATTAAAACAATCACCTGCAGCTATAGATTTGGTACAAAAAACTTTCTTACTCACAGAGGGAGAAAAGTATTTGCTACTTGAATCAGGTTTAGGAGAAGGAATATTTTTTGCAGGCAATAAACATGTTGCTATTAAAGTGGTAGCTTCATATAGTGAAGATCAATTAATAACTTCTGATCCTCGCCAGTTACTTGATATTGAAGAGTCTAAAAAAGAATTTGAGGAAGAGCAACTGGAAGGTGATGATAATAAATAAATTATATGAATAAAAAAACAAAAATAATCATTGCTGTAGTAGTAATCTTGTTAGTTTTAATTGGAGTCTTTTTAGTGCTTAATAATCTTAATAAAACAAATCCTGAAGTACCAAAAGATGTAAATAAAGAAACTGAAACTGAAACTGAAATTAATAATGAAACTGGACCAGCACCTGTAAATACCCAGATACCAGCTAATCAAGAAGAACCAATGGTCTATCGTTTTGATGAAGAAGAGGAGGCACAAAGAGAAACAAGTAAAGAAGATTTAAAACAAATGGCTTTTGCTGTTAGTGAACGTTTTGGTTCCTATTCAAATGAAGGTAATTTTGGCAATATTAATGATTTAAAAATATACATGACTGATTCAATGAAGTTGTGGGCAGACAATTATATTGAGGAGCAGTCAGAAAAAGAATATACTGGTAATTATTATGGTATTACTACCACAGCCTTAGTAGGAGAGGTAACCGAGTTTAATGATGATAGTGCTAGCGTGATAGTAACTACTAAAAGAAAAGAAGTAAAAGATCAACAAGAAAATGTTTATAATCAAGATATAATTATTAATTTTAATAAAGTAGGTGATGAGTATAAAGTTGATGACGCTTACTGGCAATAATATGTTTAAATTTTTAAATAAAAATAATCCACCCACTAAAGCCTTTGTAACTTTTTCATTGTTACTTTTATTTGTTTTCATACTTCTTTTGTTATATTTCATGGGTAGTTATGAAAAGAATCAAGATAGAATAAATCTGGAGTCAGTAAGTGTGAATAATTTTAACCCTATAGATATTTCTAATGATCCCTACATCACTTATTTTGGAGATCAAGAAGATAAAGAATTAAAGCCAGTAATTACTAAGTACGATCCTAATTATGGTCCTGAGAAGGCAGAAGTTAATATAGTATATTTTGGCGATTATACTTGCTCATATTGTTTAGAGCAAATTAATATGATAAAAGGAGTTATTGATGATAGTAAGGATATAAATTTAATTTGGAAAGATTATCCTGAAGATAAAATAAGTAGCAATTCTTGGCATGGAGCTTTGGCAGGCAGATGTGCTCAATCACAAAATAAGTTTTGGGAATTTTTAAATTTATATAGTTCTCAATATTCTACTTTCAGCGCTCAAAGTGGTCTTAGCCAAGATCAGTTTAATAGCTTTATTTTTGGTTTAGCAGAGGCTGCGGACTTAAATATGAAGAAATTTAAGTCTTGTTATAATAATTTAGAACATAGTGATGTGTTAGCTAGCTCTATAACTGAAGCTAGAGCACTAAAGCTTCCTGGAGTACCATATACTTATATAAATGATAGAGAACTGCTAGGAGAGTTTAATAGAGCGCTATTAATAGATGAGATTAAAAGAGCGTTAGATAGGTAATAAGCATTTAATATATATGACAGCTAAAATTAAAGAAATATATTCTTGTAGTAAATGTGGCGCCCAGTCCTCTAAATGGAGTGGGCGTTGTCATGAGTGTGGCGCTTGGGGCACCATGGAGTCTGAAATTAAAGAAGAAGAAAGTTCAAAAAAAACAGCTCGTGCCCAAGCCAAACCTGCAGATATAATTGATTTAAAAATATTAAAAGAAGAAGAGTTTAGTAAAATGAGTTTTTCTTGGTCTGAAGCAGAGAGAGTTCTGGGCGGTGGTATAGTTCCGGGATCACTAACCCTTTTTAGTGGAGAGCCTGGTATTGGTAAATCAACCATGTTAGCTCAAATAGCGGATAAATTAGCTAAGAATTATAAAGTTCTTTATGTTAGTGGTGAAGAATCTGCTGGGCAGGTAAAGTCGCGATTGGAACGATTAAATTGTAGTATAGAAAATATTAAATTTGTTAGTGAAACTAATTTAGAAAAAATCGCTTCTTTGCTTAGTTCATATAAACCAGACTTAGCTATAGTGGATTCTATCCAGACCATTCATTCTAGTATTATTGAATCAGAGCCAGGCAATCTGTCACAAATTAGGGGATGTGCTAGTCAGTTCTTGGAAATTAGTAAACAAGAAAATATTAGTATAATTTTAATTGGTCACATTACAAAAGACGGGCAAGTGGCAGGCCCAAAGTCTTTAGAACATATTGTTGACACTGTTTTATATTTAGAGACAGATTTAAGTAATAACTATACTGTTCTAAAAAGCACAAAAAACCGCTTTGGCTCTACTTCTGAAATTGGTCTTTTTGAAATGACAAGTACTGGCTTCAAAGCAGTTAAAGAAAGTGTTGATATTTTCATCTCTAAAGAAATTAGCAATATGTCAGGTTCAGTTATTAGCTCAGTTATTGAAGGTACTAGACCCTTTCTTTTGGACATTCAAGCTTTAGTTAGTAAAACCATCTTTGGCTATCCTCAAAGAAAGTCAGCCGGGTTTGATCTTAATAGATTGCAAGTTCTCACAGCTGTAATTAGTAAAAGAACTAAACTTAATTTAGTTGCTAAAGATATTGTTTTAAATATTGTGGGAGGACTTAAAATGAGTGATCCAGCTCTTGATTTAGCAGTGTGTTTAGCTATTATTTCCTCAGGCTTAGATTTGAAAATAGATAGGCAAACTCTTGTTTTAGGAGAAGTTGGATTAGGAGGGGAAGTGCGCTCTATTTCTAAAATAGATGCTAGAGTGAAGTCGGCTATAAAGTTAGGGTTCAAACAAATAATTATACCTCAAAGTCAAGTTAAATTATTTAAAGATAATAAGACAAATAAAGGCGCTAGTATAATAGGTGTTAAAGAGATAAAGGATTTAATGGATATTTTTAAGTAATAAAAAAGAGCGATTAAATAATCGCTCTGTTTGTTGTTTGATGAGATAATTTATGCGTTGGTAGATAAAACGTGTTTTTGTAAGTGTTTTTCTGTTGAAAGTGGTTTCTTTTTTGCTTTCTTTTTTCTTCCTCTTTTTGTTTTTTGGGCAAAATTAACAATGTCTTGTCTGACAACAGAATCCATAATTATTTTTTGTCTAACTTCACGAGGGCCTTTAATTTTTCCATTAATAATTGGATAGATTGTAACGTGTATCCCCCCTTTTTTTATTCTAGCTGAACATTTATCAACGTGTGCCATGCTAGTGTTTTTTTCATCTACTTGACAGGTGGGAAGAGATAATACTTTTTTAGTTTCTCCTAAGCTTAATTTTTTTTTACTCATCATGACCTAAATTTTTTGAGTTAATACTAATAAATTGTAAAATAACTACAACTAGTATACATTAATATATTTTTAAGGTCAATTGATGTTGACACTTTAATTAATAAGTGTTATAATATATATATAAAATAAAGTAAGGAATAAATAGAACATTCACAAAAAAATAAAATATCATGAAAAAACAGAAAATGAAAAACGTATTGTTATTGTCATTGCTTTTTTTATCAGGGTTATTAGTAGCTCTTAGCATCACTTCTATTATTTTAATAATAGCAGTCTCTTTCCAAAGTACAATTCCTGGTAATAGTTTTTTAGAGGAGGTAGCAAGATTTGCTTTTCTTAATCCTATTCTAAGCCTTTTTTTAACTATAATATCAGTAATATTTTTAGTACTACTAAAAAAACCTTTTAAAAACCTTTTAAAAAGAAATAAGATTGAAAAAAAATTAAATGAATTTTTTAGCGATTGACAATAGTTTTCAACAACAGGGGTCTAAATTTAGATCCCTTTTTTTATTGGTTTTTTATATATGTTTTAGCTTCGTCCTGAGCTTTTTTAATTAGTTCAAGGTCAAATAAAGAAGCAAACTTTAATTCAGGAAAACCGCTTTGTATGGTCCCATACATCTCACCTGAACCTCTTAGCTTTAAGTCTTCTTCAGCTATTTTAAAGCCATTATTATATCTTTCTAGTACTTGTAATCTTTCTTTGCTTTTAGTAGAAGAAATATTTGAAAGCATTAAAAAACAATATGATTTTTTATTGCTTCTACCCACTCTGCCTCTAAATTGATGAAGTTGAGCTAGTCCAAATCTACTGGCATCCTCTATCATCATAACGGTAGCGTTTTTAATATCAACACCTACTTCAACTACAGAAGTACTAACTAAAATCTTAAATTTATTACTTAAAAAATCTTGCATAACTTTGGTTTTTTCTTCAGCTTTCATTTTACCGTGTAAAAAAGCAATATCTATATCAGGAAAAACATTTTCACTAAGATTTTTGTATTCTTCTTTAACAGATCTAACCCCTAGTTTATCTGACGGATCTACTAAAGGACAGATAACAAAAACTTGTTCATTGTTTTCTATTCTTTGTTTAATGAATTGATGAACTTTGTATTTATTTTCTTCTGAAACTACTTTTGTGTTAATACTTTGTCTGTCTTTAGGTAAGGTTTTAATATTAGAGACATCTAAATGTCCATAGATAGATAAGGCTAAAGAGCGAGGGATAGGAGTAGCTGTGAGGGAGAGGTAGTGAGGTGTGAGTTCGTCTGCACGTTTGGCTAGTTTTTGTCTTTGCTCAACTCCAAAGCGATGTTGTTCATCTACAATAACTAAAGCTGGTTTTTCTATAGGAGTATCTTTTTGAATAAGGCTTTGTGTGCCAATAATTATATCAGCTTGAAAATATTTAGCCTTTTTT
>Ga0209942_1002022_pt1 | contig 10550 bp, 3 predicted proteins | sample SalPonR1_A_D2_MG_FD_185695 | JGI IMG/M metagenome (GOLD analysis project Ga0209942, IMG submission 185695) | Salt pond soil microbial communities from South San Francisco under conditions of wetland restoration - Salt Pond MetaG R1_A_D2_MG... ... | reverse complement strand
ATTCAAGAGCACTGGAAACCTTACCTGTATATGTAGATGGTCTCAGTTTAGAGATTGAAGCAGTGCTGCAATGTGCCTTTGTCTAGGAGAAGAGTTGTTTTCGAATGAATTGAGAACGTTTTGGCCGTCAGTAAGTATCTCCTTTGCAAGCTCAGGTTTCCCGGATTTTATCAGAAATTCCCCATATCGAATACTGCCCAGCGCCATTTCAATTGAATCTTCACCGTGAATGGTCTTAAGCTGATTGTATGCCGGTTTCATGATGCTGTCGGCCTGTGACAAGTGATTCATTTCAGCATAAATACTGCCGAGGCGTAATTCCGACCTCACATTAAAAGAGTGATTTTCGGGGAGGTGTTTTTTGAACACGGTCTGTGCTTTCTTAATAAAAGTAAGAGCAGGTTGAAGACTCCTTTTTTTGAGCATCAGGTCAGCCAGGCAGAAATATGAAATTGCAGTGTTTACGTGGTCCTCGCCCAGGGCTGCCTCCCGGATTGCCAAAGCCTTTCTGAAGTAATCTTCAGACTCATCTAACTTCCCCATATCTTTCTTCAGCATTCCAAGATTATTTAAAGTAATAGCAACATCTGGATGTTCCCCTCCCAATTGTGATGATCGTATTTGTAATGCCTCTTTCAACGCTGACTGGGCCTCATTATACTCGCCGATATTCATCAAAAGAGCACCCAGGCTGCTCAGGTTGGTGGCATAGTCGGGATGGTTTGCACCGAGTACACGTCTTCGCTTTTCAACTAAATCCCTGTACAAATGTTCTGCCTGTTGATATCTGCCCTGATTATGCAATGTAACCGCCAGACTACTTAAGCTTTCCAGGGTAAGAGGATGTTCGGCGCCTAAATTATCAGACCGAAGTTCATACGATTGTCGGTACAGAGATTCAGCTACATCAAAGTTACCTTTTCTTCGATTGGCAAGAGCAAGATAACTTAGAGACTGAGCAAGGGCTACGGGGTTGCCTGAGAGGTTCTGCCTGCGAATCTGCAGAGTATGGGTAAGGAGTGAGTCGGCCCTGTCGAACTCACCTTTGCTTATAAGAAGTAGTCCGAAGTGGTCCATAGCGTTAATGGTTTCCACATGTGTATCACCGTAATGGTTTTTAAAAATGAACAAAGCATTACTCAGCAACTTGTCAGCCTTCTCAAGTTCACCAATATTCCTGTAGATTTGTCCGATTACGCTGTACATGGTACCTTTTAATTCCGGAAATCCATCAAGATTGTCAGCTTTCAACTCCCCCAGCTCCAGAAGTGATTTTACTGTAAAATTTCCTGTCTCAGTTTGTCCGGGCTGATTTGCTTCAAAAAGGTCAATGAGAATAGCTGTGGCCTGTTCTGCTTTTTGTGCCTGCCACTGTGCAATCTCACGTTCAGATTTCATCTCGCTGGTATAAAAAATCAGAAAAAGAAAGGCCGATAAAATGATCGAGGCAGCCGATAAAAAAGGGACAGAGTTTCTTTTTAAAAATTTAACAGACCGATACAATGCTTTTCCATCTTTAGCGAGAACAGGTTTATTCTCCTGGTAACGTATAATATCATCCAGCATGTGCTGAGCAGACTGGTAACGATCGGAAGGGTTTTTGTTCAGTGCTTTTAAAACAATAGAATCGAGATCGGAATCTGATAAATTTACAGAATCTGATTCAATATGCGCCGGTACGGGCGGCTGTTCTTTTTTGATGGCGTATTCGATTTCCGTATAGCTCTTCTCTTTGAACCGGAAAGGATGGCGGCCTGTTAACAGTTCAAACAGCAGAATTCCAAGAGAATAAACATCTGTAGCCGTTGTGATTGGGTCGGTAGTAAGTTGCTCAGGGGCAGCATACTTATACGTTAAAATTTGGTGGCCGGAACTTGTATTCTCAAGCTGGCTGGGGGAGACGTCATCATTCAGAATTTTGGCAATGCCAAAATCCAGCACCTTAATATTTCCCTGCGGTGTTACAAAAAGATTGTCTGGTTTAAGATCGCGGTGAACGATAAAATTTGAATGAGCGTATTGCACAGCTTCGCACAACTGCCGGAAAAGTTTAAGCCTGTTTTGCAGGTTGCAATTATTCTGCAGGCAGTAGGCTGTTAAGGGCATGCCGTCAACATATTCCATAACAAAATAGGAGCGACCGTCATCCGAGATACCGCCATCAAGCAACTGGCCTATATTTGGATGATTCAGACTTGACAGGATCATTCGTTCTTTTTCAAATCGTGCTGCCTGCTCATTCGACGTAATTTCATTTCGAATGATCTTAAGGGCTACTTTTTTGTGAAAATCCTCGTTGATGCGCTCAGCAAGATACACTTCGCCCATCCCGCCCCTGGCAATGGCTTCCTTAATGAAGTAGGGGCCTATTTTTTTTGGGATATAAGCGTTTTCTTCTTTACCACCTGGTTCGGTGCCCTTAGTGCTCAGAACAGAGTACCTTTCGTTTGTGATATTTTCAGAAAGAACGAGGTTCGACTCTTTCAGTTCATCCCATAAACCACCGGAGTCCTCAATGGACTTTAAAATTTCCAAAGCCTCTTTTTGAATGGCGTTCGTGGAACACTTTTCCCGGACAAGCTGCTCTCTTTCATCAGCCCGTTCAATATCCAGTGCCTCATCGATAACTTTACTTATTTTATCCCAGGTCTGTTTATCCATGGCAGATGTTTTCCCTTCTTAAGACCGGAATTAACTGGTTACCTGCTTCTGTTATTTATTGATCTTCTTTGATACGTTTATATAACCAGCCACGGGCTTTTACCCAGTCCCTGTTCACAGTACTGGTGGAAAGATTAAGCATTTTTGCCGTTTCTTCAATGCTGAGGCCGGTGAAAAAGCGAAGTTCTACAATTTTTGCAAGTCTCTCATCCAAATCATCAAGTTCAGTTAGGTATTCATCCAGATCAATAATCTGTTGTGCATGTTTTTTGATGTCGATAATCTCTTCATTCAGAGGCAGGTCCTGCTTATCACCTCCGCGTTTCTGAGCATTCTTTTTTCTGGCATAATCAACGAGAAGCTGCCTCATGCAGCGGGCAGCAATTGCATAAAAGTGGGTTCTGTCGTTAAAATCGACCTGCGACTGGTCAATCATCTTCAGGTAGGTTTCGTGTATGAGCTCTGTTTTACAGAGAGTATGTTCCTGATATTCGGCGTTCAGCTGATTTCTGGCTATGAGCTTTAATTCCTCATATACTAAAGGAAAAAGCTTGTTATACCCTTTTTGATCTCCATTGCTAATGGAAACCAACAACTGTGTAATGTCTGCCTGGGTGTTCATATTGATGGAATAATCCTTTTATAAACGAATGTTGTACTGAGGTTTAAAAAGTCTGATACAATCAGCCTCAATTCTACGCATTGTACAACAGGCGAGGCCAAGAAAGTCTTTCAATTATTTCTGATTCAGATTTTTAAATATGCCTACAAGATTCAGAAATCACAAATAAAAAGATTTGTGCATTAGGTATTTAAAAAAGAGAATAATTTTATAGGTGGGTGATGTTTTGAAAATGTTCAGCAGATACACTTTTTTCCTCTTTCTACTGCTACTCAGTGTAAAAAATCCACTATTTGCTCAGGAGACCATTGGCGAAACAGATATTGAACCGTACACATTCAGCGGTAATATTGGCCTGCAGACGCATGCTTATACCACAACCCGGGACTTTAACCGGAGAGAACCGCTCGGAGCACTGCTGACTGCAAATGCAGAGTACTCAATTCTTGGCTTTACCTCTGGGTTGGATATTCGATATAGTACTGATACAAACGAATTTCGCCAAAATATGAACCGCATACAGTTCAACGGCAGCTGGAGATGGATTACACTGTCGGCCGGAGACGTTATGCCGGCATATTCCGAATTTGGTTTGCGCGGAACACAGCTGCGCGGGGGTGAAATACGTTTAAGCCCCGGGCCTCTGTATTTTAATGTTACTGCCGGGCAGCTAAACAAAGCTATTCAACGACCCGATGGAGGACTTGCCCGCCAGGTAGCTTTTGAACGGTGGTTGTATGCATTTGCCATTGGGGCAGGTGATGAAAATGGATCAAATTTTGATATTTCAGGATTTTACGGGAGAGATAACGAAAACTCCCTGCCCGACTCTGTACGCGCAAATCTTGCAGGTACCACTTTGCTGCCAGCAGAAAACGTGGGGCTTACTCCCAAATTCCAGCTCTCGTTTTTCGAAGAAGCGTTTAAAATAGGGGCAGAAACAACTGTTTCAGCATATACAAGAGATCAAAACAGCCCTGAAATTTCCACAGAGGATGTAGATGTACCTGATTTTCTGATAAACCTGTTTCAGCCCCGAAACAGTACGAGAGTAACCTACGCGGGAATTGCACACACGGGGCTTAATCTGGATCTGTTTTCAATGAGGGCTGAGTTTGAACGCATTATGCCGGGCTTTGAAAGTATGGGACTCCGGCAACTCAGAGACGACCAGCAAACCCTGTCTATCTATCCCTCTTTTAACTTAATTGATGGCCGTCTCACCATAGACGGAACGTTTATGGTGAGTGAAGACAACCTTCTGGACAACCGCTTGTCCACTCAAAACAGGCAAAATATGTCCCTTAACACGAATGCCCGCCTTACCGACAGCTTTTCGCTTGGCGGCGGTTATTCCCGCTTTCTGGCCTACACAGAGTCGGATGGCGGTGGTGGTAACAGGGACCACGAACAGATATCACAGATCTTTCAGCTGTTTCCAAGCTTTAGCTTTATGAACGGCGGAGTTTCTCACAGCATAACGCTTACCGGAGTTTATCAGGCTATAGACATTCAGTTTCCGGTTCAAAATGGAACAGAATTAAGCGAATCGCACACCATTACAGGATCGTTGAGCTACGGATTAGCGATGTCGGGCGGACTGTCATTTAATAACTCACTAAATTATGTAACGGGGGAGTCACCAGGGAGTACATTTTCTACAGCAGGAGTATCTGTCGGTGCAGGTTATGCATTTTTGGAGGGAAAAATGAATGTTAACCTGACACTGAACGGCTCTTTCAATACATTCGAAAGTGTATCTGCAGGGGTGTCAGGTAAATCAGAAAATGCTCAGTTGAATGGAAATTTTATTACCACTTACAGGCTTACCTCTGATACCAGTTTTCAGCTCAACATTCGTTCACAGAATAACTCGATTATAACGGGAGCAGGCGATGGTTTTTCTGAACTGGAAGGCCGGTTTAAATTTCAGCAGCGATTCTAAAGGTTAGGTGAAATAATTATGAACATTCTTCAGAAAGAATCCGGTAAAATCATGCGAATAATCACAGCGGTAATCCTGATTGTTTCAAGCTTTTTTATTGCTGAACCGGGGCAAGCACAGCCGACAGCTCAGGTTAATATTATCGGTATTCCACAGGTGTTACCCAGCCCTTTCATCAGTGATTTTGAGGCAAACGTCTTTGGCGGTACGTATCAGGTTCAGGTAAATGTTTTGGGAGCAGGAGCTCTTTCAGAACGCATTCGTTTTCGGGTAAGGCTCACACTGGATGGTGAAATTTTGGTGGATGAAGAGTCGCTTCCTGTTGATCTGAACCAGGGTATGAATATGCTGACTCCATTTCCCGACAATGTATTTTTTGATGTTTCTCTCGCTGATGTTCTGGATAAACTGCCGGGAAGCCGTATTCGTCAGGCATATCAGACGGGAGCGTTTCCCGAAGGGAATTATACGCTGACGATTGAGCCAATATTGGCCCAGTCCGGAGCTCCCGCAGGAGCACCGGGTGTGGCAAATTTTTCTGTACTTTACCCGCAGCCACCCATTCTTATCGCACCATCGGATGAAAGCCTGCTGGCGGAATCGATGAGCGTGCCTGTATTTTCCTGGTCGCCGATTATGGGCCCACCGGGAACATCGTTTGAATATGAGTTTCTGCTTGTACAACTTTTTGAAGGACAAAGCCCGGGGGATGCTTTGGTGAGCAACAGAGCACACGCAGAAGCAACATTAATGAGCAATATCTTTCCCTATACGCCTGATAATCTGCCCCTTGAAGTGGGCGAGAGTTACGCCTGGCAAATTACGGCAAGAGATGTAAATGGACAGATTCCCGTTAAAAATGATGGTAAGAGTGAAATTTATACATTTACCTATGGTGATGATGAAGACGATGAATCGGAGGAGGAAGACGGGCCGCCTACTATCGTTTCACCTGTTCCCGACTTTGAACCAATTACACCGTTTATTCCTGTTACAACTATTTCGGGAAATGTTAGGTGGAGGTTCAGCCCTAGCGAGGGTTCACAAAGTACGGCAACACTGAACCCCTCTGATCTTGCAGAAATGGATGATATAGGTCTTCCAGAACTGGCAAATGCTCTGGATGATCCTAACTATGAATTAAATCCTGATCTGTTAAATGGTAATAAAGCATTTACCAACAGAGTGAAGAACTCTGTAAATAATAATCAGTTTTCGATTGGATCGGAGAGCGAAAGCACGAATAATGTGGTAGCCCCTGTTTTTGGTGGGGGAAATTCGATGGGTGTACAAACCGGTAATTTTGATAACGAGCCAATAGCCGTCCAGAATGAACTCGCAGACATTTCTGAACTTGCTACTTACAACGCTCATGAAGACGCTGATGTAAAACTGATCTACAGGGAAAGTGACGGCTCAGAAAAAGTGGTTGCAACTTCGCAAACTAATGAGAACGGGGAGTTTACACTAACCATTGCTCCATCGGAACTTGCCAATTTGATGCAATCCAACGAGTCGTCTGAGGGAGGGAATATTCAGGCGCTCAATAATTTCAATAATTTTAACGATGCAACAAATATACAGCAGCAGACAGAGCGGTTCGAAAATCTGGATATTGCGTTAACCAACTTGTATGTCGTTGTTGATGATCCCTACTTTGCTTATGATTCCGAGACATCCGTAACGGTGAGTACATCATCTGCCAAGAATTATAACGTAGGCACGATTCGGGGAACGGCTCTCACATACAGGCTGCTTCCGGAGGTGACAGATGCTGAGAATAGTCGTGAAATCAGCGATGCACGTGTAGAAGTTTTTCGGATGTCAAATCGCTACGACCTGGATCCTGTGTTGGAAAGTGAAGGATTTCCGCTGGGCGAGGAAGAGAGAGGATCTGAAGAAAATATAAATAACCTCACGCTCACAAAAGTTGCCGAGCAAAGTGCCGGGTCACAAATAACGCGGCTTTTCCCAAGAAAAAAAGGGGCAACGGATGTTTACCATGTAAAAATATCGGCTGAAGGGTATAACCCGTATTTTACGGCATTTGCTGCGAGTCCACAGCTGGAAGAGGGCGATGTGGCAATCATAAACCGTAGTTATGAATTACAGAAAGCTCCTCCGGTTGTAGAAGGGCGCGTTGTACGGCGCGACACACAATCGCCAATGAGTAATGTACCGGTGGTTTTATCTCCTCCTGGTGGAGATGAATCTGGGACGTATGTCGCAACCACGGACAGTGATGGCCGATTTACAATATCCGGGATAGAGCCAAGAGAAAGCGAATACACGCTGATTGTTGACGGTCCTAAAGTTGCAACATACCAGCAGGAAATGCTGCTGAATGAAAATGGAATAGTAAGAACCATTGACCCACTATTAGTTGATCCTACGCTGGTAACAGTTGCAGGAAAAGTGCTAAATGATAAAGATATCGCTGTGAGCAACGCAACCGTTCGGTGGGCAGCTGGCGGAGATCCTGTACAGACCGATCAGCACGGCCGTTTTGTGCTTGCCAATACCATTGGGACACACACGCTCCGGATCAACAAAATTGGGCACCGGGATCATGAAATTACGGTTACCATTGATGATCCTGATGCGATCGATTATTCATCGCTGATAGACCAGGCCGGGGCAAACTGGCGTGAAAACTCACCTAAATCGATTGGGCAAGGTACCGCTAAGTGGGCTGCAAATCTGAATAACATTGAATCTTTCCAGATTGGCGAAACTGAGAAAAATATGTCTGAAGACGGTGGTTTTGATGCCGGGAGTATTGGTTACACCGGAAATCTGAATCAGTCGTTCGACTTTACAGATAATGAAGTTCAGGATATTGTAAATGAGAATAACCTAGGCATGACGGCCAGCGAATTCAGCAATCTGGCGTCATATTTTACCGACTTGATTGGCGAAGACGGAACGCCATCGGAAGAGGTTATGGATTTGGGTACCATCATCATTAATCGGTCGGTTGGAAAACTTCGGCTCACGGTAACAGATGCAAACACAACCAACGCCATTGAAAACGCTGAGGTAACAGTTGGAGGGGATGAAACAGCCGGAAATACAGATAGTAGTGGTGAAGTGTACTTTGATGAAGCGCCGGGCGGAAATGTTCCCGTTAGAATTACTGGTCCGGCAGCAAGCAACTATGTACCCCTTACCACCGAGATTTCAATCTCAGATAATGGTGAGGTTACAGAGGCGAGTGTTCAGCTCGAAACGGGAGCCCGCGCAACCGGTGTAGTAACAGCTGCGGGAAGCAGCGTTGAGGGGGCTACGGTTCGGCTGGAAGGCAGAGAAGATATCACGGCAAAAACAGCCGATGACGGCAACTACACGCTGGCGGGAATTCCTGTGGGTGAGTGGACACTGAAGGTTTCGAAGACCGGCTTTGTAGGAGATTCAGAAACGGCAACGTTTAGTGAAGACGAAAATAAAACGATCGATTTCAATCTGCAGGATTCCGGTTTTGATATCGCTACGCTTCTTGGCTTTGATATAGAAGTTGATGAGCTTTCTGTTGATTCAGACACGACGATAACAGGGGCGTTTGTTTCTATTTCATCAAATGATTTGATGACGGTAGACAATGATTTAAGGCTGCCATTTTCTAATATCAACGTTTATGAAGAAAATGGTGAACTAAAACCCGTTGGGGGTGAGGTTCAGACCGACGCGAGTTCACTTTCTGCCCGTCTTTTTGATTTCCTTCATGTGAACGTGAACAGCAGCAGTGGACTGATCGTGAGACAACGCACAATTCCATCATCCACAGGCTTTGTAGCCGGGAAAGTTGAGGTAGATTACGAATCAACGTTTACATCGGCTACGGGATGGACATGGCCCAATGCAGCCGATCAGTTTTTACAGCTTCCAAATGTATCCGACCTACCTGATGGCGTAGGGGAAGAAGAGCTCGTAGTGCTCACCAGTGATGGCTCATTTCCATTCCCGGATATAAGTATGACCGATTTTGAGCTGAATTTCGGTTCAGCCAGTGAAACACTGGATCTTTTTGGATTTGATGTAACACTTACCATGAGTGAAAGCGTGTTAAAGAACGATGGTTTCCATCTTCAGGGCGATGTAACGCTGGCAGACATACCGCTGATGGACGAAGCATCGATTACGCTCGATCAGCTGTGGATTGGAGTGGATGGAGCGGTAAGGGAGGCGAGCCTGCAGCTGGACCCGACACCGGAAATTGCGCTTGCAAACTGGAAAATGGAGCTGATGTCGGGGACTCTTTCTGAATTGGGTTTTGCCCTGGGCGGCAACCTTGAATTCACCATGCCGGGCTCAGACCCCACGGATCTCTCATTCTCTGATCTTTCAATATCACCTGACCAGCTATTTGGAGGTCAGTTTACACTCCCGCAGGGAGGAGTTGACCTGTTTGGAATTGTGGCACTGGAAACCAAAGCAGGCACAGATATATCCTTTGGTAAAGTGCAGAACGAGGATGTCTATTTTGTGTCGGGTGGCGGTACTATCAGCCTTCCAAAATACGTCGATAAAAAGCTGGAGTTTCCTGATTTTATGATTCGAACGGACGGCCAGTTTACCGCGAATATCGCCGCCAATTTTGAGGCAGACTTTTTTGGCCTCGCAGACATGACGGTGACGGGGGTGGAGTTTAATAATACAACCAGCGACCGCAGCATTTATGTTGACGGACAGTTTGGATTACGAGCTATACCTATGATAAATGCTCAGGCCGGAGGTTTGACATATCGGCCCGGCGGAAGCGTCTCCTTTGATGAGATTGACCTTGATTTTGATCTGGGTGCCATCGGAGAGGTTGGAGTTGGAATCGGCTTAATTGATGAAGCCAACCGAAGAGGGTTTAGTGGTAACGGAAACGTGAATATTTCAGGCACACCCATCAACGCTGAAATCGATTTTATGTATGAACAGGTTCCCGGCGGAATCTCATTTGGTGCCGATTTCCAGGCCGGAATCCCTCCGATACCGGTAGGGAACTTTACTATAGAGGAAGTAGGCGGTGGTTTTGGGTTTGATACGTCTAATAATGGATTTCGCGTTACTGTAACCGGTGCTGTTTCTGCCGCACCTGGTACGGGATCGGCTATATCACTTAACCCGCTTGAAGTAACCGTTAAATCGGGGCCGGTAATTGAAGGCTTTGCTGCTCTATCCGTAATGGAACAAAGTGTGGCTGATGCAAGTCTGCTGATAGACTTCCCAAACAGGCTGTTTGATGTGGAGGCGAGAGTCGGGTTTGATTCGCTTGATGATGTAAATATCCAGGTGGACGGTGCCTCACGCATCGTACTGAGCGGTGCGCCCAAC
>Ga0209942_1002021_pt1 | contig 10557 bp, 7 predicted proteins | sample SalPonR1_A_D2_MG_FD_185695 | JGI IMG/M metagenome (GOLD analysis project Ga0209942, IMG submission 185695) | Salt pond soil microbial communities from South San Francisco under conditions of wetland restoration - Salt Pond MetaG R1_A_D2_MG... ... | reverse complement strand
GGTTGGGCTGCAGGAGATAGTCCGCCTGTTCTTGGGGATTTCCCAAAATAAGTTTGAGCCTGTTAATATCTTCATTTTCTCGTACGATAAAGTGCTCAGAATCAGCCTTGGCGAGTTTCAGATCGTCAAGTAAGCGGATCAGTATGGCCTGCTCATCGTTGGCGATTTTTCTATTCTCATTCCAGGTGTTCACCTGCAGGGCAATGAGTATACCAATCACCACCAGCAGAATTTCGCCAATAGCATAGAGCAGATATTTGGTCATAGATCCTGAATCAATAAGCTTTTTCCGAATGCGTCGAAAGAGTGTAATCACGTTGAGTTCTTAGTTTTGAGTGTTGAGTGTACAAAATGCAATTGCTCATTCGGTTTATAGAGCTAAAAGACGATTCACTCCAATTTCCATCTACCATCTACCTTCTACAATTTTCTACTCCTTGTTCGATGAGTTTAATGCGGATATGTCGGAAGAATTTTAGCATTTTTAATTAGTTAGTTGAGCGTTACGAATAGCTGAGATTGAATTTTCCACTCTCCGGATATTAGGACCCACTGCGCCGCATAGTTTCCACGATAAACGGGTGACTCTTCATTCGGGTCCTCTGCGTAGTATCCGTGCCAGACACCCGCTTCCCACGCCAATTTGCTATCTTCGTTTACGATGATTTCATCAGGGATCCGTATCCAGAACATAGGCTTTTCATCTGCCACGGATTCGATATAGCTCTTCAGCTCGTCCTTTCCAGACAGTAGCGTGCCGTTACCCGTTGTAATCAAAACGTCATCGGTTAGGAATTTAAAATTTGCCTCTTCATCCAGGGCTTTTAATGCAATGTTTGAAGCTTCGCGCACTGCCCGGATTCTGTCTTCACTTGGCTGTGCAAATAGTTCCCCGCCTTGTAAGAAGAAAAAAAGAAACGTTGTTAAAAGGATTGATTCGGGTGTGCACCAATATCGGTTGTGTATCACTTTTTCGGGGTTGATGTGGAAGAAATTCAGCATGTATTAAGCCATGATTTTTATGGTAAAGACAGTATGTCCTGGTTCTGAATGAACTTCCATGCTACCACCGTGAGCTTTGATAATATCATTGGTAATGGAAAGTCCTAACCCGGTACCAGCCGTCCCTTTCTTCGTTGTAAAAAACGGCTGCATGATTTTGTCCTTCATCTCATCGGGTATTCCCGGGCCGTTGTCCTGGACTTCGATGGTGACGGTGTTGGCTTCGGATTTGGTGCAAATCGTTAGTTTAGGGTCATATTTAAGTGACGTAACATCCCCCACCTCCGTCCCATCCGGGACTCCGGCACCCCCTTCGAAGGGGGACTTTTCCCCGGTCTCCGGTCTTCTGTCTTCGGTCAGCTTGCTCCTCATAGCATCAAATGCATTATTCACCAGGTTCAAAATCACCCTGCTGAAATCTTCAGCAATCAGCGGAACCTCACCCACGGATTTATCCAGCTGGAGATCAATATCCACATTAAAAGGATTCTTGCCGGCCCGCATGCCGTGAAAGGCCAGGTTTACGTATTCTTTGATGAGCGGATTGAGGGGAGTCGGTTCCAGATTTCCATCACCGCCACGAGAGTGTTGCAGCATCGATTTAACAATGGAATCAGCGCGGGAGCCATGCTCGTGGATTTTTTTGAGATTTATTTCGATGTCGTTCAGGATGTCGAGGATGAAGTCGGTGCCGGGGCTCAATCCAGCCTCCCCTCTGGAGAGGGGATTGAGGGGTGTGTTAGTTGAGCCTGGATCTTTTTCAGTTTCTGAGCCACGGACATCCCCCTGTTCGCTCCGCTCACCTCCCCCTTCTCCCATAGGGATCCCTTCGGGGGAAGGGGACACTTTCTTCTCAAGACTCATATCTCGAATCTCATGTCTAATTTCCTCCACCAGCTCCATACTCAATTCCGAAAAATTGTTCACAAAATTCAGCGGGTTCTTAATCTCATGAGCAATACCTGCAGTCAGCTGGCCAAGGGAGGCGAGTTTCTCCTGCTGGACCAATTGCTGCTGCATGTTTTGGAGTTCACTCAGAGTGGCGTTGAGTTGCCGGTAGGCCGAAGCGTTATCAATTGCAATGGCAGCATAGGTTGCAAGGTTTCGCAATAGATTGACGTGGTAGGCGGAATAGGCGTCTTTAGTAAAGCTCTGGGTGGTAATAACCCCGATTACCCGGTCTTGGTGAATCAGTGGCAGATAGAGTATCGATTTTGACGCTTCTCCTTTAATTGGAGCCTGATACGATTTCACATATTTTTTGTGCTCTTTTGAATAATCACCGACTACTATTTCCTCTTTATTCCTGAAACAGTAAACGGCCAGCCGGTCTTCATCATCCAGATGATTGACGAAAGGCGGCAGCATCTTTCCCTTTTCTTTTGTGGCGGGAAATTCCAGGCAGTTTTTCTCTTTGTTGTAAATGCCAACCCCAAAGATCGCCGCATCCATAAGGGCATTTACATTTTCATAGACGGTTTCAATGATTTTATGTACAGATAGCGTGGATGTGATGGTTCGGCCTATCTGACTGAGCTGTTCGGTATCTGCCCGCCGTTTGTTTTCGGCTTCGGCACGGAGTTCGGCGTCTCTCAGAGTTTGACGCTCCTGTTCTTTTTTGGAAATGCGCCTGCGCTGAACGCGGTCAACCCCGAATATCAATAACCCGATCATTCCCAGACCAGCGGCATAGGCCCACATGGTTCTGTACCAGGGTGGGAGAATAGTTAAATTGATGGATGTACCTTCGTTATTCCAGATGCCGTCGGCATTCGCAGCCTTTACTTTAAAGGTGTATTTCCCTTCAGGTAGATTGGTGTAGGTTGCCGATCGTTTATTACCGGCATCAATCCAATCTGGATCAAAGCCCGCTAACTGGTACGAATAGATGTTACTTTCAGGATTGGCGAAATGAAGGGCCACATAATCGAACGTAACCTCATTTTGATTATAACCAAGTGTGATTTCTTCGGTTTCAGCCAGAGGCTTACTGAGTGGGGACTCCGGTCCGATTGCCACCGATTTGTTGAAGATTTTAAAATCTGCCAGGACTACCTGCGGTGGAATTTCGTTGATGTGAAGCTGTTCCGGGTCAAAAGCCGTTACGCCTTTCCCGCTCCCAAAATACATAATCCCATCACTGCTTTTAAAATATGCGTTTTGACTGTATTCAAGGGCCATAAGCCCATCATCCAGCCCGTAATTTCTAAAGGTTTCAGTGGCTGGATCAAAATTTGAAATCCCCTTGTTGGAGCTCATCCAGAGTGTGCCATTCTCATCTTCCAGCACAGAGTAGAGCGTATTATTTGGCAGCCCATAATCTGTATCATAATGTGTTGCCGTTAAGGTGTTGGCATCAAACCGGTTTAACCCTCCATTCTGAGTAGCCAGCCAGAGAATACCTGGTTCTTGAGACCGTTCAAGCAGACTTGAAATCTGGTTGTTGTTGATGGTTGTGGTATCTCTTGAGTTATATCGTGACGCAATGGTAGCTACGCTGTCCTCAGGGTTGTATCGGAGCAGGCCGTTATTCGACCCTAACCATAGAACGCCGTTCAGATCCTGATGCATCGATAAAACAGCAGGGCCAAATTCAACCTCGATCTCTTCTTTAGGTAGTGGAATGTGTTTATGGGATCCGGTTCGGGTATCGAACAGATCAAGCCCGCCAACACTTCCTAGCCAGAGTTTTGTGCTATCAGCCGCCGTAGGTAAAATTGAGAACAAGTTATTTCGTCCAAGCGTCTCTTCAGATTGCTCGTGTCGGTGGCGGGCAAAGGTTCCGGTTTTTCGATCAAATACGTTTAGTCCCCCGCTGGTTCCAACCCAAAAATTATTATCTCCATCTTCTGCGAATACACGGATTGTACCAAAAATGATTGTGGTCGAATCATCAGGCGAATACGAATAGCGAAGGGTTTCTCCTGATACTGCGTTGAATTGAGTTAAAACATTACCAACCGACCCCTGGTCACTTCCAACCCAAAGTGAGCCTCCCTTATCCTCATACACTCCCCACACGATACCCGGTGCGATGCTTTGGTCACTATCGGGATCATGTCTGAGATGAGTGAAGTTTACAGCACCCGGGTTGAATGCTGCAAGTCCTTCAGTAGCCGTGCCCACCCAAATGGTGCCGGAACGATCTGTAAACAGTGACTGAACATAGTTATCGCTCAAGCTGGTTGCATCCCGGGGATTATTGCGGTAGGAGGTAAACGTTTCGGTTAACATATCGAAACGGGATATCCCCGTTCCGGGGCCGCCAACCCACAAAATATCAGGGCTATCGGGATCAGGAACGACCTGGTGCAAAAAATTTAGCGGGTTTGCTTCATTTTCAGAATTTGGAGCAATAAGGAACCGTTTATTTTCACCGGTGTCGCTATTCAGCCGTACCAATCCATTGCCGGTAGCTAACCAGTGTATATCAGGAAAACCGGGTGGATGAAACTGATCCAGGATATTTTGAGCAGCTCCATAATAGGGAGGGTCAAAATCGGGGTCATGTAAGAAACGCGTTATTTCATCCGTCTCCGGATCAATTCGGTTTATCCCATTTGTTGAACCCGCCCAGATAAACCCGTTATGATCTTCATCTACCCAAAAAATAGTTCGGGAAGATATCGTGGCCGGATCCTCGGGATCGTGGCTGTAGCGCACAAACGTGCCGTCGTCACCCGCTGGCATTCTGTTCAGGCCTTCATCAAATGTGCTCACCCATAAATCGCCGCGACTATCTTCGAATGGAAAAAAGGTTCGGTTGCTCGACATGGAGGTGGAATCATCAGGATCATGAAGATACTTCGTGAATTCACCGGTAGCCTGATTGAGCCGGTTAAGGCCTGTAGCTTCTGTGGTAGCCCAGATATCTCCATTTTTTGATTCGGCCATTCCCCACACCCAGTTATCAGAAAGAGAGGTTGTATCAAACGGAGTGGCGGAATAAATTTTAAACTCGTGTCCATCGTAACGGTGGAGCCCTCCCTGTGTGGCAATCCACAGAAACCCTTTACTGTCCTGCATAATTGTGTTCGCTGAAGCCTGAGCCATGCCATCAACCAGGCCGATGCTTTCGAATCTCAATGAGGGTGCATCGGGTCCAATGAGGGTAGTCTGAGCTATTTCATCTGTTTGTGAATAAGCGGTTGTTGTAATGCCGAGAAGTACAAGAAGCAAGCTGGCAATGCACCTGATATATTGTGGTGAATGCAAGGTTGTAAATGCGCTAAAGTGAACGGTAGGTCTGCAAATTTTCATAGTACGATCATGCTTGTGGCTGGAAGTTGAACAATGAAACACATCCAATTATAGAACCCGTGATATGGGTCTGAGTGCCCGCTTTGGCTCTGTAAATATAGTTAGACATGAGTGCTGCTCCGATTTTATGTGACTTGTTCTTTTTGGCAAATACCGATTCCTGAATTTTTTATGTGACAGATGATATGCATAATTGTCTATTTCTCTTTTAGCACGACGAAACAGGTAGTTAGATTATGCATTTCCAGATTCCCACCGGTTGCTCTTGCCAGTTCGGCATTGCTAAACATCCCCGCCATGGGTACGTTCCAGACCTCTTTTAATCCCTCTATTTCCATATTCATCATTGGGCCGAAGGCGAGAATTCTTCCTGCGCAACTGAATATGACTAAAGCATCTGCTTCCGGCATGTCGGTTTCTTTCATTTCCCGGGCACTCTCGATTACCTTTTCCATCACATCGAAATCGGGGGGGACTGAGAAACGCACTTTAGAACCCTGCGGCACCGAACCGCTGCAGTAGAATGATCGGTCGGTCCAGTCTACTACCAATCCGGGACGCATAACGGGGTCTCCTTTATCACGCTGAAGCTGTAACGGTAAATTGGCAGCAATCTCCAACAGTAACTTTTTATTATCCGGTGTTACATCTTCAAGCCCGCCATATTGGGCAGTAAGGTCCAGTACAGGAGTATTTTCAACGGTGAAAACATGATTTCCTTCACTTTTTGTTACCGTTTTCTCTGTACCCACAGCTTTCCAGCCGCAGGTGGCCCTCCCATTAATAAGGATTTTATTTTCATCGAGTGCCAGGGCAATGATACCCTGCTTACTTTCCATGCCGTTGGTGAATACAAATTGTTCAGTGAACGTGTAGTCGTCAGATGCCATGCCACCATAAACATTTACGTGTTTGCCAACAACATCTTCAAACCCAAAAAGCAGTTGCTCTGCATCCGTTTCCAGATGAGATCCTGAAATGAGAAACGTAGGATTTAAGAACCTGGCCTTTGCTTTTTTGGCGATTCCAGATGCTGTTTCTCGGTAATTTTTTGTCGGAAACTCATCAAGATAGATTTCAAAATGATCCCGGTTCATATCCAGTAATAGCATCGCAATTGAACCAGACTCTGTTTCTTCGTCGATGAATTCTCCGCTGGTAGTGGCCCCAAATACGGCAACGCCCGCTTCGTCCAGAATCCGGCAGATCGTACTCCGATCCTGGGATACAGACAAAAACACAATGGCAAGAGTAGGTGAGAAGCCGTCACTCATACTTTCTTTTAATACAGCATGGATCTCTTTTGGGGATTTTCCTTTGATTGATTTTGCCTTCATAGATTCAGTGATTGATGGTGAGATTATTTTTCTTTTAGTGCTACCCAGCTGACCGTGGTACCGTGAAACTCACATGGGCCCTCATCCAGCTTCCCGAATTCACCCAGTGAGAAAAAGCCAATCATCGGCTTCTTCCACGTTTCGGCAAGCCCTTCTATTTCTGTTGTGATCAGGGGTCCAAATGTACCCTGCCTTCCACCGCAGGAAAAAACGAGCATCGCATTAGCTTCAGGCATATCCTTTTCTTTGATGGTCTTGGTACTTTGCACCACTACATCAATCGAGTCAAAATCCGGCGGAAGAGAAAACCGAAAAAGTTCTCCTTCCTTAGCTTCACCTGCTATCATGATGGATTGATCGTCCGTATTCCAAAACAGTACCGGTCTCATAACTGCATTGCCTGATGCTCTCTGGAACTGTAACGGATAGCCCAGATCTGAAGGAAACACATCCTTTGCCCCTCTTTCAGGATTGATGATATCATCTCCCAAAAATCGCTTGATGACGTGCATGGCTGGAGTATCATCGATGGTATAAATCCAGGCGCCCTTACTTTTTGTCACTTTCTTGGTTGTTCCAATCGGTTTCCATCCGGAAACCGCAAGCCCGTTTAGCAATATCTTATCCTGGTCAATGATGAGGGTCAGTAATCCACCTGTGCTGGATGCGGAATTGGTGAACAGAATACCTGAATAGTCATTAAAATTTCCTGCCACACCCCCAATAATAGTCGCATCCTGACCTGCCGCATCCGTAAATCCACGGATCAATTCATCTCCGGGTATTTTGAAATCTATAGGTGATATGATGAAGGCAGGATTTGCAAACAGGTCCTTTCCGGTACTTCCCGCATTGTGCCCGGCTTCATAAGCAGACGATTCTTCGTAATCGTTTAGTACAATTCGAAAATATTCCGGTTTCATATCCATGAGCATGGCTATGATATCATCAGCGGCTACTCCCTGAGATGTAAATTTTTCGGCTGTGCTGATCCCGAAAATTGCAATGCCTTTCCTATCAAACATAGATTGTAAGGCTTCCGCATGTTCAATCTTACTCAGAATGATAATCGCAAGTGTTGGCTTGAATCCATCTTTTATGTTTTCATCAAGAGCTGACTCTATTTCAGACGGTGAATTTCCTATAATGGATTTTGCTTTCATGAAGATATGCAGCTTTATGTTGTTTTATGTTGACTGAATACATGAAGACTCATTCAGGCTACTATTTCGCTGATTTGTATGACTGGTTCAATGTCGGTAAAATTGGGCAAGTCGGCCATTAATACTGGTGCGCCTGCTTCAAAAGCCTTTCCAAATTCTTCCATAGAGTTGAAGTACAAACTGGCCATGGCCACATACTCGGCCGGTGAATTCTGTGCAGCTCCGCCAAGCCCTTTATCATAGCTTGCTCCCTTCAGTGCCTCACCCAACGCTTTTGATACCAGCGGTACGTGATTGGTAATGTAGTAATCCAGATCAAATGTTTTACCTTCCTCGCTTGGGTAAAAAACACTTACTTTTATCAATCCTTTTTTCATGGGTATTATTTTTTAAGTTTTGATTTTTCACTTAGCGCCACCCAACAGCAGGCAGACGAGTGATAATGCTGCTGTCCGTTTTTAGCTCTGCCAAATTCTCCATACGTGAAAAATCCTGCCATGGGGCTGTTCCATACTTCAGCTAATCCTTCATTTTCCATTGTTGCCAACGGCCCGAGAGCCGGTTTTCTGCCCGCACAGGAGAATACCAATAGGGCGTCTGCATTGTCACCCACCGAATTTTTTACATTTGTTGCTTCATCAATGATCTCCTGTACAATGTCAAAGTCCGGCGGTACGGAAAACCAAAACGTTTCTCCCTCTCTCATCTCCATATCAGTAACCAGTGCATTTTCATCACGATCAATGCTCATGGGGCCCTTGATGACTATTTCGTCGCTGTTTTCACGCTCCACAATAAACGGATAATCGAATGACAGTTCCTGCAGAACATCAAAATCAAGGCCTGTATTTTCTATATCTTTTCCCAGGTACTTCAGGTACATATCTACTGCAGGTTTTCCGTCAATAGAATAGAGAAATTTGCCATTGCTACGGGTCACTTTCCTGGAGATCCCCAATCGTTTCCAACCGGTGATGGCCATGCCGTTCAGGGAAACTTTATCTGCATTCAGAACCAAAGTTAAAAATCCGTGTTTTGTTTCCCGGTTTTGGGTAAAGACAGACGTTCCCGACAGGGTCATATCATCTCCGGCCATACCTCCAAAAAAGACTTTTTCCCTGCCAATCGCTTCCGACAGCTCATGAACCAGCACCATACCGTCAAACACGTCTGATGATGGAGTTACGCCGGTACTGCAGAGTATCAGAGAGGGATTTGAAAATTTTTGGAGACTGGTTTTTGCGAGATGAGCGGATGTCTCCTTTATGGTTCTGTTTCCGATATCTTCGAAAATAATTGAGTACGCTTCCCGCTTGATGTCGAGCAGCAGTACGGCAATGCCCCCGTCGCTTTGGTAGCCGTCCGTGAACTCGCCGCAGGATGTAGCACCAAAGATATCGATACCCTGTTCCTGAAAAATGGTACAAACAGCTTGTCTATCCTGCTTTATAGAGATAAAAAGAAATGCCAGCGTTGGCTCAAATCCATCATGCATGCATTGATTAAGTGCGGAACGGATGTCCTCAGAGGTGCTTCCATGGATTGATTTTGCTTTCATTCATTTTGCCTGAGTTCATAATTGAATACCCGTAGTTACGTAAAACATGCTTGTAAATCTTGTACTTTTTAAGCAAATAGTTGGACTTTTTAAACATTTGACTACTTGGTTAGTAAAATTGAAAAATTTGTTTGTCCAGATTGTGAATAAATGCCAAGGTTGCCTGTCTTGGCGGTGTGGTCGTATCCTTGGTTGTCTGAGCCGCTGATTTGAGTGGCTTTGTAATTGCCGTTAATGAAGCTTCGAACGGCCGCTCTCTAAATGAAATCCATTTATTTGAGTCATCCTGTAATCCAATTAATCCCCCCGGATGGAATGCCTATGGTACGTGATTCAGGCTGATGGAAGCGAAATGGCAAACACGCTGCCATTCCCCGGCTCCGTTTTAATCTCCAATTGCCCCCCGTGCGCTTTTATAATATCGTTGGTAATAGATAGCCCCAGTCCCGTGCCCGCTGTCCCTTTCTTCGTCGTAAAAAACGGCTGCAGGATGTTGTCCTTGATATCCTCCGGAATCCCCGGGCCATTGTCTTCGATTTCGATGGTGACGGATTGATCTTTTTGATGCGTTCGAACGGTAAGTTTCGGTTGGTAGTTATCCAAGGAAACATCCCCCACCTCCGTCCCGAAAGCATTCGGGACTGCGGCACCCTCCGCCGGCTGGCGGAGGGACTTTTCACTTTTCACTTTTGCCTTTTTACTCAGCTTCTCCTTCATAGCATCAAAGGCGTTATTCGTCAGGTTTAAAATCACCCGGCTGAAGTCTTCTGCCACCAGCGGCACCTCACCAACGCTCTTGTCCAGCTGCAGATCAATATCCACGTTGATCGGATCTTGCCCGGCTCGCATCCCGTGAAAGGCGAGATTTACGTATTCTTTGATGATGGGATTGAGCGGCGTGGGTTCCATTATACCGTCCCCGCCGCGAGAGTGCTGCAGCATCGACTTTACGATACTATCGGCGCGAGTGCCGTGTTTGTGAATGGTTTTGAGGTTGGCTTCGATATCGTCTAGGATCTCGAGAATGAGATTGTGGTTCGATCCGGCTTCCCCATCGAACACACCCCTTGCTTCGGCTCCGCCTTCGCTTTCCCCTCTCGAGAGGGGATTTCCATCAGCCTCCCGTCTGCCGTCTCCCGTCTGCCTTTTGCCGTCTGCCTTTTGCCCTTTCGCTATCGCTCTGAGCACTTCTTCTCTTGCCTCATCTACTAACTCCACACTCAGTTCCGAAAAGTTA
>Ga0209942_1002019_pt1 | contig 10575 bp, 10 predicted proteins | sample SalPonR1_A_D2_MG_FD_185695 | JGI IMG/M metagenome (GOLD analysis project Ga0209942, IMG submission 185695) | Salt pond soil microbial communities from South San Francisco under conditions of wetland restoration - Salt Pond MetaG R1_A_D2_MG... ... | reverse complement strand
TCCCCTTTTTTTAATACCTTCAATCAGCTCTTCAAATTCCTCATCCGGAATCAGTCCCTCAAGCGGGCGGACCCCGATTCCGTCATGTGAAGAAGTGAAATTAAAAAATGTGCATTTCTCAGGCAGTGATGTCATAGAAGATGCCCATTTCGTCAGATGACTGGCATCTTCATTTAGAATCGCATGCAGAAGTAAAGGCGGCAGACTAAACTGATATACCATGTGAGCCTCATCTCCATCACCAAAATAACTGATATTTTCTTTATGAGGAACATTGGTTTCCGTAATCAATGTAACATCTGGAGCGTAGTAATCAACAAGTGTTCTGAATAACTTTACGATTTCATGTGTTTCGGGAAGATGAATACAAGAGGTGTTTTTCTCCTTCCAGATGTAGGCTACTGCATCAAGGCGGATAATTTTGATTCCTTTTGAGATATAAAAGAAAAATATATCCAGAAATTCATACAGAACCCGGGGATTGGAAAAATCCAGGTCGATCTGATCATCACTAAATGTTGTCCACACAAATTTTTCCCCCTTTTTTGTATGTACGGGTGTTAATAGTGGAGAACTTCGGGGCCTTGTAACATGTTGAAGATCAGAACCTGCTTTGACCTCAATAAAGTAGTCATGGTAAGGTGACGTGCGGTTTAAAAACGCCTGGAACCAGTCCGAATGCCTGGAGGTATGATTAATGACAAGATCAGCCATTAATCTGAAATCACTGCTCATATTTTCAATATCATTCCAGCCCCCCAGCCTGTCATCAACCCTTTTATAGTCAACAACTGAAAAACCATCATCTGACGTACTTGGAAAAAAAGGAAGCAGATGCACAGATGTAATCAGGCCATGCACATGTTTTTTCAGAAAGTAGTGCAGCTTGTTCAATTTTGAAACCGGTTCACCCGGCTCAGGCTGCACCATATCGCCATATGTTATTAAAATGCTGTCTTCGTGTGACCAGACATCCCGGTCATCTGTAGCATCAGCAGGCTTAAAACCATATTTTTGCAACAGAGTTTCTATCTTACCAAGAAAATGATCTGCTGTTTCAGAATCATAGATAAATGAGAGATGATCCTGTAAGTCTGCTTCAATTTCAGTGGTTATTCGATCGTATTTCATTATAAACTTGTTATATTGTTCAGCTCATAAAACAACGGTGAATTCTAATAAAAGTAAAGAAATAAATACATCCTTTATTAACCATCGGATACCGCACAGAGTTGTCATTAGCAGAATATAGCTGATCTGTAAGAGTAGTAATAAAATGACCATTATGCCATAATGCAGAACTTTGTTAAATTTAATTTGTTAAGATTTTTTTGAGTAAATAACATATGGACAGACAAGCATTTCAGGAGCGTTTCGGAATCACTGGCAAATCACCCGCAATCAGGCAGGTAATTGATAAAATTATGCAGGTTTCCGGAACCGATATTACAGTTTTATTACAGGGCGAGACCGGTGTAGGGAAAGATTTAACAGCAAGAGCCATTCATTCGCTCAGCAAAAGAAAACACAATAATCTTGTGATTGTAAACTGCGGAGCCATACCGGAAGGAATTATTGAAAGTGAATTGTTTGGCCATGAAAAAGGAGCCTACACCGGAGCTCATGAAGCAAGGCAAGGTTACTTTGAAAAAGCGGACGGAGGCACAATCTTTCTTGATGAGATAGGGGATACGCCAAAAAATGTTCAGGTGAAATTGCTCAGAGTTCTTGAATCGGGTGAATATTTCCGGGTGGGTTCAAGCAAACTAAAAAAATGTGATGTTCGTGTTGTTGCGGCAACAAATCAGGATCTTTGGAAGCTCGTTCAGGATGGCGCATTTCGTGAGGATCTTTACTACAGACTTGATACTGTAAAAATAAAATTACCCCCGCTCAGAGAGAGACCGGAAGATATCGTGCCAATATTCAGAGACTTTGTAAACGAATTCTCTTCCAGGTATGACTCTGTATTCAAAGGTTTTTCGGACGAAGCAAGAGACTTATTGGTGTCTTACCGGTGGCCAGGCAATATCCGTGAGCTTAAAAATATCGCTGAGCAGCTTGTTGTACTTGAGAAGTCTCAGTTTATTGATAAAGAACGACTTCAAAAGTACCTGAAGGGACGCCAGCACCAGGGATCAGCAGATAATCTTCCTGTTCTCGCATCTCAAAAAAAACAGGAGCAAGAGAGAGAATCATCAGATGGCAGCAGAGATAATGAAATGGTTTACAGGGCTTTGATTGAAATTAGAACTGATATCTCAGATCTGAAAAAAATGCTGGCAAATTTTCTTTATAACACTTTTACTTCCAAGGACGTAAAAGCACTGCCCGACAGTCTGCCGCGTGAATTTGACCCAAATGATATTTCCAGCCATCTGCAAAAAAAAATGGATGATAATCTGGGAATCAGCTCAATAGACGATATTGATGAAGATGAACCAACGGGTGCAACTGAGGAATTTTTCAGTAACGATGAAATACCATCGATAGAAAAAGCGGAAAAGTTTCTTATCCAAAAAGCGTTACAAAAATATGAGGGCAACAGACGAAAAGCATCTGAAGCTCTCGGTGTAAGCGAACGAACACTTTACAGAAAACTGGATCAGTATGACCTACAGTAGGCATTATCTACTTATTTATTTACTGCTGCTAATATTTATTGCAACAGGATGTCTGACATACAGTTTTACAGGCACCTCCATACCGCAGGATGTAAGAACAGTTTATATTCCTTTTTTACCCGACAGAACAGATAGTGGAATTGGCGATCTGAGTGACAGGTTGAACCAGGCTCTGATTAACAGATTTATAAATCAAAGCCGGCTTTCGCTTGCAAACGATAAGGAGAATGCCGACTCTTTTATTGAAGGCTCAATTCAGTCATACAGAAATCAGCCTTTTAGTGTTGGCGGCGATGAACAGGCCAATTTGAACCAGGTTCAGATATCCGTACGTGCAACATTTCAATTTGCAAAAGATGAGAAACCACTCTGGTCAAAATCCTTTTCCGGCAACTCTACCTATGATGTCCGGACAAATCCGCTGGATGCAGAGATTGAAGCGGCTGAAGAAGCTCTTCAGCAGATTGCAAATAATATGTTCAATGACGCTGTTGGCAACTGGTAGAATCTGAACTTCTTATTAATTCAAACATTATGGATCAATTTATTGAACACTTTCCGGAATCATTTCAGGCTTATATTGAACAGTTTGCTAAAGAACCGGATGCTGCAATAAACAGGTTTGAAAAATTCGTGAAAAAGCGCGGACAGGATGCAATCGGGCACTGTCTTCTGGCATGGATGTATTATAAAAAGGGTGATAATTCAAGAGCTGTTTCAAATGCCTGGAAGGCAAAAATATTTGCGCCCGGCAGCCCGTTTCTTGAACAGTTTCACTACTTCCTGCAGCATCCAAAAAAATTTAAGGCCTGGAAGCCTGAATCAACTTCTGAAAAAACCCGGCCCGATTTCAGGTACGACGATAAATCACATCCTATTTTTGATCTGGACAGCCTGATCAGTAAACTCTCATCTGTTGAAACACGGCGACTGAGCAAAGATGACCTGACTGATGATGACACCGATCTTGGCAGTTCTTCACTCCAAACAGATGATATTGTTACTGAAACACTTGCGGTTATTCATGAAAAACAAAAAAATTATGAAGCCGCTATACTAACTTATGAAAAACTGATCGCACTTCATCCCAACAAAGAAAAAGAGTATCACAAGCAGGTGAAACGTCTTAGAAAAAAGACAGGCAAAAAGTAAACCAGGTTTCAGAAGTTTAAAATATCCTGCCACCAATCCTCTGCGCTTCTCAGCGTCCACCCTGCGGTTACATGCTCTGCGAAATTAACCCGCATTTCTCACTAAGAAATTTTTACCTTCAACGCAGCTGAGGAATAAAGTTCGCCGAAAACAACCTGTTATTTTTTAAAGGACTCAAATATTGACCCAACTTATTATCTTACAATAGATTATGAAATATTCAATAAAATCTCTGTGAGAAATGCGGGTTAAATCTTACAGTGAATTAACCGCTAAGAGCGCCATGAAACGCTAAGTTCTTCAGAGGGAGTTTTTTTTCCATCGGTATATCTTAAATTCCGTGTCTACGCCACCAGCACGCAACGCTCACAGGTCCTCCGGACGCTGCGAGGTTGCTTATAAATCACCTGTTCAAATGATGATCAAACCACTCCATAATACGCACTGAAACATCCGCAATGAATTTTGGCTCACGCGGACCGTGCGGTGTTCTGGGATAGATAATCATTTCGGTTGGAACTCCTTTTTCACTTAGTGCCCAATAGAACTCCTGGCCTTGTGAAAGCGGTACACGAAAATCCTGCTGTCCGTGTATAATTTGTACCGGTGTCTCAATCTGATCGATATGATACTGGGCAGAGTGTCGCTCATATATTTCCATTAATCCATCTTCCCAGTAGAGTCCGTCCATGTGTGCTGTCAGGTAATCCGGGATATCGGTGGTTCCAACCATACTGATCAGGTTCGGAAGTCCGGCTCCCATACTCACAGCTTTAAACCTCTGTGTACGTGTCACAATAAATGAAGTCATATAACCGCCATAACTCCAGCCCATTTCAACCAGGCTGTCGGGGTCAGCTATACCCATATCAATAACATGATCCACACCACTCATCAGATCCTCATAATCTCCGAATCCCCAGTCCTGAACATTTGCATATCGAAATTCTTTTCCATAACCGGTACTGCCCCTTGGATTCGGCCTCAGCAGAGCATAGCCATTTTCTGCAAAATACTGAATGGAGTAGATACTGCCACTGCCGGTAAATGTCTGTGAATATACACCGGCAGGACCACCGTGAACATTCAAAATAAGAGGAACACGATCTCCTTCCTCATAGCCTACGGGGTAGGTAAGCAGACCTTCTACCGGTGTGCCATCCGGCGATGTCCAGCTTAAAAGTTCCGTTTTCCCAAATTCGGGAAATGAATAATCATCATACACGGCAGAAACTTTGTTTTTGGAAAATCCTCCTAACTCTGAAACATAAACTTCGGCAGGGCGGGACGGGGTTTCAAACGTAAATACCACCCTGTTCCCTTCACTGTTAACCTCAAACCCCCTGTAAATTCCATCTTCAGGAGTAATAAGTACAGGATCATTGCCGTTCACGGGAAGACTGTATAAGGCAGACACCGTTTTCCTGGATTCGGAAACTAAAAGATTTCTGTTATCCGAGGACCAGCCGACGATGGAAGCATTGCGATCAAATGTTTTCGCAAGCGATTGAGGTGTTCCACCGGTTACATCCACACGATACACATCCGAAAGACCAACCGGTTCTTTTGTACCTCCGCTTGAAGTGAAAACAATAAACGAACCGTCGGCACTAAAATGAGGTGAACTGTCATCACCTTCCCAGTCAACAATGGTTGAAATATTACCGCTGTCGGCCAGAGCTGTGGATATATCAGAATAGTACCGGTCATTAATTTTTGGTGTTGGCCAGTGTGAAAAAACAATGGTTTTGCTGTCGGGCGACCAATCAAATGATGTTACATGCAGATCATCAGAAAATATCTGAACAGCTTTGGGTTCTTCATGCAAATCTGCAACTGATTGAACATAGAGCCGGGAGAATTTATGATCTTCGTCAACCAGAATTACATCCCGTTTCTCTTTCTCTCTTTTTTTCTCCTCTTCCGATTTCGGATCAGTCATTGTATAAGCAATGCTGTTTCCATCGGGCGACCATTTATAATTTCCCACACCATTTTCTGCAAATGTAACCTGCTCAGCTTCACCACCATCCAGATGCATTCGATAAACCTGCGTTTTTTCATTACGTGACGAAGTAAAGGACAGGTACTCCCCATTCGGAGTAAATGAGGGGTTAGATGCCGACTTATCGCCGCGTGTGTACTGACGATTCATACTTCCGTCTGTTTTAGCCACCCAGATGTGACTTAAAAATTCTGACTGTTCTCCTTCCATAAGTGTTTCTCTAACAACGTAGGCAACCGTTGAGCCGTCTGGTGAAATAGTTGCTGAGAAAACTCCAGGCAACTGAATCATCTGATCAGGATGCCACTCTTCAAATTCCTGGACAGCCTGCCCTGTCGCTGACCCGGTTTGAAATAATAAAATAATTCCCAGTAAAATAGTTGTATACCTGATTTTCTCCATTGTATTTTTTTTAAGTTATAAAGTTAATTTTCTGAATATAAACGTTCGAAGTCAGACATGTTACTTTCATTTTTTTGCTTACGCAACACGGCATGATTACTGCACCCTGCACGCCTGCAGGGTGCTTTCCCGGGTTCCCCGCAGCGTTTGGACTGCCACCCTCATCCCCTCCGCGTTCTCTCTGCGGTTAATTCCTCTGCGCTTCTCCGCGCCCCCTGCGGTTACATGCTCTGCGAAATTAAATCTTACAGGGAATTAATCGCAGAGAGAACCGGGAAACACAAAGTATTTCAATTGACGACCTTTGACCAAAAAATCTTAGTTTAAATGTACTTTGGAAAAATGATTGCAACTTTATTAATCTAATAATAGATTAAATTTATATGAAAATACTTACTCTCGTTCTTGGAATTTTTATCTCTTTCCAATTCCTTTTTGTACAGCTCAATGAAAAAGAGCTCGTATTAAATAAAATAGAAGAAACAGAGTTAAAAGATACGATTCAAAGCAGCTTTCAAGAGCATTATTCAGAGTTTGAATACAGTGACGGGCAATTATTTTATATCACTGATTCACCGGCTACTTTAAGTATCTATTCACTTGATGACGGTATCCAGCAGTTCTATAAAAATATTCAGGGGGCAGGTCCCTTTGAACATGAAAACATATACAACCTTGCTGTATCAAACGATACAATTCATCTTTTAGGATATACAGGAAAAATTAGTGCCTGGACTGTGAAAGGTGAGCCACTATTCGAGAAAGAAACAGGTATTGTTCGCGCTAAAGACTTAACTGCAGCAAAAGGCGCCCTGGTTATTTCACATGAAGGCATGGAGTTGAACCATCATCTCTTCCAGGTTCCAAATAGCAGTGAGGATAAGACTCCTCATGCCTTCGGTCCTGAACATGTTTTTGAAAATGTACTTTTATCTGTATTCAAGAATGGAGGCACTCTAAAAGCAATTGATGAATCTTTGTATGTCATCCCCCCTTTCGGAAAACATCTTGAGGTCTACAAATCACCAACACTTGAGCCGGATAAATCGATTGAACTCGAAATTCCCGACTTTCAAATGGAAAAAGCCACCGGAAGCAGAAACTCTTATTTTAACGACCCCCGTAAATTGAATGCTTTTATTGAAGAAAATAGTCTTATTACCGGTTTTCATAAAATTGACACCTCTTTTATTCTTGAAGTGATGCATATGCATGATAATTATAGACGGGACCTTCTCTTATACGATCATGATTTTAATCTAAAATGCCATACAACTCTCATCAGAGAAATTGACGGTACTCCTGATCCCAAAATTCGTTTCAGCGACGATAAATATATTTACTATTATCTCGAATCAATAACAGATCAAAACAGTATCAAGAAATCTCTTCATTCTTATCAACCGGTCTGTGAATGACCTCGAACATGCTTTGATTGTCTAACACATAAATCCTTCGAGTGTGCCCGGCGGTTTCCCGGGTTCCTTGCATCGTTTGAGCCACCACCCACATCCCCTCCGCGTTCTCTCTGCGGTTAATTCCCTGCTAGATCCAGCTTCGCAGAAGATCTAAAACCACTTAGACAAACTCAAAACCGGCAGGTGATGTATGGCTCCCAGAGGTTTTTGCCGCAGATGGACATAGATTTTCACAGAGTGAGTTCTGAAGCTATACTCTGTATTCATCTGTGTGAATCTGTGGCTTACTCTGTGGAAATCTGTGTTTTATCCCATAGCATACTCAAAACCGCAGGAGGTTATCGCTCCATAGAGTATTGTATTACCGGTAGAGGAAGCCTGGAAACGCAAAGTATTTAAATGCCGTTGAATGAACCATCATGTTCTGTATATTCAGAAGTACCTGTAATTTAAAATTTAGTACAACCCAAATGTCATCCTGGACCCTAAAATCCGTTCCCCCGCACGATTGGTTTATCTGCCTGGATGTGGATTCCTATTTTGATCATGAACACAATCCCGAAAAAATCTTTGAAGAGGGATTTACACGTCCGTTGCCATTAGACGAACGGGATATCGTGGTAACAACTTTTTTCAACGGAGACCCGGAAAAACCGGAGTTTCAGATAACCTCACCGGAAGACCTGACCAAAGATGAGATCCGCCAGGCAAATGAACGGCTCGCAAGGATATTTGGCACAAACATTGATTTACGACCTTTTTACGATCAGGCAGCCGGTGATCCCGTATTAGGTCCAAAAATGTCTGAGTTCTACGGACTGAAGCGAATGGCCCGCGCTACTCTTTTTGAAGATATTGTAAACCGGATCATCCAGATGAGATTATCACACAAACCGACAGCCAAAAAGATGGTCTACAAGGTGCGGGAGGCCTACGGCACGCACCTGGTTCACAACAGCAAAACCCTGCCGGCCTGGCCTCGCCCGTTTCAGCTTGGCAAGGCCGATCCTGCACAGATTCGAAAGCTCGGACCAACCCTCCGGAAAGGCGAATTCATTACAGGTCTTGCACAGGATATGCTGGCGGGTGAAGTTGACCTGACCTGGCTCGACAAAAAAGCAGACCCGGTAACGTTTTACAACACAATCTCTAAAGTGAAAGGAATTGGTCCCACCACTGCCCAGGATCTCATGCTTTTCCGCGAATCAACTGATGCCGTTTTTCCTTCCAACATTCAAAAAGGAGAAGAGAGAGGGCTTCGCCGGTGGATTATTCTCAGCTATGGCGGCGACCCGGAAAAAACTACAGAAGAAGAATTTCAGGAGATGATCGCAAACTGGAAAGGATATGAAGCTTCGGCGATTGAATTTCTGTTTGTGAACTGGGTGGTTTCCAGGAAAAGGGAGGAGGGGAAGAAGTAGTGGCAGTATGCAGTATGCAGTATGCAGTATGCAGTATGCAGTATGCAGTATGCAGTAAGAAAAATTACTGATTTAAAAATGAAAAGCCATCTTTTGGTTTTATTTTAACGAATTTTCTCTCCGCGGGCTTTGCGCTGATCTTCCCGCGCTCTGCGTGAAACCCCCCTTCTCGTGTTTCACGCGAAGATCGCAAATAAAAAGATTACGCAAAGAGTATGCAGAGGTTTCTCTGGTTGCAAGGCTTTTTTGACCTGTGCTACATGCATGCCTTTGAACGGCTTCCTGAGTTTTAACCACAGTGTTGCACGGTCCGTCAGCTGACAGAGAGTCGCGCAGTGTTTTAGGTCATGCCATTGGCAATGAATAACTCAGCGTTACACTTTGCATACCTCTGTGGTACTCTGTGCTTAAAAACTGTACGGGCAGTATCCCCAATACTGGAATCTTTCATCTAAATTTCTGTTATTTATTTACAATTACTATTCATAAAAGAGAAATAAATGGAAACAAATCAAATCACACATTCGATATTAAACGCTGCTTACAAGATCCACACCGAACTCGGACCTGGCCTTTTGGAGTCTGCTTATGAACATTGCCTCGCGTATGAGTTGAAAGAATCCGGTTTATTTGTAGAACTTCAGAAACCATTACCGCTCATTTATAAAGAAGTCCATCTGGAATGCGGCTACAGACTGGATTTATTTGTAAACAGGGAAGTGGTGGTTGAAGTAAAATCTGTAGATGGAATTCAGGATTTACATCTCGCTCAGACGCTTACCTATCTGAAGCTTGTTGAAAAAGAAATCGGATTGATAATAAATTTTAATGTAAAAAGTTTAAAGAATGGAATTAAACGGGTTATTTGCAGTCAGAACTGAGTTTCTGCCACTGGTTGACTTCCTGAGTTTGAACCGCAGTGTGGCACAGTGTTCTGCACGGAGTCACACAGTGTTTTAGGTCATGCCACTGGCAATGAATAACTCAGCGTTACACTGTGCATACCTCTGTGGTACTCTGTGCTTAAAAACTGTAAGGCCAATAAACCCCTATTCATTTGAACATTCACAGAAGAGAATTGAGATTCTTGTTGATGGTTTGCTCAGCCAGGTTTAATCGCAGTGTCGCACGGTCCGTCAGCTGACGGAGAGTCACACAGTGTTTTAGGTCATGCCATTGGCAATGAATAACTCAGCGTTACACTGTGCAAAACTCTGTGGTTAAAAACTGTTCGGGCAATAAACCCCTATTCATTTGAACATTCACAGAATAGAAATAAGATTGTTTTGATAGAGAGTTCATTCTGGTTTAACCGCAGTGTTGCACGGTCCGTCAGCCGACGGAGAGTCACACAGTGTTTTAGGTCATGCCATTGGCAATGAATAACTCAGCGTTACACTGTGCAAAACTCTGTGAAACTCTGTGGTTAAAAACTGTACGGGCAGTATCCCCAATACTGGAATCTTTCATCTAAATTTCTGTTATTTATTTACAATTACTATTCATAAAAGAGAAATAAATGGAAACAAATCAAATCACACATTCGATATTAA
>Ga0209942_1002017_pt1 | contig 10580 bp, 12 predicted proteins | sample SalPonR1_A_D2_MG_FD_185695 | JGI IMG/M metagenome (GOLD analysis project Ga0209942, IMG submission 185695) | Salt pond soil microbial communities from South San Francisco under conditions of wetland restoration - Salt Pond MetaG R1_A_D2_MG... ... | reverse complement strand
TTTTAGTATATTTTGAATTTCTTTTCTTGTACTGTAAACTCCTTCTATTTGGTTAGTTAGTTTAATTTCATCAATTAAACATTTATTAGTGTATTGTTCTACAGCTATCTTTGGTATTTCATTTTTAATCTTAATTAATTTTATATTATATTTATATATGTTGCTTATCTTGTCAACTATCTCTTTGTCCATAAAGATAAATACTTTATTTTCTTTTATATTAAAATCTAACCTGTAAGATGACTCGCTTGTGAATCTTTTATGGTAAATCTCTTCATATTTTTCTCTGCTTTGATAATATATGCTTTCTAATTTCATATATTCCATAGTATCACCTCTTTTGTTTATCATATATCTATTTTTATGATAAGTAAAGTATTGTTTTATGTTTTATTTATCATAATTAAGTTTATTTGATATTTACATATGTTTTTTCATCTTAACTTATCATAATCTTTGATTTTTCTTTCACTGTGTGTTTTTTTAGATATTAAAAATACTCCTCCTAATAGTTTACAGTTTCATTGTTTATATACTGTCTACTACATGAGAAGCATTTTTTTAAGGTTGTATAAATTTTATATTATTATTTTATAATAAACTAAATTGGGGTGAACCTTATCATAAGTGATTCGAAAGTTTTTAATCTCAATAGTTTTTGTATTGATTTTATAAATAAATTAATTTCCGTCCGATTATATGTCAAGTTAATTCGTTTTTGCGTCCGCAAATCGGACGGTAATCAATTTAAAACCGGACACAAAAATTATCGTCCGGCTTTAAAATAGTTGTATATTTTATTTATCTAATTCTTTATATTTAACAGATCTTCCTTTTCCAATTTTTCTAATGCTTTTTTTCTCTATAAGTTTGTTTATATATTCTATTGTTTGAGATTTGCTCAAGCCTATTTTTTCTTGTATTTTAGCTCTACTTATTGGTTGAAATTCAATAATTATATTATATATTTGTTTTTCCATTACCGAAAATTTATCTAGGTTTTTTTTCTTGTCTATTTCTTCATTATCTTTATGATTTCTTGTTTTAGGCAAAACTACATTTATAGTATTGTCAGTAACATCAAATTCTGGTTTCATTGCAAACTCTTTGTAACTTTCTTTTATTCTTCTTATTCCAGTTGCCAATCTTTCAATTATTTTTAATCTTTGAAAGATATCAGCTAGTATTCTATTTCTAGGTACAGAAATTTTACCTTCTATATATTCTTCTTCTGATATACCTATAGGTAACCCTCCAGGTGATACTATACTTATATTATCTTTGAAAATTTCTATTCTAGCTTCTCTATCTTTCGAATAATCTCTATGAACTATCATATTTGCAATTGCTTCTCTTAAAGCAATTATAGGTATTTCTTCATAAGTTTTTCTATAAGCACCTTCAATTTTTTCTTCTATATTTATATGTTTTTCACAAAATTGCAAACATAAGTCAAACTGTTCTATATTTGATATTCCTTCAAGTGATCTTTTGTCTTCAATATTATTCAATGAGTTGTCTTTATATTTTACCAAATGAATAGTTGAACTTTGAAAATAATTATCATCAGATAATAATACAGCTGTGTTGTTGTATTTTCCATTACTCTTTAGTTTTAGTGTTATAAGTAAATCTTCGGATAAATTTCTTATACCTAAAACTTTTTTTAACTTTCTTTCAAAATAATTAAAGCTTAAATCTTGATCTTTAGCCTCTAAATCTTCAAAACTAAGATTTCTACCTTGTAGTATTAATTCTTCATATGAATGTCTATCAGTTTCAACTGTCGAAGTATCCATTCGTTTATATGCTTTATTTTTATATGTATAGGGTGTGTAATCTCCTTTATATACTTTCAATAAAATAATAATTTTATCTTTATATGATTTTTTTTCAATCTCATACAATGGTTTAGGTTCAATATTATCATTTATAGCATTTTCAATCTTTAACCTTACTTCATCTGGCTTTTTTACTCCTAATACTTTTATAGAATCAGTTATACCTATCACTATAATTCCATCGTGATAATTTGCAAAGGCACTAACAGTTTTTAATAAATTTTTTGTGTAAATTTGTTTGTATTCTAAATACTTATTTTCTCCTATAAATAGTTCGCCAATCATTTTTTCCTCCAAAAATTTTATCGTCCGATTTTAGTTTAACATATTAATAAATTTTCGTCCAGATTATCGGACGAAAACATGAACGAAAAACTTGTGAAGTTTAGTTTTTATATCATATATAAACTTAATTAAATCTATTAATATGAAGTTCATTCCTTATTTTTTTATGAATTCTTACCCCATAATATTTTGAAGTACACTATGTTACGGTGAACCGTATCACAAATGATTATAAAGTTTTTTATCATCTTTTGTTAATTACTCTTATCTAATTTAAATATTGAACCATCTGGAATATTTACATATGACAGCATTTCTGCTGATTCTTCTGAATTGAATATTAAAGTTTTTCCTTTTAATTTAAATACATATTGAAATTTACCATCATCCGTTTTAAGAATCAAGTTATGGTTGTCATCTACTTCATAAGAACCTAATGCCATATAGCTACTAAGTGGAGAGTAATTAAAAATAAATTTATTGTCATCTTTTATTTGAACTGTAGGTTTCACAATTTCGTCAGATTTTTCCATTACATAGTCTCCTACAGATATAGATTCTTCTAATGTTTCAAATTTATCAGAACATCCATATAATCCAATTGCTATGGTAATAAATAATACAAATACAAAAGTTTTTTTCACAATAATTACCTCCTTATTTTTCCATAGTTCAAATTAGAATATACTACTAATGTTAATTAACTTTTTTGTTTATCTCAATGTTAAAGGAGTTACCTTTACTTATTTAAACTAATTCCAAAAAAATTATTGTTACCAATCTTAACTTTGTCGCCTTTATTATCAAAAACAATAATGCCAGTAATATGTCCACTTCCACCAACATTTCTATAACCATTTTCATTTAGAGAATTATCTTTTGCAAGGTAGTCATCTAAGTTAATAGATAATACCTTCGTTTCTTTTCCTTTTAATTTAAAAATAGCTTTACTTCCATCTAAATTATAAATACCTATATGACTTTTACCATAGTTATTATTAATCATTAAATAAAATTGTTTGTCTTCTTTACTATAGTTGGTAAGTTTAATGTCTGCTTTAAATTTGACGTATCTACCATCATTAAATTCATACTCCATATAGTTATCGTATTTTTGATCAATTCCTATTGCTAGTAAACCCTTAGAGCTTGCTTTTATACTTTTTGCCATTAATCCTGTGCTTAATAAAAATATAATATTTAGTCCTATAAAAGCTATTATCACTATTTTCCTTTTTATTTTTAAATCACGTATAGCATATTTTTTAACTAATATAACCCCTATTATAATTAATGGTGTAAAGTAAAATATTGTTAAATGTGTTCCTGTATTATTGCCTGTCCATGATTTCAATCCTATAAATTCTAAAACATAATCACCCATAGCACTAATATATGGAGTTTCTATCATCATGTAAAATGATAGAGCCATTAATAACACTGATAAATAAGCTTTTATTTTTTTATTCATATGTACTCTCTTCCTTTTTTACCCCTTCACTATATATAACAAGTTAAGGGATTGATTTGTTACACTTTTATTAGTTATTTTTTATTTATTAATTAATTGTATCATAAATGAAAACATTTTTTTGATTTTAAAGGATTTTGCTGTTAATATTTCTTAACAATTTCAATTTTAACTATATGTCTGAAATAAAATAGTAGTTTTTACTCTAAAATTAATCTTTATACATCCTACAAGAATGACTTATTAAATGATATAATAGTAATAATTGAATTACTAGGAGGTTATAATGCCTAAAGATAAATTAATGGATAAGGATGAATTGTTGAAAATATTTGATTATTTAAATAAACAACTAAAGGAAAATCAGTTGGTATTAGAATTAACAGTTTATGGTGGTGCTATTATGACTTTAGTCTACGATAGCAGACCAGCTACTAAAGATATAGACTGTGTTTTTAACAATGCTAATGAAAATATACTTACTAACATTCTAGAACTAACGAAATTCACCTTCAACCTTCCCGATAAATGGGTAAACGAAGACATAAAAGAACCTCTTAAGTCAGTATTAAGGGAAGATAAAGAAACTTTTAAAGTATATTCTAATTTAAAAATTCTTAAACCAATACCCGAGCAATTATTAGCTATGAAACTTTTAGCTGCTAGACCAGAACCTGCTAAAGACTTTATTGATGCATATATTTTATGTAAGGATTTAAATATAAAAACAAAAAAAGAACTTCTAAATATTTGTTCTAAATACATCCCACTAGATTTGATAAACGAAAGACAAATGAAGTTTATACAATATTTAGGAAAGGATTTAGGTTATGATTGGAAATAACTATCTTAAAGAGTTATATGAATATGAAGATCTGGATACAAGCCTTAATCAACTTTTAGAATATATAAAATTTAAGGATAAAGAGTTTATTGAAAGTATATTTAAATCCCCTGTGAATATTGATGACTGTAATTCCAAAGAGATTTTCTTTTTGACTTTAACTGCAGCAATTATTGATTATTTTTTTCAGATTAATGAAATAGATATTCCTGAATGGATTAGAGATGAACGGTTAGTTTTCGAGAAACCTTACTACTACTCTAAGCGATTGACTGATTTTGAAAAAATAAAGCTTCAGTTTTCAAATCCGGCTCCTTTTAGAAGGAGAAATGTATATTTTGAATTAGAAGGGTTACAGCGAGTTTAACTTAAATAGCCAGAATAATTAATTATTCTGGTTTTATTTTGAAGTACACTATGTTAGGGTGAACCGTATCACAAATGATTATTTGAGTTTTACTAATTTTATTTAAAACAAATTCAATTTTTATAAATTTGAAATTTTCAAACTACACATAATGATAATACTATTTCTTAGCTTCAGGTATGAATTATGATCATAATGCAATAGTCTTTAATTATAATCTTTTAGTTTTCTTTTTTAAAGTATTCTACACCCATAACTATTAATTCAAATATCAAAAATATAAATACGATAACCATTGGAGTCACCATATTCAACTCGATAACAGTTGTTAAAAAGCGACCTGGAGGTGTTGGTCAACTTGAAGTCAAGTTATTGCCTACAAAAACTATTATTGCTAATCCCCATATAGTACCAATTAATGATAAAAATCCAATTCCACCTAAAATAATTTTAATTGATTTCATCTTACGCCTCCTATAATAACAAATTATATTAATGTCATGATTTACTACTAATATATAACTAAATAAAATGTGCTTAGAAGTTCATTTTCAAGTTCTTCTGTTTTACCAATTATCTGAAATCTCTCAAGTTTAAGTCTTCTTTCTCCTGTGTTTTTATCTTTTAACTCTACCCCTTTCTAAAACAGTCTGTGAATATAATATCTAATAACACCTTATATCTCAATTAAGTTTTTATTAATAATAATTATTGTATTTATCAGCCGAAAGTTTTAACAGTAATTTAATTATTATTAAATATAAATTAAACATTGACTTTAATAATATTAAATGATATATTTAACATTATTAAAGAAAGGGAGGTATTATAATGTCGATAGAGATGGTTCCAGAATGGATGGCAAATCTGGACGATGAAGATATAGCATTCATGAAAAAATTTATCCTATCATCTGGCTCACTTAAAGAAATTGCTAATTTATATGGTGTAACCTATCCAACTGTTCGTTTAAGACTAGATAAACTCATACAAAAAATTCAAATAAATGAAAAAACTGCAAATGAACCTTATATTTCCTTGATTAAAAGATTTGCGGTTGATGAAAAGATAGATTTTGATACTGCTAAAGTTTTAATTAATGAGTATAAAAAAACCAAGAAGGAGGATATATAGATGATTAATATGATAATTGCTTTATTAGTATTTTTATTATTTGCTGGAGGGATTGTTTGGTTACAAATATTCTTATCTAAAAAGAATAATAAATGGTTTGGATTAATTCTTCCTTTCATTTGTTTGATGTTTTCTCTATTGATAGTACTTAATATTTCAACCTACAGTTCAATACAAACTACTGTAACAGAGACAGTTGATGGGGTTGTAATAAGTGAAGAAACTAAGCAGATAGAATCAGAAAAGCCAGGTATGCTAGCTATTCTTGGAACTATTCTTCCTGTTTTCATAATATCAAATATTCCAACTATTATTTTGCTAGCTATATATTTTGCTAGTAGAGAAAAATTAAATATAAAAAGTCAATTAGATAAGATGAATATTCAAGATTTAGAATAATAGTTCAAAGCTTTTAGGTATAAATTTTGCATAAGAAATACAAATAAAAAAGTTTGGATAATAGATTTGAAAAAAGGATATCTGTGACTTATATTTGTGCTTTATAGAGTTTATTAGGTGTTTATTCTAGTAAAGTTGATTTAATATTAGTATTATTACTTTAAAATGATATATGAAATTTTCTCTTTAAAAAACCAGTATCTTTGTTAGAAATATACTGGTTTTATTTTGAAGTACACTATGTTAGGGTGAACCTTACCATAAGTGACCAATAAAATTTAAATTATCTTTTCCTTAGTTTCCATAAAGCCATAGGGTGAGCCTTGATTCTATTTATAATCTTCTCATCTTCGAATAGAAGTTCCGGAATATATTCTCCATTTTCAAATCTATTTAAAAATTTCTTTTCTTTTTTCGATAAAACCATTAATTCAGACATATATTCTTTAACTAATTTCTTTGCTGGCTCTAATTCAAAATCATCTTTTGTTTTAAGTACAGGCAATAGTTCTCTTTTTATATTATTCTTAGTTATTAAGTCAATAGCTTCACTATTGTATGATTTATAATCTTCCTGCTATTAAACATTTCTTCCTTACTGTTGTTGATTATATAGTCTAAATCAATGTCTACAGATAGTCTCGGTAATTTAAATATTGTAAGATTAATTGCTGTGCCACCTTTAAGTGCTAAGTTATCTTTAAAAATTGGATTTGTGTTAAAATAATCTAGTATATCAACCAATCTAGCAACTTTTTCTAATGTATCTCTTATAAAACCCATTTCTTTAGCTTTTTTTCCTAAAAATGTAATATCATAATTTGCCAATTATTTCACCCCTTTTTTATTAAAAAATCTATTAGGTATTACTAGTTTCCATTTACTATTGTAATGTGTATCATCTTTAATCTCATTTGATAGATAGCTACTACTCTTTCCTATCTTTTTATTACAGTATTCAGTAAATTCTTTTGATATCTGTAATTCTTCACGGTAATAGTTAAGTATATAACCTGTCTTTTGATATAAACTCTGAGTATTATATATATCAAGATATTTCTTTAATTTGCTTTCATCTAGATAATGTATGTTATCTAGAGAATTAAGTAGTTCTTCTATTCCTCCTATCTTATTGAAATCATTTATATTATCAGTTACAGTTCTTTCTATATCTGTTATTCTAACTCCTGTTGTATTTTTTGCTTCTACAACACCTTCTTTAATTCTTGAAGAAACATATTTATAAGTTATCCCTTCAAATTCAAAATGATTGAATTTATAAACTTATTTTTTTGTGCATTTGTAGCTCAAATCAAATCGTTTTTCTGTACATAAGTTGAATGAAAATAATCCAAAATTTTAATGATAAATTTTCCACTAGTCTTTTAGAGAATTTTTCTTATTTTTTCTATGAAATTATTTTTTATATTTACCTATATATGTTTGGTTTAGTAGGTAACACTCGATTAATGTGAAGAGTATCGTAAGGTACATTGTCTATTTTATTCAAAAAATCTTCTGCTGTTCCATATACAAGTACCCCATAAGTTTTAACTCCATTTTTCTCAATATATTCCAGTGACTGCTTGTAAAAATCTACCTTATAAGAGTTGTAGTCAAAGATTTCAACAAATTCTTCTCTATCTTTTATGTAAGATAATCTTGACTTAAAGTGAGTTTCATAACTCTTCCCATAAGCTTTTTTTAAGTCTTTTTCTGAACTAATATTACCTTTAAATATCTCTCTTATATCGTAATTAAAAAGAGGGTATTTGTCTTCATCAGGTTTATTGTTTGTAGATCCTTCATCATTATAGTTTGGATTAAATCCAATCAAATGCAAAGGTTGATTTTCACTCCACCTAGTTCCTGGTTCAACAGTTCTTATTCCAACCCATTTAAAGTCAAGTTCTTCACATATTTGACTAAGCATGTAAAATTCTTCCATACTTAAATCTTCTTCAAAGACTATACTCATAGAAATATAGGAAAGTGAATTTAATTTATTAATGTAGCTTAAAGTTTCTTCGTTTTTCTTTTCAGTATATGTATTAAAGCCTTCAATTTCTTCCTCTGAATCTTCTTTAGAAAAATGATGTTTAACTTTTCCAAATCCTTCCCAACCTAACAGCCTATTTTTTGTGCTAAAGATACCGTCTAATGCAAAAGTCAGTCTATCTTTTGATATATCTACAAAGTATCTTTGGCTTTCATCTGAAAACAAATCTCTAAGCGAGTAACTTGCTTGGTATTCACCAAAACCTTTTGACTCTTGGGAGGTAAAGGAATATATAGAGTGCTCCGGCATATTTAAGCTTATATATGCCTTCATATCATAATAGAAATCTGGTCTTTGATAACCTTCTACTTTAGGTTGTGTAATTGAAGTAGGATCATAATGCATCATATCTACAATATTTGAGTAACCATAAAATATACCTATATAAAGTAAAACAACAATCAATACTGATGAAAATACTACTTTAGCAAGCCTCTTGTTAACTGATCTTTTTATGCTTTTATTTTCTTCTATATTCTTTTCCACTTCTTTTGTATTTTTTTCATCCTTGAGAAAAATATCATCATTTAAGTCTTCCATCAAATACTCTTCTATAGATTCATATTTTTCAAGTTCTTTTTCTACAATTTTAATTTCTTCTTCTGATGCCGTACCTTCTTTATAGTGTTTTAGTAATTCTTTAAAACTCATAGTCATCCTCCTTTAAAATCCTGCCTAATTTTTTACGTGCTCTATACAAAATAATCTTTGTGCTATTTTCTGTTTTTCCTATAATTCCCGCAATGTTTTTTATACTCATTTCTCCAAAATAGTAAAGATAAATTACTTCTCTGTATATATCTGGTTTAAGATTCATAAGAATCCTGTGCAAGTTTCTGTCTCTTTCCTGTTTAATTAATTTTCCTAATGGCTCTATATTGGAATTTCCTTCAATATTCCACTCATATTTATCTATGGTTAAAATTTCATGATTTTTGCGTTTGATATCTATAAAGTGGTTTTTTAATATCTTAAAAAGCCAATATTTAAAAGAATCTTTAGGTTGATTAGATGTAATAAAAGCTTTATAGAAAGTTTCGTTAACTAAATCCATTGCTATTGATTTCTGACGACAGAGACTTAAAGCATATAGATAAAGTTCTTTATGATATTTTTTATAGGCTCTGTCCATGGCATTTAGTTTCACTGAAAACCTCCCTTCACTATATATACGTATGAACTTCAAAAAGGTTACACTTTTTATTTATATTTTTTGAAACAAGTTATCTTGCAAATTATAATTTACAATAATTAATGTTAGCACTAATTTTTTCTATATTCAATCTTAAAAACCAGTATAATTTTAAAATTATACTGGTTTTATTTTGAAGTAGACTATGTTAAGGTGAACCTTACCATAAGTGACCAATAGTGTTACTATTGACTCTATAGAAAATATCATTTTATTAGGATCAAGAAACAGTTAATACTAAATAATTCTTTTGTCTTGACGTTATTAGTATTCAGATTTTTGAATTCTTCTGCTACTTCCTTCTTGTCAACTCAATGTTCAAATGGATTTGAGTAATAAAATACATTCCTTTCATCTTTCGCTAAAATTAGTTCTTCATTTTTATTTTCATACTTATTGAGTGTTTTATTACTATACTTTTATAAAACACAATAGTTTCATTGTTTTTTTAAAATATAAATGCCTAAATTTATTGACTTATTTTAAATTGTATCATAATATTTAGAAAGCTTTATCTAATTAAATATTATGAGTTCTATTTAATCATAGTTTTAACAAATTAACTTAGCTGAAGATTTCTGGTTTCTTTGCTATAAACTCTAAACAACCACATTTAGGACATACAAAGATATTAACTCCACTTCGATTTTCTAAGACACTTTTATTTTTATTTTCTTTATTCTCGATAACTAAAGAAGGTGCATTAGCTTGCTCCACTTCTTTCATTCTTGTTTTACATCTTAAGCATTCTTTATTCATTTCTCTTAACTTTTCTCCTCAATCTTATTAGTCGCAACTTAGTTTGATACTATTAATGTTACTAATCTTAAAAAATTATAAAACATATAGATTAGTGTATACTTTATTGTTGAATATATCTTTTAAATCCATGTCTTCAATGCTAAAATTTTCAACAAAATTAATTAAAATCGCATTTTGACTTTTCTTACAAATTATTATATTTTTTCTTTCAGTATTGTTATCGAAT
>Ga0209942_1001989_pt1 | contig 10661 bp, 10 predicted proteins | sample SalPonR1_A_D2_MG_FD_185695 | JGI IMG/M metagenome (GOLD analysis project Ga0209942, IMG submission 185695) | Salt pond soil microbial communities from South San Francisco under conditions of wetland restoration - Salt Pond MetaG R1_A_D2_MG... ... | reverse complement strand
TATCTAATCTATTTTGAATAGTTGCATCTTTAGTATTTTCTTGAAAATAATATTTTATATCTTGTGCTAATCAAATTATTTCACCTTGTAATAACTTATAATCATTTTGTGATTTTTCAATTGACTTGATTGTGTGATGCTGACTTCTAATAGCATCATATATATTGTTGAATGTATTAAATGTGGTTTCTATTTTTGTACGTCTTTTTTCTCATTGAGTTAATTTTCTATCAACCTCGTCGTGAACTAATTTCTCCTCGTTTCTAAAAATAATTATTTTGTCATCTATCATTATTATTCTATGTGAATTTGCATTTTTTAAAAATCTAGCTCTTTTAAATATATCTTTTACATCTTCTTCTATACTAGGAGAATTTATATCTAAATCAAAAAGTTCTATAAACCTTTTTGGTAATTTATCTTTTTCGACAATAATACAATCTGTAAGTATATCAAATATTTCTCTATTATATGATTTATTATTTTTTTTAAGATGACTTTTGTTTATAAGAAAAAAATTATTTGGATCAGACAATGATCTTTGTAAATTTTCATATAACCTTGATGATAATATTTCTTTGGTCTGTGTTCGTGGGAAAGCTCATTTTACTGGGTTTATCAGACCTTCTTTCATTTTTTTATCTCTTATATCTAATTTATTCATATATATATAAACATATAAAGTTTTTAAACTATATATTTATAAATATAAATGTCAATACTATTCTATTTAGATTCTATTTCTAAACTAATAGGACAATGATCGGATCACATTACTTGATCTTGATGTTCTATTTTCTTAACTTTTGGAACTACTCATTCAGAAACTCGAAAATAGTCAAGTCTTCGTCAAACATTTCTTGGTCTAGCTCAAGCTCTATAAGACCATCGCGTATAATGATCTTTTAGATCTGGATTGAAATGACGAAACATATCTGTGTATCCATTTTTCTCTAATTTATCTAATTCAGCTCTCTCGATTGGAAGAAATCAAATAGAGTTTTCATTTTCTTTTGGTCTCGCAATATCTATTTCTTTATGACAAATATTAAAATCTCATGTGGTTATAACATTTTCTCAATTATCCCTAAGTTTATTTATATAATCAATAAATTTTGTATAAAAATTTAATTTGTAAGTAAGCATTTCTGTACCATTAGCCCTAGTTCATCCATTTGGAAAGTAGAGATTTAATAACGTAAAATTAAATCCCCCTTTATCCCCCTTAGTAAGGGGGGTGGAGAACTTAACTTCCACTACTCTACCATGTTCACTAAACTCCTCTATTCAATCAAATGAATTCTTACTAGAAATGATTTTCAAATCTTTTTTATAAAAAATAGCAGTACCAGCATATCCTGGCTTTTCTCCAGAATGTCGTACATAATCATAATCTTTCATAATATACTTAAATTCTGGTGGTAATTGATTTTCAAAAGCTTTGGTTTCTTGTATACACAAAATATCTGGATTATCTTTTTTTATCCATTCGTCGAATCATTTTTTGATTACTGCTCTGATTCAATTTACGTTTCGTGATGTTATTTTCATGTGAATTTATTAATAATAAATTGTCATCTCGACTGTTAATTATTGCGAGAGATCTATTAAAATGTGTAAAGAGATTTCTCACCGATCTCTCGAGTGTCCTCGGACCTTGAAAATCAAGATCCGGGACGTAAGATAGAGTTTCGTCAATTCTGCCGAATAAACCTCGAAATGACAAAAAAGTATTTAATGAATATTCAAAATTATAGTTAATCATAAGCCAGCAAATATGAATAATAAATATAATAATTTCATTTTTAATCATCATTTATTTTTAAATTCTGGCAAAATATCAGACAAGGCTAAATACAATAAAGCTCAAGATATTATAGAAATTATAATAAATTTATTTCACACCAAAAAATCAGTAAATGGAAAAAGAATTAGTGCTCACAGTATTCATCACAAAGCAGCTAAAATTACATAAAATTCCTTATTATGATTCATAATATAATTTGCTGTATTTTGTGGTATACTATGAAGTAATATTGCAATAGTGGTAGCTATACCAAATTCAGTTCATATAGTAAAAGCAGAAAATATTATTACTCAATGAAGCATATTATGAATCAATGTTCATGCAAACATCAGAGTTTTGTTTGAATGTCAGTCATGTTTGTTACAATCTAAATCTTTACAGTGATGATGGTGAAGAAATAATTCAAATATATAAAATACAAATAATCAAACAAGAAAAAAAAATCCAATTTTATGCTCATCTAGTCAGCTATGAATTATTTCTGGTAAAAATCACAAAAATATCATTCATAGAAGTATTCATACCGTCATTGCTATAAAAAAATCTAGATATTTTATTAGTTGTTTTTTGAATAATCTTAATATAAAAATTAACAATATTAAAGTAGATCAAATTATTAAGTTTGCTATAAGTGATTGTGTAAATGGCATTTTTAATTAAATAATTCTAAAACTTTAGAATCTTTTCATTGAACAATTAAGTCACTTCATCCTCATCTTAGATCTAAATCTTTTGCTATTGTTTTTGCAGAACTATCTGACTTTGATGTTATAATTGCAAATCATCATTCATTGTTGTAAATAATCAGATCAATATTTTGAAACAATCATTTTGCTTGAAAAACAACGTCTTTGAAAGAAATATCCTTAAGAGAATCTATTTCAGAAACATTTATAATTTTATCAAATATCTTATTTGATTTTGATTCAACCGATTTAAGATTTTCTATAATTAGTTTTGTATTTATGGATTCAAATTTTGATTCCATTAATTCTTTTTCTTTAAGTTCTTTTTCTATTTTATCTAATATTTGATTTTCTGCTTTTACTCAAAGTTTATTTTGCACCTCATGCAAAACATCTCTCATTTCTAATATTCTTTCAAGTACTTTTGGTCAAGTATAGGCAGATATTCTTTTAATACCACTAGCCACAGCTTCTTGATTTACTATAACGAAAGATCAAATGTCCCTAGTATTTTCTACATGTGTTCATCCGCAAAGTTCAGTAGAAATTGAACCCCCTGTTTCCCCCTTAATAAGGGGGACCGTATTTATTGATATCACGCGAACTGTATCTCAATATTTTTCTTCAAAAAATGCTTTAGCTCATTGCTTTTGAGCTTCTTCTAAAGACATTTCTTGATTTAATACTGGTAGCGCTTGTAATATTAAATCGTTAATATTTTTTTCTATTATAGTTAATTCTTGATTTGTAAGCATCCTTTCTGCTTGAAAATCAAATCTCAGTAAATTATCATCTACTAGAGATCAAGCTTGTTTAGTATTTGGAAAAATATTTGAAAGCTCCGCATGTAAAAGATGTGTCGCTGTATGTGCTCTCATCTTTGCAAATCTTTGTGCTTTATCTACTTTTAATTTCATGAAACATGATTTATTTGTAAATATCTTATTTGTCATTTCGAGTTTCATAACTTGCGAGAAATCTATTTCTATATATAAAGAGATTTCTCCACTCAATCATTTCATTCTTTCGGTCGAAATGACAGGGGTTGATTACTATTCTACGCAAACTTCGTTTTCTGGATATCGTGTACCTCAAATCTCATTACATTCTTCTTCTGCTGAAACCATATTTTCTGGATTTTCAAAACATTCTTGTACTTCTTGGTCTCGAATTCATCCTGCAGCTTCACATTGAGCAATAATTTCTGCGGAATTATCTTGTTTTGGTCAAGCTAAATACATTACTGCTGACAATGCTGTAAATGCCAAAAAGAATACTAATACTGCTATAGTAGCAATTTTTTTTCAGTTCATAATCGTTTTTATAAAATAATATAAATAATATTTATTTGTATATAGTTTTGTGTCTCTTATTCAACTTTTTTACTAATTATTTGTACATCTTCCAAACCTTTTAATTTTGAAACTTTTTCTAAAAACCAACTTTTAATATCTGATTTTTCATATTTTTTTCAATTTATAGACTTTAAAGCTATAGTTGGTCATTTTATATCCTTTAACTCTATAAGAGAATAATTATCTTTTAATTTTGTCAAAGAAAATAATTTGCTATTATCGTCAATATTTCTTCACATAACTCAAAATCATCGATCAAATAATTTTAATCTACCATATTTTATTAATTCTGCATCCAGTGGAAAAATATCTTTTGGAAATTTTTCCAGCAACAACTTTAACTTGTCTGTATAACCTCATTCTGTCAGTAAGCATCAACCACCAGGAGCTTCATAATCTTTTAATCAAAACTTTTCAGCTAATTTTATTTGAGCCTGTCTTCATCTTCATTCTATTTCTAATAGTTGATCTCTATCTACTAATCATTCTTTTTCATAAACGGTTTCTTCTAATAATTTTGCAGACATTGGTCTAAGAATATCTCTTCATGTAAGTTTACGGACATTTACCAATGCTTGTCTATTTTGACTCATGGGTCTTTGTCACAGAACTTCTCATGATGCAATTATATCATATCATTCTTTATCAGCTATTTCTCATGCCATACGAAACATAAATCAATGACAATCTATGCAAGGATTTAGATTTTTACCATATCAATATTTAGGATTTTTGAGAACTTCAAAATGTTCATTTGATATATCTATTGCCATAAATTTTATTCAAAATTTCTCAGCTTGTCTTTTGGCTTTTTCTTTACCAAAAAATGGTGTAGTGAATGTGAGAGCTGTACAATCTATTCACTGATTTTCCAATATTTTAATCGCTAACAAGCTATCAAGTCCTCAAGAGAACATTACAAGTGCTTTTATCATAAGAACAATTTAATCTAAACTAACGTAAGGAACGCTCGCGAGCGTTCCCTACAAAAATGTTTTTGTATATCCTAATCTTCTTTTGGTAAGTTTAACTTTATATTAAGCATATCTAATTCTTTATCGTCAATAATTCCAGGAGCTCACATCATCACGTCCTCTGCTCTACCAGATTTTGGGAAAGCATAGCATTCACGTATATTATCTTCATCGAGCAATATCATCATCACTCTATCAAATCCTATAGCAAAACCTCAATGTGGAGGTGCTCAATATTTGAAAGCACTGTACATAGCACCGAACTTTTCTTTTATTTCTTTTTCTCACATTCATGCTGCTTGAAAAACTTTCAATAAAACTTCTGGATCATGATTACGTATAGAACCTGATAAACACTCAAATCAATTAATTATAAGATCGTATTGTGTAGTTTCTAACTCCATAATATCTTGTGTATCAAACGCTTTTTTTCATCATTTAATATTTGAAAATGGATTGTGTGCAAAATCTAGTTCTCATGTTTCTTCATCTCTCTCAAACATTGGAAAATCCTCTATTCGAACAAAAGATAGTTCATCTTTATTTACTAAACTATATTTGTCTCTAATTGCCAATCTTACCTTATTTAGTGTTTTTACTGTGGTTTTATATCTGTCAGCAACGAATAATACACAATCTCACTCTTTTGCTTCTAATTTGTTTTTAATATTTTTAAGTTCTTCTTCGTTGAAGAATTTAACTATGCTACTTTGTGGTCATTCTGCTGTAAAATTAATATAAGCCAATCATTTAGCTCAAGCTTCTTGAGCTATTTTTGTCAGTTCATCTATTTCTTTTCTAGAAAAATTTTGATTATCTACCTTTATTGCTTTGATAGATCATTTTGGTGTATTCGAAACTGTCTTGAATACTCAGAATTCAGAATTTTGAAAATCTTTAGTCATATCTACAAACTCCATACCAAATCTAAGATCAGGTTTGTCTGTACCATATTTGTCGATAGCATCTACATATTTCATCCTTACAAAATCTGTAGTAATTTTTTTGTGAGGTACTAATTTTGAAGTCATATCTTTCATAAATCATTCTACTACATTATATACATCTTCTTGTTCTACAAAAGACATCTCACAGTCAATTTGATAGAACTCACATGAATGTCTATCAGCTCTTGGATCCTCATCACGGAAACATGGAGCTATTTGGAAATATTTATCAACTCAACCAACCATAAGTAACTGTTTATATTGTTGTGGTGCTTGTGGTAGAGCATAAAATTTACCTGGATTTACTCTAGAAGGGATTAAATAATCTCTAGCTCATTCTGGAGAAGAAACGGTAAATATAGGTGTTTGTATTTCTAAAAAATCTCTATTTGTAAACCAGTCTCTAGTGAATTTTGCCATTTGTGTCCTAAACTCTATATTTCTCAAAACAGGTTTTCTTCTTATATCTATATATCTATGCTTAAATCTATTTTCTTCGCTAGTTTTTGGGTCGTCTGTAATTGTGAATGGTAGCAAATCACATTTTGACAAAATCTCAACTTTTGTTGGCTCTACTTCTATTTCTCAAGTAGGCATTTCTTTATTTACCATATTATCAGGTCTTGGTATAACATTACCAGTGATTTGTAAAACATATTCAGATTTAATTTCTGAAACATCTGTATCTAATTTTGATGGATCTATAGTAACTTGTGTTACCCCATAACGATCTCTTAAATCTATAAATGTCATTCAACCTAGATTCCTACTTTTGTTTACCCAACCTGATATTGTAACTTCTTGTCAAATATTTTTGGCTGTAATTTCTCAACAAGTATGTGTCCTTAACATTGTATATTAGTTTTAATATTATAAATTATTTTATTAGTTCATCATAAAGTATTTGGCTTATATTTTGAGATAATTCAGTATATTCTCAAGCATCTTGACAATATTCTTCAACTTTTTTTATTTGTTCTTTTATATCATATGGATTGTGTTTTTGTTTTTCCAATACATTCTTTATTTGTTCTTCTGTAAAGTCATATTGTTTTCTTAATTTACTTTTTATTCTACCCAAAGAAATTTTCTTTCATTGCTCTTTATAATAATCTTTTTTGAGATATTTTTTTATTCACATTTTAATATGTAAATTATAAATTACTTTGAATTTCTTCTGCTACTTTTTGTAAATTTTCCATTGTTTCCTTAGGACCAGAACCTACTCAAGTTTGAAATCACATTCACTCATAAAATGGATATAATTTCATATGTGCATGTGGTGCTTCTAATCATTCAATCACCATACCAACTCTATCTACATTTAATCATTTTTTGAGTATTTCTGTTACTTTTTTTGTAGCTTTAATATATTTTGCCAATAATTCATCATCTAATTTAAAAACATCAGAATCGTAATGATCTTTTGTAATAACCAATGTCATGCCTTTACGATTTGGGAAAGCATCCAATATAGCTATAAAATCATCATCTTCTCGTATTTTTACGCTAGGTATCTCTCAATCTATGATTTTGCAAAATATACAATTTGGATCTTTCATGATATACTTAATATTTAAAATAACTAAATAAGTTTATAAGATTATTGTAAAATATTTCAAACAATAATTAATTGTGTCATCTCGAGTGTTAAGCTTTGCGAGAGATCTGAAAATAGATTCTTCGCTCCACTCAGAATGACAGATTAGATTTCTCGCAAGATATGAAACTCGAAATGACATGAGGATAATACTACTTTCTACCAAAATCAGCTGGAATTTCTCACCAATCTTTTGTATTTCGCTTCAAAATTTTTGTTTTAAATTTATTTTTTCTAAGCCATTCTTCTGCTCTTTTTATCAAATCAAAAGCCTCTTTGTTTTCTGCTGATTTTTTTAAATTTGTTTTGCACTTTCATTGTTCAATTCGTTTCATAGCATGCTTAGAATCTGAATATATAGATTTATCTGAACCCTGATTTTTTAAATAGCTAAGTCAATGAACTAATGCCAAAAATTCTCATATATTATTGGTTCATTCTCAAAGCTTTTTGTGAAAAATTGTCTCTCAACTTATTAAATCCACTCATTGATATTCTGTAATTCAAGGATTGTGAGAACATGCTGCATCCACTGCAATACTATTTTTTTCAAATGGTAAATCTTGAGTTTTTCGCAATTCTCATTTGTTTTGATAATAAGGTTCATATCACTTTGAAAATGCTTGTTTAGCTAAATCTTCATTTTCAAATGATTTATATTTAGCTCACTTTACTCATACCACAAGATCTTTTACTTCATCTCGCGATGAAAAAATTCATCTTCTTTTTCATTCTCGTACAACATAATATTTCATGAATTAAATTTTATTGTTAAATTTATATTAGAATAATAAAATCCAAATAAGATACAATAAAAAAAACTCATCCCCAATAAAGAAATGAGCTTTTATAAATTATTTTCTTATCCATTCAAAAGACTTTAAATAAGACCAAAAAGTCTTATGTTTCATCTCTTTGATTATTTGGATTTCATTTTCCAGTTCACGCATTCGATTCTTCTCATTGTCGTGAAGTTCTTTCAACTTTCTTATAATTTCGTCTTGAGATTTACCATAAGATGATAAAGAAATCCATTCATCAACAATTAGATTGTTAATACTAGCTTTACCATATTTATCACAATAATAATAAAAATCTTTTTGAGATTTTTTTAGCTTTTCTGACAAGATATTTTCAGCTTCATCTAAATTAAACTCATAAATACCTTTTACTATTAAAAGATAATTTAATAAATAATAAATAAGTAAAGCAGCTACAACAAGAATGAGAGAAAAAATCATATTAATTGTTGTGTCAAATTTTATATAAGCATCAATACTTAATGCAAAGTATAGGACTACAAACCCTATATGAGTAAAAAGCCACAACACTAACAACATTCTCATTGCTGATTTTCTCTTTTTTTCGAAATATTCTTTATTCTTTACCATAATATTTTATTTTTTGTTTTGTTTCTTAGTCATTATAAATAATAAAATAAAAAAGTCAATAAAAAAAACTTGCAAATCGAAATCGCAAGTTAAAAAGGAAAAGGAAGAAGAATCAATAAAGATAAAATATTGATTTAGTCTAATCTAGAAATAGACCTATGCCTAAATACCAGATTTTTTATCTAATTATATTTTACAAAAACTTTTAAAGAATAAATTGGCCAAAGTTTTATTTTTATTTTTGTGTAAAATACAAGATATAACTTAAAGTTCAATTTATGGCTGCTTCTGCTGAAAGGTTAGGTTGGCATAAAATGTATGGTATTTATACAATAATAATTTCAAAATACTCAAATCTTTGATTTTACCAAAGTTTAGTTTTTCGAAATAAACTGTAATATATTCTCACATTATATCGAATTAATCGAAACAAAGTTTGAATAATATAAATCAAATTGGCCTTTATTGATTTACAAAACTATACAAGATATATGTCAGTCTAATCCACAGTAGGAGTAGTCTTTATGAACACTCTTTTAGATCTACAAATAGTAAATTTAAAAGATTATTATCAATATTTTTCTGTTTATGACCTTCTTCCTAGATATACAACTACTTTGAATATAATAATCATTTTGTTGTATGTCTTATTGTATTTATTTTTCGTTGTTCTGTCAAATTTTTGAGGACTTTTTTATTTATATTTTTTTGTTGTTTTCTACTCTGTTTTTTGTACAACAAATAAAGTACTTTAAAAACTTTTAATTCCGCAAAGTGGGATAAACTTTATAACTTTAAACTAAACTATGTGATATTCTCTAGAAACTATTGTATCTTGGGCAAAAAGAAGATGATTTACTTATCCATGATCTGATATATATGGCTGACTTGCAAATTCTCGAGATATGTGACCTTACTGAGTTGAATTACAAAAAAATATACAAGACAATCGATGGAACTTTTTTGTGAGATCTAGAGCAGATGTAATATGATTAAATTCTCAAATTTTGATGAATCCAAAAGTATGGGAAGCAAGTGGTCATGTTTGAAACTTTAATGAACCATTGATAGATTGTAAAAAATGTAAAAGTAGATTTAGAGCGGATCATTTAGTAGAAGAATATGTAGAAAAATCAAAAGATAATGAAATGCCAAAAAACCGATCAGCAGAAGGAACTCCTTTTGAAGATTTAACTGAATATATTGTAAATAAAAAAATAAAATGTAGTAAATGTGGATCTAATGAATGGGCAGATATAAAAAAATTTAATGGTATGTTTAAAACAAAACAATGAGTCGTAGAATGATCATGAAAAGACATCTTTCTTAGACCTGAAACAGCTCAAGGAATATTTGTAAACTTTAGAAATGTACTAGATACTACAAGAAGTAGAATACCTTTTGGTATTGCACAGATATGAAAAGCATTTAGAAATGAAATTACTCCAGGAAACTTCATGTTTAGGGTGATGGAATTTTATCAAATGGAGATAGAATTTTTCTGTGAGAACGATGAAAAAGAATGATTAAAATGGTTTGAATATTGGAAAGCTGAAAGTAAAAAATGGCGAGAAGAAGAAATATGAATCAATCCAAAAAAATTAAAATTTAGAGACCATGAAGCTGATGAGTTATCATTTTACAGTAAAGGAACTTGTGATGTAGAATATGAATTCCCACGAGGATGGGGAGAATTGCAAGGTATAGCTTATAGGACTGATTATGATTTGACTAAACATGTAGAACATAGTGGAAAAGATATGCAATATAGTGATCCAAACACAGGAAAAAGATATATTCCTCATGTAGTAGAACCGAGTCGAGGTTTAACGAGAGCTGTATTGACTGCAATGATAGATGCTTATGAAGAAGAAAAATATACTGATGGAAATGGGAATGAA
>Ga0209942_1001988_pt1 | contig 10662 bp, 6 predicted proteins | sample SalPonR1_A_D2_MG_FD_185695 | JGI IMG/M metagenome (GOLD analysis project Ga0209942, IMG submission 185695) | Salt pond soil microbial communities from South San Francisco under conditions of wetland restoration - Salt Pond MetaG R1_A_D2_MG... ... | reverse complement strand
AAAAAAGAACTTTTTTTTCCCGCTGTTTTTTTAATGCTGATTCGAGATCATCTCCGCGTAAATTTATTCCCACAATAATTCCTTCGCCATCAATTAAAAAACTTGCAGGAATACTTTTTACATGATAAGTTTGCGCCGCTTCATTTCTCCATCCTTTAGTATCGCTTACATGATATGGCCATTCAAGGCCGTCTGTTTTTATCGCCTTTTCCCAGGCAGATTTTTTAAAATCCAACGAAACACTCAACACAGTAAAACCTTCACCATTTTTAAAACTTTCATCTTTATATTTCTTGTAAACTTCAACAATATTTGGGTTTTCATACCTACAAGGTTTACACCATGATGCCCAAAAATCGATTAAAACCATTTTCCCTTTTAATTCCGATAAATGAAACTTTTCTCCGGTTACTAAGTGCTGAGCAATATCTGGCGCTTTTTCACCAACTTTCAGGTCCTGCCCAAATGTTTGCTGAGCTATTATGATTGTAACTATTAATGTAATGGCTTTAAAGTTTATCATACAAATGTTAGCAATTTTCAATTTACAATTTTGCTAATATACATAAATATTAACATTTTCTTTTTGAGATTGGTTTTAACCTATCTTTTTTTATTAAAAAAAAAGAAACTTCCAAAAAAACAAAAAACATTCCTCTCATTAATTGGGCTAATCTTTTCCAAAGTTCAAAACTTTGGAAAAGATGATGTTAAAATAAATTCTCTTATTGCTATCCATTTGTTTAAATTTGTTTCTATCATAAAATTCTGCAAGGCTGGCTCACTCCCACAAGCCACAAACGCAACCCGCACGTGAACCTTCATGAATTTATTATCTGTTGTTTAATGATAAGGTATCACTAAAATAATCATTATCGTGCCTGCTTGTTCTCCTTCGGCGGATAAATTAGGCAGACAGGTGTGTCAAAATTAAAATTATCAGGAAGGGTTTCATATGTGTTAAAATAATAATCCAAATTTATAATATTTATGGTGTGATTAAAGGAGATGTTTCTGATATTGTGGACACTGAAAAGGCAGAAGGGCCATTAAGGAAGCTGTACGAAAAGTATTTAAAAAGGGTAAATTGATTATTCGTTTACTTAGCGAAACTTTGCAACCTCTTTGTTGTTGTCTGCGTATCAGTACTTTATAGCTGTGCCGCAAAATTAAACAAAAGAATCACGAACTTACCTGCTGCAAGCAGGATTCCACAAATACTTTTCGGACAGCCTCCTTAATTATTCTGACGGGCATCATTCGGCAATTGTCCTTTTTGACCATATTGGCCGGAAAGAGATGCTAAATGTTGCTGCCGCAATGGCTGCCTTAAGCTGTTTTAATTGATAAATATGAACCAGAAAAGTAATTTTATTTTTTAAAATACTAATTTCGCATAGATTATAATTTAAACTTTATACCCTAAATTTTGTTTGAAAAACATTAACCAAAATATAACATAACAAAATAATAATTAATTCAATGAAAAATATTAATCGTCGTATCGTTATTTTAACAGCCTTTCTTTTTATTGTAGGGTTAGCCTTTGGAATCATGAAGTTTCTAATTGCTCAAAAAGAAGAACCTTTTAGTCGACCGGCTGTCGTCTCCAAACGATATGTAAAAACAGAAAAAGTTGATTATTCAACCATTGTCTCTCCGGTTACTGCTCCCGGCCGGGTAAACTCTTTGGCTAATGTGGATATTATTGCTGAAGCCCCGGGAAAACTAATTGTATCAGACATTCCTCTGAAAACAGGAGCACAGTTTTCAAAAGGAGACATTCTTTTTACGGTATATCCCGACGAGGCTGCATTAGCTCTAAAATCAAGAAAAAGTCAGTTTTTAACTCAGCTGGCTAATTTATTGCCCGATATTACCATTGACTTTCCGGATTATGAAACAACTTTTAGAACATTCTTTAATACCATCGACATTAATAAAAATTTGCCTGAATTTCCGGCAATCAAGAATGAAAAACTTAAAATTTTCCTTTCCAGCCGGGATGTTTTAAGTACCTATTACAATATTTTAAAAGATGAATTACAACTTAGCCGTCATACAATTAGAGCCCCTTTTAACGGAACTTATAGCGACATCTACCTCGAAGCCGGAGCTTATACGAATACTGGAGGCCGTATTGCTCACGCCATAAGAACTGATGTTTTAGAAATAGAAGTCCCTTTAGAAAGATTTGATGCTGAATGGGTGAAAGTAGGAGATAAAGTAACCATACATTCCGATACTAAATCGATGGATTGGAAAGGAAGAGTAATCCGCAAAAGCCAGTTTGTTGACCCGCAAACCCAATCGCAAAACTTGTATATTCAGGTTAACAATAGCAAACAAAAGCCTCTTCTTGTAGGCGAATACCTTGAGGTTCATTTCCCGGGGCACCCCATAAAAAATGCTATGGAAGTTCCCCGTAATGTAGTTTTTAATACTAACGAAGTTTTTATTGTGGAGAATAATCGCTTAGAGAAGGAAGTGATTAACATCATTAAACTCAACGAAAAAACATTAATATTCAACGGGCTTGAAGAGGGAGAATTGTTGGTTGTTCAGCCTTTGGTTAATGTTCAGGAAGGAACATTGGTTGAGATCAATAAAGAAAACAATCAGAATAAATCATCAGATGCCCAATCTGTAAGTAAATAATAACAAAGTATCTTCAATCAAAAACAAGTATGAAGAAATTAATTGAACGATTTGTAGAGTACCCCATATATGCTAACCTGATTATTGCCTTTGTATTGCTAGCCGGGGGTATTAGCCTGCTATCCATGAACAAGGCCTTTTTCCCTGAGCGGGAAAGCCGGATCATTTCTGTTTCGGTTTTTTACCCCGGGGCATCGCCGGTAGAAATGGAAGAAGGTGTTACCTCCCGTATCGAAGAGGCTGTGAGGGGATTAATTGGAATAAAAGAAATAACATCCACCTCGGTTGAAAATAGTGCACGTGTTACGATAGAAACAACCGGCGAATATCCCATTGATGAAGTATTAATGGAGGTAAAAAATGCCGTAGATGGGATATCATCCCTCCCAACGGCAGCCGAACGTCCGATTGTGGCTAAACGCCGTTCGCGTTCTGGGGCTCTGTATATGACGCTGGTGCCTGATGATAATACAGATGTCGACCTAATGACCCTGAAAGAGTACGCACAACTTATTCAGGAAGACCTGTTAAATTCGGGAGTCATGAGTCAGGTTGACATTTCCGGTTTTCCGTCACCCGAAATCTCCGTAGAAGTAAAAGAAGAGCAATTACTACGCTATGAACTAACCATTAGTGAAATAATGCTTGCCATCCAAAATAATAACCGGGATGTATCGGGTGGAGAAATAAAATCAGAAGAAGAGGAATTATTGATTCGATTACGCTCAAGAAGCACAGACCCTAATAAAATTGGAAATATTATTCTGCGGGGAAAAGAAGATGGAAGCTTTATCCGAATAAGAGATGTTGCTGAAGTTAAGAAAAAATTTGCCGATACCCCAAGACAAACCTGGGTAAATGGTAAAAATACTGTGTTTATTGGTATCGACAAGTTGCCCGAAGAGGATTTGTCGGCTATTACGGAATATGCCAACAACTACATCGAAGAATTTAACCAGGAAGATCATGGAGTACAATTAGAAGTTTCCTTTGCTTTTCTTGACATCCTGCAAAGCCGTTTAGATCTTTTGGTAAAAAACGGGATTATCGGATTTATCCTGGTAATTATCGCTTTATCTTTATTTCTCAGTGTCCGCTTATCGCTGTGGGTTGCCTTTGGTATACCGTTTAGTTTCCTGGCAATGTTTGTTGTCGCCAATTTGATAGGAGTAACCATTAATATGATGTCCCTTTTCGGGATGATTTTAGTAATTGGTATTTTGGTTGATGATGGAATTGTAATTGCCGAGAATATTTATCTTCACTTTGAAAAAGGCAAAACACCTATGCAAGCAGCTGTAGATGGAACTGTAGAAGTTTACCCTGCTGTTTTAACCTCCATTGTTACGACTATTATCGCCTTTAGCCCATTGCTATTTTTAGCAGGTACACGCATGGAAAATATGATTCAGATGGCTGTTGTTGTTGTCCTGAGTTTAGGATTCTCGCTATTCGAAGCTTTTCTTGTACTGCCTGCCCACTTAAGCTCTAACCGTATCCTTAGCCGTAAAAGTCTTGAAAAAAAGAAAACCAAAGGGATAAAAAAATACCTGGAGCGATTTATTGTATGGTTGCGTGATGATATCTATCATTTTGCTCTTCATTGGCTGTTAAAATGGCGTCATATAGTAATTGCCATACCTATTGCCCTGTTTTTAATTACAGCAGGACTGCTGGCAGGAGGTCATATCAAAAACACCTATTTCCCTATGGTAGACTTTGACAGTTTTGAGGTAAACATTGCTTTTACCCCCGGAGATGGAGAAAAACAGACCAAAGAATATTTACGAAGATTTGAAAAAGCAATCTGGGAAGTAAATGATGAGATAACTGCTGAATTAGGATTAGAAGAGGATGTCATTGAACGTTTAATCACGTCATTAGGAAATTCTTTTAGCGGCCAGGAAGTAGGTGCACATGCCGGACAGATAAGAGTATACCCTATCGACCTTAATGAAACAAATTTAAGTGGCCATCAAATAGCCAACAAGGTAAGAGTAAAGTTAGGAAAGGTTCCTGAGGCCAGGAAATTTACCGTTGCCGGAAGAAATCGTTGGGGGTCACCTGTTTCAATTAGTTTAATGTCAAAAAACATCAAAGAATTAGAAGAGGCCAAAGACTATCTGATGAGTAGGTTAACAGAGCTTCCTCAATTAAAAGACATTAATGAGAATGTGGCTTTGGGAAAACAGGAAATACGACTAAAATTAAAACCTAAAGCCTACTTTTTAGGACTTGATGAAGGTACTATTGCACGGCAGGTTCGTCAGGGGTTTTATGGAGGACAAGCTCAACGCCTGCAAGAAGGAAGAGATGAATTACGGGTTTGGGTGCGTTATCCAAAATCAAACCGGCTTACCCGCGGACAAATGGAGAGCATGAAAATTAAAACGGCTGTTGGTGATTTTCCACTGTCTGAATTAGCTGATTACCATATGGAACGAGGTCCTGTAGCTATTAATCGCTACAACGGAAACCGTGAAATAAGAGTAGAAGCTGAAACCGTTGATCCTTATGCTCCGGTACCCGAAATTTTAGAACAAATTGACAACGAAATAATGCCCGAGTTAAAAGCACGGTTTACCGGATTACGATGGGAATACCAGGGGCAGCAAAAATATGGCCGGGAAGCCATTTCCAAAGCTTCAGGATATTTTCTTATTGCTTTTATAATTATCATTTTTATTATGATTATGCATTTTAAAAGTTTTAATCAAACCTTAATTATTTTGCTTATGATTCCTCTGTCGATGCTCGGAGTTTTCTGGGGACATGGGATACACGGAAAACCTTTATCAATTATAAGTTTGTGGGGCATGGTTGCACTTACAGGAGTAATAATTAACGATGCCATTGTTTTTCTGGCAAAATATGATCGTAACCTACTGGAAGGCAAAAAAGTGCATGATGCGATTGTTGCAGCCGGGAAGGTTCGTTTACGACCAATTATCTTAACAAGTATCACCACTACCATCGGATTGTTCCCCATAATACTTGAAAAAAGCGTCCAGGCACAATTTTTAATTCCTATGGCTATTAGCTTAGCCTACGGTATTGCTGTCGGAACCGTATTTATCCTTATTTTCTTTCCGGTGTTAATTATGATATTAAATGATATAAAAGTTTATTTGAAACTTTTATGGACCGGTGTTAAACCCGAACGCGAAGAGGTTGAAGTGGCCATTCAACTCCATAAACGCAGAATGAAATATGAAACCAATACAAGTGATGAAGATGAATAATATGAAAAAAAAGACGTCAATCATTCTTATATTTTCACTAATGTTTATCAATATGGGCCTGCAAGCCCAGGAACCATTAACTCTATCGAAAGCATTAGAGAAAGCACTGGAAAACAATTATGGAATTGTTATTTCCCAATCGCAAGTGGATATTGCCGAGATAAATAATAACTGGGGAACTGCCGGCAGATACCCAAATATTGGATTTGATGTTAACTCTTCGAATAGTAAAGAACTTATCGATAACACATCATCCAACAGGATTGCAGGTTCGGTGGGTTTAAACTGGACCATTTTTAATGGATTTCGGGCCAACATTACCAAAGACAGGTTAGAAAAGTTAGAAAGTCTTGCCAAAGGAAATGCCGCTGTTGTAGTAGAAAACACCATTCAGGAAGTAATTCTCAGTTATTACAACATTTTATTACAAAAAGAAAAACTAACGGTACTCGAAAATCTGATGAAACTATCTGAGGACCGCTATAAATATATTCAATTAAAATTTGATGTTGGAGGTACCGTAACTTATGATGTATTGCAGGCTAAAAACGTATTTCTCGAAGATAAGGCTTCAACCCTCAACCAGGAGGTTGCCGTAAGAAATGCCGTTCGTAATTTTAATTTTCTAATTGGCGAACAACCAACAACCCGATGGAGCTTTGTAGAGGAGTTTAACTCCGACACTTCGGATTATGTATTGGCCGATCTGTTAGATAAAATGTTAGCCAATAACCAAACCCTGCAAAACCAATATACCAGCCTTGTTTTACAGCAGAAAGAAACAGCGCTTCAAAAAAGCACACTTTATCCCAGTTTAAACCTTTCGGCCGGGATTGAGAATTCTTATTCATGGATGAATACCAAAACACAAGGTTCCACATCATCGGAAGCATTAACTCCGTATGGGAATGTTTCCTTATCATTTGATATTTATTCCGGGGGAACAAGAAAAAGAGCCATTGATGTGGCTAAAGTTAACGAGGAAATCACTCAGATTGAAGTTGAGGAAATCAAACATAGTTTAACCAACCTGTTGTTTAACGAGTTTGACTTGTATAATCTGCGAAAGACGCTGCTTAATGTATCAGAGCAAAGCTTGGAGGCTGCTGAAATGAACCTGCAAATTGCCGATGAAAAATTTAAGTCCGGAGCTATTAATTCTTTTAATTATCGCGATATACAAATTGGTTATTTGAATACAGCCCTTAATCGCTTACAGGCCATTTATAATTTAATCTATTCAAATACAACGTTAACCCGCTTAACCGGAGGATTTTTAGAAGAGGAAGAATAACTCAATAAACTGATTTACACCAAAGCCTGACGGATTTTATAAACGATCAGGCTTTTTTTATCCATAAGCAAATCACCTCCGTTTTAAATTTTATCCCGGAATACTTTACAAATCCTGATATTTTCAATAACTTTCCTAAACAATACCTGAGATATACAGTTATATAAACAGGGACATCTAAAATGTAAAAAGGGAGCTATGCAATCTATATTTAATGGTAAATTTGTCGATTTTTATGAGTTAACCATGGCGCAGGGTTATTTCTTATCCGGGAGATATGATGAACCTGCTACTTTTGATTACTTTTTCAGAAAAAATCCTTTCGGAGGAGGGTATACTGTTTTTGCCGGGTTGTCAGATTTTCTGGATGCACTTAAGAATTTTACCTTTTCTGCTAAAGATTGTACCTATTTATCCAAAAAAGGGCTTGATGATAAATTTCTGAAGTATCTAAAATCCTTCTCATTTAAGGGTACCATCCACAGTGTCCAGGAAGGTGAAATTGTTTTCCCGCAAGAACCTGTAATGCGTATCGAAGGGAATATCCTTGAAACACAGCTCATCGAAACATTATTGCTAAACATCCTCAATTTTCAATCGTTAATTGCTACCAAAGCATCACGGATAAAACAGGCTGCAGGCAACCGTACTTTGCTGGATTTTGGCTTACGCAGGGCTCAGGGGCTGGGCGGACTGTCAGCCAGTAAAGCAGCTATAACAGGAGGATTTAACGGAACATCAAATGTGCAAAGTGCTTACGATTATAATCTAAACGCAACAGGAACCATGGCTCATTCCTGGATTCAAAGCTACGCCGAAGAAGAAGAAGCTTTTCGCGATTTTGCCCGTTTTTTCCCGGATAATTGTATTTTATTAATCGACACCTACGATACCCTTAAATCCGGAATAAAAAATGCTGTTAAAATAGCTAAAGAACTTGAAGGAACCGGAAAAAAGATGAAAGGGATCAGGCTTGATAGTGGCGACCTGGCTTATTTAAGTAAAAAATGCCGAGCAATCCTTAATCAGCATCATTTAGACTACGTAAAGATTTTTACTTCCAACCAGCTGGATGAATTTACCATAAAAAGCTTGCTGGAACAGAGTGCTCCCATCGACGGTTTCGGGGTAGGGACGAACCTGGTTACCGGGAGAGACGATGCCGCACTCGATGGGGTTTATAAGCTGAGTATGTTTAAACACAAACCTCAAATAAAAACATCCGATAATATTGAAAAGCAAACGCTGCCGGGAAATAAAAAAATAATTCGGTATTTCGATGATCATGATCAGTTTTATGCCGATGCTATTGCTTTAGATGAGGAAGAAAAACCTGAAATGATAATTCATCCCTATCATAAAGAAAAAACATGCAAACTAAAAGGTTATTCCAGCGAAAATTTATTACAGAAAGTTTATGACCGGGGAAAGAAAATGACCGATGATTATTCGGTAGAGCAAACAGCAACCTATGTTAAAAAAAGGCTGTTGCAGTTTCCCGATGAACATAAACGCTTTGAAAATCCACATATTTATAAAGTGGGGATTAGTAGAGGATTAGTTGAGTTACGATCAGATCTTATACAGCAAATACAAAATAATTATCATAAAAAGGAGGAGGTATGAAAGCTTTATTGATTGTAGATGTTCAGAATGATTTTTGCCCCGGTGGAGCATTGGCTGCTCCTTACGGTGATGAGGTAGTGCCGGTGATTAATCAGTTGATGCAAAAATTTACGGTTATTGTTGCTTCTAAAGACTGGCATCCTAAAAATTCGGCCCATTTTGAGAAATGGCCTTTACATTGTGTGCAAAATACCAGAGGAGCCGAATTTCATCCCGATTTAAACGACCAATCCATACAGAAAGTATTTTTAAAAGGAACATCCGGGAAAGACGACGGTTATTCGGCTTTCGAAGCCACCAACGAAGACCTTAAAAAGTATTTGCTGGACAAAAATGTAGATCAGCTTTATGTGGCCGGATTAACCACCGAGTATTGTATTTTAGATACCGCTCTAAGTGCTGTAAAAGAAAACTTTGAAACGATTGTGATAACCGATGCTATCCGGCCGGTAAATGTAAACGAAGGAGACGGAGAGAAAGCCCTGCAAAAAATGAAAGATGCCGGGATAAAACTGGTAAAATCGAATGAAGTTGAATAAAATTTATTTATTTTTCTCTAATTTAGTCAACATTTACTAGTTTTCGGGTGTATGAACTTTACCATTCGAATAGGGCTTGAAGTACATATTCAATTAAAAACAGCAACCAAACTGTTTTCGGACGAACCCGTTGCCTTCGGGCAGAAACCAAACCAGTCGATTAGTCCGGTTACTGTTGGTTTACCCGGTACGCTACCATCGTTCAATCAAAAAGCCGTTGATTTAGCCATTATCCTTGCCCTGGCAGCTAATTGTAAAATAAACCATCAAATTACATTTGACCGTAAAAATTACTTTTATCCTGACTTACCCAAAGGATATCAAATAACACAACAAAAGAACCCTGTTGGTTTACAAGGGGAAATTACTTACATCGATCATCAAAAACAGATCAAAAAACTGACCATAAAACAAATACATCTTGAAGAGGATTCTGCCAAAAGCATTTACACCAATCATCATTTAAGTATTGACTATAGCCGGGCAGGAATTCCGCTGGCTGAAGTGGTTACTGACCCAGCGCTTACCTCTCCCGAAGAAGCTGCAGCTTTCATAGAATATCTGAAAAACCTGTCGGAAGAACTAGGAATCAGTACCGGAAAAATGGAAACAGGTGCTCTCCGTTGCGATGCAAATATCTCGGTAAACACGCCTAATAAAAATTACGGGCACAATGAAATAAAAAATCTAAACTCAACCAAAGGTTTAAAAACGGCTTTAAAACTTGAAATTGAACGACAAAAAAACGAATTGCTTACAAAATCTTTCAAGCGTGGATATACCTTGCATTTTGATGATAAAGAGAACAAAATCATTTTCAGCCGTAAAAAAGAAAAAGCCCGTGACTATGCCTACATCCCGGAACCGGATATTTTGCCGGTACATATTGATGAAGAAACGATTCAAAAACTGGAAGCCGGTATTCATGAATTACCGGTCCAGAGATATCAGCGTTTTTTAGTTTCCTATGGGTTGCCCAAAGAAGGAGCCTGGGCTTTAAGCATAAACAAAGAATTATCGGTCTTTTTCGAAGAGCTGTACCCCTGGGTTTTAGACAAACACGAGTTTATCCATTTTTTAATGGGGCCATTCAGATTACTAAATAAAAAAGAAGCCGACGGTTTCTCCCTTCGTCAGGAACAAAAAGACCAGGTCGTTTCATTAATAAACATGATTACCCAGGGAGAAGTTTCAAGAGAAACAGCTTATCAAAATATATGGCCGACGCTTTTAAATTCAGAAAATAAAACTACTTTTGACATCGCAAAAGAAAACGACTTGCTCATAAATAATAACGATGCAG
>Ga0209942_1001987_pt1 | contig 10671 bp, 8 predicted proteins | sample SalPonR1_A_D2_MG_FD_185695 | JGI IMG/M metagenome (GOLD analysis project Ga0209942, IMG submission 185695) | Salt pond soil microbial communities from South San Francisco under conditions of wetland restoration - Salt Pond MetaG R1_A_D2_MG... ... | reverse complement strand
AACTTACGGGCAATAAATAGCTCTTTTATTTTGGCCACAGGGATGGTTAAAAAACCAAAATCTTGTCGAGGGTATAAATTTTTAGCCAGCTGCTGGGTAATTGTGCTTCCTCCACCTGAACCTCTATCAGCCATCAGAATGGTTTTTACAAATACCCGTGTCATACTTCTGTAATCGATGCCTTTATGGTTATAAAACCGAACATCTTCAGTAGCGACTAATGCCTCTATAAAATTTTCCGGAATATCATCTAACAATTTGTTGGTTCGATTTTGCAAATAATACCGGCCTAACAATTTATTGTCAACAGAATAAACATTAGTAGCCGTGTTATGATGAATCTGTTGTAAGGCTTTATCGGAAGGAAATCCTCCAAAAACACCAAATCTTACTGCACCAATAAACAGAATTAGACATACCAATAACAAAATAATCAAAGAAATAAAACCTTTGATTACCATTTTTCTTAAATTGTGATTTTCTTTTTTCTTTAACTTTTTATTCATTTATCAATTGTTGTTGATTAAAACAACATTTTTGCCTTTGCTATGGCCTTGTTGGGCGAAGTTATGTGCTTCTGAAATTTCATCTAAACTAAAAGAACGGTCTATTTTAACCATTATTTTATTTTCTTCAATCCATTGTTTTATTTTAAGCAGATCCTCCTTATTATGACTCATTAACAATGTTTTTGCTTTTTTCCCTTTGGTAAACCATTGTAAAATTTTATGGATTAAAATTTTGGGACGAGGCAATGTATTAATATAAACACCTCCAGGCTTTAGCAGATGCTTACACTTAGGAAAACTGTAAATACCGGCAACATCAAAAAAAACATCAACCTTTTGTTGTACGTTTATAATATCTTCTGTTTGATAATCAACAAATTCATCGGGATGAAACTGCTCAACAAATGTTTTGCTTGCCTGGCTGGCAACCGCAATTACCTTTGCTCCCATTATTTTGGCTATCTGGATAGCCATATGCCCTACTCCGCCTGAAGCTCCGAGAATCAATACCGATTGTCCTTTTTGCAATCCGGCTTTATCGCGCAAAGCCTGCAATGCGGTTAGCGAGGCCATAGGAAAGGCGGCGGCTTCTGCATCAGAAATATTTTGGGGTGGATGAGCAAAACAGTTCTCATGGCCAACAGCAAATTCTGCTAAAGCGCCTCCATATTTATTATCCAGTACGCCAAAAACTTTATCTCCTTGCTTAAATTGAGTTATCTCACTTCCTGTTTCCACCACTTCGCCACAAACATCATAACCCAAAACAATAGGAAAAGGATAACCCAGAATAAATTTATGGTTTCCTTTACGTTGCTTCCAGTCAATGGGATTAATGCCAACAGCAATAACTTTTATCAGTAGCTGGTCATTTTTTATTTTGGGTTTTTCAATAGCTGTTACCTCAAAAACATCAGGTGTTCCAAATTGGTTAATAATCGCTGCTTTCATAATTTTGATTTTTTTATTTTCAATCCAACTATTTATGGATACGGATCTGAAAGAACCTTAACTATCTTATCATCAAAAGATAAAACATAAAATCTCGGATTAAATCATTTTCTAAAAATAACAAATCCATACTAATTTTACTACCTTTGCATGCTGCAATAAAAAAGAAAACTAAATGCCAAAACATATTGACACTACACCAAAACCGGAACAGGCGGTACTAGTAGGCGTAATAAACCAGGATCAGGATGCCCGTCAGGTACAGGAATATCTGGATGAATTGGCATTTTTAACCGAAACAGCCGGAGCTATTCCTGTAAAACAGTTTACCCAACAAATCAATGTTCCTAATCCAAAAACATTTATTGGCGAAGGAAAATTGGCCGAAATAGATTACTATGTAAAAGATAATGATATTAACATGGTCATTTTTGATGATGACCTCACACCCACCCAACACCGGAACATTGAGCGTACCCTAAAATGCAAATTAATCGACCGAACCAATTTAATCCTTGATATTTTTGCCAAAAGAGCACAAACAGCACACGCAAAAACACAGGTTGAGCTTGCCCAATACGAATATCTATTGCCAAGATTAGCCGGGATGTGGACTCACCTCGAGCGTCAACGTGGTGGTATTGGCTTACGCGGACCGGGTGAACGGGAGATTGAAACTGACCGCCGAATTGTCCGCGACCGTATTTCGCGCTTAAAAGAACAACTCAAAAAAATTGACAAACAAAAAGCTACCCAGCGCAAAAACCGCGGGAAAATGGTACGCGTAGCATTGGTTGGGTATACCAATGTTGGGAAATCGACCCTCATGAACCTGCTTAGTAAATCCGATATTTTTGCCGAAAATAAACTTTTTGCAACGCTCGATACTACCGTACGAAAAGTAGTTATCGGTAATTTACCCTTTTTACTTTCCGATACCGTTGGGTTTATTCGCAAGTTACCACACAGTTTGGTAGAGTCGTTCAAGTCAACATTAGACGAAGTGCGCGAATCTGATATCCTGGTGCACGTGGTGGACATTTCACATCCTAACTTCGAAGAACAGATTCAGGTAGTTGACAAAACCCTGCAGGAAATTGGAACAGCTGACAGCACCAAATACCTGGTTTTTAACAAAATTGATGCATACACTTTTGAAAAAAAGGATGAGGATGATTTAACACCCAAAACCAAAGAAAATTTGTCGCTCGAAGATCTACAAAATACCTGGTTTGCCAAAAACCACGATTCGTGTATTTTTATCTCTGCCAAAAACAAAACCAATATCGATGAGCTCAAGAAAATGCTTTACGACAAGGTAAAAGAAATTCATGTGCAACGTTATCCTTATGATGATTTTTTATATTGATAGACGATTAAAACAAGGTATTTTTTTGCTTTTTATTTACTTTTGTTTTGTTGCTATAGTTAATCAAATTTTTTAGATTCAATTAACAGCTTCGCCAATTATTTTTGTTCCTAAATCGCGCTCAACGGTTCTTTTAAAAATAATATTAAATTGATAATACTTAAAAACAGCTACTATCTTTTAGCATTGATATATTCAATAGCCTATTTGCCAGTTATATACTTAACATCTATGGCAATAATATAAACTTGTGTACATTCGGATATTTCTCTACGTTTAGCCTCTTCAGGTTGATCTCTTGAATATTTTTCTACTAAAGCTTCAAAAGCCACCAGCCTTTCATCTCCTTCTACAATTCTTTTTTTACCAAAACCAATAACACTCCTAAAATAAGTAGTATATTCTTCACTTACTATCTTATCCTCAGCTATTACTAAAAATGATACCTTTGGATTCTTTAATTTCAAGGTAATCAGGTCTGATCATATAAATCAATCAGTCAAGTTAGAATAATTGCATAATCTTCTACATTCCATTCAAACAATCCTAATACAATTTCAATCTGCTTGTTTTAATGTTTAACTCACTTTAAAATTTTGCAAACTTATTTAATGTCGGTTTGGAGTTATCACCTGATAATTTTTTTCAAAAGTGTGTATGGTACTCTATTCTCATATTTTTATTTAGCCTGATTTTTATTTTCCCATAGGTTTGAGTAAATCATACCAATTATTACTAAAATCATAGATATTATTCCTAAATACTTGCCTTTATTTTCTGACCAACTTAAATCTGAATATTCAACAAAAGTAAGATGTCCAATTATAATAATAACAGCAAAAATTATTAATACAATTCTAAATTTTCTCATCTTTAATTAAAATTAAGTTATAAGCTTCTGTAACCTTCCCATTATCAGAGACACATTATAGCCGCTCTTTATAAAAACTTTACAAATCTTACCAAACTTATATATAAAACCGAATACCCTCATTTTGTTTATAGTATGTTGTAGGTATTTATTTCAACTCATAACTTGTACTTCTTCCTCCTGCATCTTTCTTTTTCAATATGTCTTTGCTTATTAAATCATTAATATCCCTTATAGCCGTATCCTTTGAACATTTTGCAATCTTAGCCCATTTTGAAGATGTCAACTTACCTTCAAATCCGTCCAATATTTTGTTTAATAATTTTTTCTGTCTTTCGTTTATTTTTGTGTTTGAATGCTTTTTCCAGAATTCAGCTTTAAACAAAACCCGGTTTAAAACAATATCGGTAGATTTAAGTGAATTTATCAAACAATTTAAAAACCATTTTATCCATTCAGTAATGTCAAGATTACTTTTTTGTGTTTTTTCAAGTATTTCATAATACTGCTTCCTTTCAAGTCTAATCTGAGCCGACATACTATAAAATCGCTGAGTGCTTTTGTCTGATTGTGCTAATAACATATCTGTTAAAGCTCTGGCAATTCTACCATTTCCATCATCAAATGGATGAATTGTGACAAACCACAAATGTGCTATAGCTGCTTTGAGTACTAAATCAGTTTCAATGTTATTATTGAACCAATCTAAAAACATATTCATTTCATTATCAACTCTTGATGAATCAGGTGCTTGAAAATATACTTTTTCTTTTCCAATTGCTCCCGATACAACTTGCATTGGTCCGCTTGTATCCTTTCTCCAATCTGCTACGGTGATTTTAGACATTCCACTTCTGCCTGTTGGGAACAATGCAGCATGCCAATCAAAAAGTCTTTCTTTAGTTAAAAATTTAAAACAATTCTGTGTGGCATCAAGCATCATTTCAACAACGCCATCAACATTCCTGTCGGATTCAACTGAACCAGCAATTTCCATTCCTAACTTTCTCGCAATAGATGAGCGTACTTGGTCTGGATTTAGAAACTTACCTTCAATTTCAGACGACTTCAAAACATCAAGGGTTAAGGTGTCAAGAAAAGCCTCATTCCTGAGGTCGAAACCTAATGACTTCATTTTTTCAAATAATCTTCCTTGTAAATTTCTAGCCTCACTATATAAACCTACAAATTCATCAATATTCCATTTGAAATTGGGCCAATCGTTTTGCTGATATATATAAACTTTCATTCATTGCATATTTTGCAACGAATATACCACTTTTTCGTCGCACTTCAAAATTATTCGTCTCATTTTTTGCAACAAATAAATCATTTTTTTGTTGCACCAAAATTCGTTAGGACATGTCAATGCTTGCTGGCAAATATTTAATAAACATACTAATAGACTAATCGAACGAATATATTCACTATAGATAAAAAAATCTTGACAGCTTCCCTTACACCAGCTTCTCTTTTACTAAATACTCAGCAATCTGAACCGCATTGGTAGCAGCTCCTTTTCTTAAATTATCAGCAACGATCCAAAGATTTAGGCTTTTGGGTTGTGAGTAATCTTTACGAATTCTTCCCACAAAAACAGCATCTTTTCCTTGTGCATTTATGGGCATAGGGTAAATATTCTCATCGGGGTTATCTTCTAAAACAATACCCTCGGCGTTACGAAGCGTAGATTTTAGCTCTAACAAATCAAAATCATTTTCAAATTCCACATTTACTGCTTCCGAATGCCCTCCATAGACTGGCACACGCACAACAGTTGCCGTAACATTGATTGAATCGTCACCTAAAATTTTCCGGGTTTCATTTAATAGTTTTACCTCTTCGGATGTATACCCGGTTTCATCAAAATTACCACCATGAGGTAAACAGTTTAAATCAATTTTGTGCGGATAAGCCATTTCACCTTCCATTCCTTTGCGCTCATTTTCCATTTGATTAACTGCCTTTATTCCCGAGCCCGTAACCGATTGATAAGTTGACACAACAATTCTCCGGATTTTGTATTTTTTATGCAATGGTGCTAGTGCAACCACCATTTGTATAGTAGAACAATTAGGATTGGCAATAATTTTATCGTCTTTGGTTAATAGCGAAGCATTAATTTCAGGTACTATTAATTTTTTATCGGCATGCATTCGCCATGCAGATGAATTATCAATTACTGTGGTTCCAACTTTGGAAAATTCCGGTGCCCACTTCAACGAACTCTCGCCTCCGGCAGAAAAAATAGCAATATCGGGTTTTAATGAAATAGCCTGCTTCATCCCTATCACTTCAATTTCCGATTGGTTAAACTTTACTTTTTTACCAACCGACTTTTCTGATGCAACAGGAATAACTGTTTCACATGGAAATTTTCTATCTTCTAAAATTTTTAACATTACACTTCCTACCAATCCGGTAGCTCCAACAATGGCTATTTTCATTTTTTTCAATTTTATTTATTGGATAAAACGCATACTATTAATGTTCTAACAAGCATTTTTTGTATATTTCAAAATTAAAAATATTTACTAAAAACATGATGAAGAAGCTAATATTTCTTTTATTATTCCTTCCAACGTTTGTGTTTGCTCAGTTTACTGAAGATTTTGAAAGCGGTGATATTTCAACCTGGACACAAAGTAATACCGAACGCTGGGGTGCATCAGACGTTTCTCCTATAAATGGGAATTATTCGTTACACCATATTTTTGACAACCCTGATTCCGGTGAAGATCAGATCTCTATTGAACTGCCAGCAATAGATTTGACAGCCCAAAACGTAACCTGGCGGTTTAAAATTCGGCACGGTTATAATCCATCATCATCAAATAACTGGAGTGTATTTATATTAAGTGATGACGATGCCAACCAAATGTATCCGGGAGGCAATGTAAACGGGTATGCAGTTGGCGTTAACTATACCGGCTCAGACGATACTTTGCGTTTATGGAAAATAACGGCAGGGAATGCATCCGAAGTTGTTACAACAAGTATAAACTGGCAGGAAGATATTGGGACATCCTTAGCGCCAGCAATAGAAATAAATAATGGATATAACGGGGAGTGGGATATACGTATCAATATTAATGGAGATTTTAATGATCTAACACATATTGGTAGCGGAATGAATGAAACACTCTTATATCCAGCACATTTTGGTCTTTATTATAAATATTCATCTTCCCAGGATATGAAACTATGGATAGATGATCTATATGTAGAAAAAGAAGATACAATTATTCCTCAAGTTTTAAACTTTGAAATAATTGATTCAACAAGACTTAAAATAGATTTTAATGAAAGTGTTGATTCTCTTATAGCTGTAAATACAAGCAACTATTTTGTTGATAATAGTATAGGAAATCCGGATTCTGTTTCGATAAATGAAATACAAAATTCTGTAGAATTATTTTTTGGTTCAAGTTTTATTAATGAAACATATTATCAAATCGATATTTCGAACATTGAAGACCTGAGTGGAAATATGATGTCAGACACAACCATTCAGTTTCTTTATTTTATCATAGAACCTCATCATGTAGTAATCAATGAAATCATGGCTGACCCTAACCCTCCGGTTAACAGTCTGCCAAACGAAGAATATATTGAACTTTTTAATACTACAAATTTTGATATTGATTTATCCAATTGGAAGATGATTTCTGGAACCTCCAATCGCGATTTACCTTCATATATTTTAGAATCAAACAGCTATGTAATATTATGTTCAGAAACGGCAGCCGAAGAATTAAATAGTTATGGAAATGTAATCGCTTTTTCATCGTTTACAAACATTATTACCAACTCAGGGACAACGGTGAAGATAATAAGTGATCAAGAAATAGTCATTGATTCGGTAGCTTTTACCATTGACTGGTATCAGGATCCTGAAAAAGATGATGGCGGATGGTCGTTGGAACGAATCGACCCGTTAAACTTTTGCTCCGGAATTACCAATTGGAAAGCCTCGGAAAACGCCAATGGAGGTACTCCGGGTTTTGAAAACTCTGTTTTTGGCCCAAACCAGGACACCTTGCCACCGGAAATTGAAAAACTCGAATTAGTTGCATCCCAGCAGCTACGGTTATATTTTAATGAACCTATTGAAAATGCAACAGCAACGAATATAGAAAACTTCACAGTTAATCAGGGAATTGGAAACCCGTATTCGGTTCATTTACAAAATAATGATATGGAAATTGACCTTCTGTTTTTAAATCCATTTCCTGAAGAAAAAGAGTTAATATTAACCATTGAAAATATTTCCGACTGGTGCGAAAATGTAATGCCGTTAACGGAGATCAATTTCACTTATTATGTAGAACAACCTTTCGATGTGGTGATCAATGAAATCATGGCAGATCCAGAACCGGTTGTTGATTTACCCGAATATGAATACATCGAAATTTATAATACAACCGATTATGACATTGGAATTACCGACTGGACAATATCCGCAGGTTCAACGGTAAGGGAAATTCCATCAGCCATTATTATGGCAGCTGAATACATTGTATTATGCAGCGAGGATGCTGCAATTAAACTTGAAGGATTTGGAAAAACAATTGCTGTTCCTGCTTTTCCGTCATTAGCAAACTCCGGACAATCCCTGATCCTTAAAAACCGTGATGGTAAAATTATATCAAGTGTAACTTATTCGGACCGATGGTATAAAAATGAATATAACGCCGATGGTGGCTGGTCGCTGGAACAAATTGACCCGCTTAACCCCTGCGGCGAAGGAGAAAACTGGGAAGCATCAAAAAACGAAAAGGGAGGAACTCCCGGGCAAATCAACTCTATTGATGCAGAAAATCCCGACACAGAATCTCCTGAGCTGCTCCGGGCTGCCCCTGTAGACCAGAATACAGTACAACTATTTTTCAGTGAATCCGTACATCCTGAAACGGCAATCATTAAAAATAATTACCGGATCGATCATGGGTTCGGAAATCCCGATACTATAGATATCATAACTCCGGAGAACAAATTTGTTTTATTAAGTTTTGTACAGCCTTTTGAATCTAACACAAATTACGAAGTAGAAATTACAGGTACCCTTACCGATTGTGCCGGAAATATTATCAGTGGTAAAACCACCGCTACATTTGCTATTCCGCAAAACCCCGATGAATTAGACCTGGTAATTAACGAAATTTTATTTAACCCTTTTGCAGAAGGTGTTGATTTTGTAGAAATATACAATCGGTCGGACAAAGTTTTTGACTTAAACCAATTGCGAATTGCCAGTTACGATGATGAGGCCAATGATTATAAAAGTGTTGTAAAAGCCTCTGACGAAGGGCATCTTATTTTTCCCGGAGAGTATATGGTAATTACAGAAAATCCTGATATTGTAATGGAACAATATTATACACAAAATCCAGACGGATTTGCAAAAGTAAGTTCTCTGCCTGCTTATAACAATGATAAAGGGCGGGTAATTATAATGGATAAAAGCGAAAATACAGTCGATAATTTTGCGTATACCGAAGATATGCACTTTGCGCTGCTGGCATCAAACAAAGGAGTATCGTTGGAGAGAATTAACTACGAAAGGCCAACAAGCGACAAAACAAACTGGCACTCTGCATCCGAAGTGGTGGGATTTGCTACACCCGCCTACGAAAACTCTCAGTATAATCCACAGATAGATCTGGATGAGAAAATCACCATCGATCCTGAAATATTTTCACCTGATAACGATGGTTATAACGATGTAACCAATATTAGTTTTAATTTCGATGAGTCTGGTTATGTAGCCAATATCAAAATTTTTGATGCCCGCGGACGATTGGTAAAATATCATGCCAACAACCTGTTGCTGGGCATCAATCAAACAATTACCTGGGACGGACTTGATGATAAAAACCAAAAAGCACCCATGGGTGTTTATGTAGTCTTTATCGAACTTTTCGATCTGGAAGGAAATGTAAAACAGTACAAAAAATCAGTGGTGGTAGCATCAAAATTGCAATAAATGTGAACCCTTTACCTGAAATAATAAACCCGGGAATTTTTATCCCGGGTTTATTACTCAAAATTTTATGTTAATTCATTTTCTTGTTAAAGAGTTTATAATCGATTCAAAGATCAACTTCCCATCGGTATTCCCAAGCTCATCGTCGGCAGCTCTTTCCGGGTGAGGCATCATTCCAATCACATTTTTCTTTTTGTTGCAAACACCGGCAATATTCTCAACAGACCCATTAGGATTTGCAGCAGAAGTAACCTCTCCATATTGATTGCAATAACGGAATAAAATTTGTCCGTTTTGCCGCATCTCTTGGAGTGTTTCTTCTTTGGCAAAATAGCGGCCTTCACCATGAGCAATTGGTATTTTTAACGGTTTTTGTTTATCAAGTAGCGCTGTTGCCACAGAGCCGTTATTATCAGGTGTAATATAAATATTTTTACAAATAAATTTTTGATTATCATTATGTAATAATGCGCCAGGCAATAATCCAGCCTCACATAATATTTGGAATCCATTACAAACACCAAAAACAAAACCTCCCTTATTGGCAAATTCTATAACCTTCTCCATAATTGGCGAATAACGGGCAATAGCACCAGAACGAAGATAATCGCCATAAGAAAAACCCCCGGGCAAAATAATGGCATCAACACCTTGTAAATCGGCGTTTTTATGCCAAAGTTCAACAACTTCGTGCTCCATGATATGGCGAAGCACATAAATCATATCTTGATCACAATTTGAGCCGGGAAAGATAACTACTCCAAATTTCATTTAATTTTATTTTGAGGTTGACCTTAGCTATCGTGCTTAAAAATAAAATGTTATCATCATACACGATATTCTTAACAGCTCAAAGATATAATTATTTCATATTACCAACAAATAAAAAAATTGAGATTAACACCCTTTTTGATTAATTCATAAATTTTATCACTGTTGTCCGATAAAAATATTGAATCCATTCTGAAACCTTGATTTTATTTAC